>OFDA01000223.1_pt1 | contig 27690 bp, 26 predicted proteins | sample 1520921 | NCBI WGS metagenome assembly OFDA01 (sample SAMEA2699028, study PRJEB24076) | metagenome
GCCAAAACAATCTAACTGTTATTTTTTAATCTCTAATACTTCCTAGCATAATTCCTATCAAAAATAATAGTAAAAAGGAAACGTTAAAACATGAAAAGACAACCTAAAATTTCTACTGAACAAAAGTATTTAAATGAGAAAGAAATTCAATCTTGTTTTACTTTAATGAATTCCTTCTGGGGATTTGATCGCATGGTTTTTAACTTAGGTGAAAATCTAAGTGTTGACATTGAAAAACTAATAGAATACAGAAAAAAGAATCCTCATGAAGTTAAAAAATTAAATTACAATTCAAATCAGATAGAAGATTTAATTATCCAATCAAGGAAATTTGGAAGACTCGAAATTGGAAAAATTTATAAAAAAGAAAGCGGAGATACTGTTAATTATTGCTTACTACAACTGAATCATGGAGGTCTCAATTTTGAAACTCTCTCTATTTCAGCAATACGAAAGAAACTAATAAATGTTATTACAGGAATCAAACAGCAAACTGGTATTTGCATTATCCCAACTACTATTAGGATTCATAAAATGGAAATCGCATTTACATTTGCTACTGATGCAGCTATTCATTTTCAAACAAGAAATTTATTATTGAAGAGTCTATCTAAAACATCTCAAGTAGATAAAAAAGTTTATACAAATTGTGCAACTCCTGAAGACCACCATGTTCTTTCAAGTAAAAAAAATAAAAACTTGTTGCATGTTCTTTACGATAAAACAGCAAAAATTGAACATAATAAACAGATTGAATTTAACTCATCTCGTAAATATCGCATCTATAGATACGAAATGACACTAAATGAAGAAAAAATTAAAAGTGAATTCAAGACTACTGACTTAGATAAACTACACAAAGATCAGCTCTATTCATTTGTACATAGTGTAATTGTGAAAGGATTGTCCAACTTTAAGAAACTTGTTCAAACTTCAGTAAGAAATACTGAAAGTAAGTTAAAGGAATTGTATGAAGAGAAAGGTAAAGATGTATATATAAAAACCTTTTTTGAAACTCAACTAAATCATGCTATGGATTATTTATATCCATTAACATTGGATGAATCTATTTTCTTATTTATTGATGTATCTGAATTTGTAAATCCAAAAAACTCTGCAAGAACTAAAAGAAATCTGATTAAAGAAAGTAGGAGGAATGACTTAAAAAATGAGAGTTATTTTCTTTCTATTATGATTACATGGCAAGTACTATATCTCTTTAGCTTAATGCTAAATAGTCTAAATCTTGTTACTATCTATGATTTTGGTTGTTACAAGAGTAATCAAAATAATAAACTCCATTTTTTTAAAATCCCTAGTTTTACTAATGAAGAAAAAGATAGTTTTAATAATGACGTTATTAAAATCAAGGATAAAGACATTGGTTCATCCCTAGATTCTTTTTTAAATGAAATTCAAATAAATACTTCTTCCATTTTAATATAAATTCTGATTAAAAAAATGGAAAAGTATTACTACAGCAACGTTTTCCTATTTTTTAACTCTTCAACCCTTGAAGACTTAAAAAAATCCAAACTAATTAAATTTAAATCCAATAGAAAGAAATAAACGGGACTATTTATGAATTTATTTATTCCAGACGACGAAATGGTTAGGCAATTTCAATTACTAATATCAGATACTGTTAAAAAAGAACTGGATAAATTTTTAGATATTAATGAAAATATCAATCATTTTTTAAATAAAAAGCAAACTTGTGAGTATTTGAATATAACAAATAATACTTTAGACAAGTGGATTAAGCAAGGATTGCCTTGCATTAAGATTGGTAAAACTGTTCGCTTTAGCAAATCTGAAATCAATCGCTGGTTACAAAAGCAGTAGAAATTCTATGGTCGTTTGTTATAATGTAACCATGGTATTTTCTAGCTCAATTCAAAAGGAGAATACTATGTCTATTATAAAAACTAAAAACGGAACCTATCGCTTACGTGTCTATATTCCTGAGGATGTGAAGTCTTCACTAGGTGTTGATAAGAAAGTGATTGAAAAACGATTCAAAACAAGGATTGAAGCAAAAAAATATGAACTAGAACTTCAAAATAAGATTGATAAAATTCATAGTGGAGATTCAGTCTCATTAGAAAATAGTGGTTCTATCCTTTTTTCAGATTTCTATCAAAACGTTTGGTGGGAATCCTACAAAGCAGGTCAAACTACTTCTACTGCTAAACCACCTTCTCAAGCAACTATAGTTGGAACAGAAATTGCTTTTAGAAAACACATCTTACCCTTACTTGGGAATTACTCAATAGACTTTCTTAATCAAAATAAGCAAGTTGTACTAAATCTATTGACTCAAAAGGCTGAAGAATATGCAAATTTCAAAGTTATCAGGAGCTACGTTAACTCTATCTTTGACTGGGCAGAAGAATTAGAGTATATCGAAACTAATCGCCTATCAAAAACTATAAGCCGTATCAAAGCCACTAAGAAAATCAAGTTACAGGAATCTAAAAAAGATGAAGATTTATATCTATCTCAAGAAGAACTTCAAGCATGGTTTACAGCTTTTGAAAAGGATTTGGAGACTGAAAAAATTCTATTCAAAGACTATGTTTTGTTCTATACTACCTTCTTTTTAGGAGATAGAAAGTCAGAGAGCTACGCTTTGCAATGGAAACATATTGATTTCAAAAATCAACAAATTCAATTGGTTCAAGCCTTAGATCGATATAAAAATCAAAAGTCAACTAAAGGGAATAAAAAGACGATTTTTTCGATTCCACAAGAACTTACCGACTTGTTAAATTCTTGGAAGAAGCAACAAAAATCTGAACTGGCTTCATTTAACATCATGCAAACTCCTGAACAGTATGTTTTTACGTATATTGATACAAAGGGAAATGTAAACAGTTGTCTCCATGCTGATTATCTTAACAACAAGATGAAATCTGTTAAGCGTCGTCATCCAGAACTCGCACATGCAATCCCTCATAAATTACGACATACAGGAGCTACACTCGCTAAACAGGCTGGAACCTCTATGGAAGCTATTTCTGAAGCACTCACTCATAGTGATACGATTACAACTAAGACTTATGTGAACACTTCAAACGTAATCCCAATGGCTGTTGGAGAAATTGCCTTTCGTAATCTTAAAAAGTAATGGTGTGAATTTGGTGTGAAAAGTGGTGTGAATTTTGCTAAAAATCATCAAAAAAACACTCCATGGTGTGAACCATGAAGTGTTTCGAAACGTTGATATAATCGTATTGATTAACGTTTTGAGAATTGTGAAGCTTTACGAGCTTTCTTAAGACCTGGTTTCTTACGTTCAACTTTACGTGAGTCACGTGTAAGAAGTCCTGCGCGTTTCAATGAATCGCGGAAGTCTGGGTCTACTTGAAGAAGGGCACGAGCGATACCGTGACGGATAGCTCCAGCTTGACCAGCGTATCCACCACCTACAACGTTAACGAAAACGTCGTATGAACCTACAGTTGAAGTAACTGCGAATGGTTGGTTGATGACCAAACGAAGGTCAGCGTGTGGGATGTACTCTTCAACATCTTTTTTGTTAACAGTGATTTTACCAGTTCCTGGAACAAGGCGAACGCGTGCAACAGCGTTTTTACGACGTCCAGTACCTGCATATTGTGCTTGTGACATACTTTATTGTTCCTTTCCTTAGATAAGTCCTGAAATATCAAGAACTTCTGGTTGTTGTGCAGCGTGAGTGTGCTCAGCTCCAACGAATACTTTCAATTTCATACCTTGAGCGCGGCCAAGAGTATTGTGTGGAAGCATACCTTTAACTGATTTTTCGATCAAACGTACTGCATTTTTAGAACGAAGTTCACCAGCAGAGATTGATTTCAATCCACCTGGGTGGTTTGAGTGAGTGTAGTAGATCTTATCAGATGCTTTTTTACCAGTCAATTTAACTTTTTCAGCATTGATAACGATTACGAAGTCACCTGTATCAGTGTGAGGTGTGAATGTTGGTTTGTTTTTTCCGCGAAGCACGCTAGCAACAACTGCTGAAAGGCGTCCAAGAGGTACATCAGTTGCGTCAACAACGTACCATTTGCGTTCTACTTGGCCTGGTTTAGCCATGAATGTAGTTTTGTTCATGATTTCTCCTATATGAATGTCGTTTTTGTTTACAGGGCGGATGTTCCGGTCCGCAGGGTATTTGAAAGGTTCCGGGGCCTTACAAATGGGGTAAACAATACCGCCTACTATTGTATCAAAATTCTAAGATAAAAGTCAACCGATTTGGAAAATTATTTGCGATTTTCTTTTCCAATGACAAATCCGATCAAGGAATTTGGGCCGACGTGGGCGGAGATGACTGGTCCAAGAGGCATCACAATGACTTCGTCGATGCCATCAAGCGCAAGCATTTCTGCCTTCAACGCTTCTGCTCCTTCTAGATCGTTGGTATAAGAGACCAAGGCTGTGCTTCCACCGATATCAGATTTGATCAACTCCAGTAATTCTCGGACGGCTTTTTTGCGTCCACGGACTTTCGTAATGGGCACTAACTTCCCTTCCGCATCAATCCAGAGAATAGGCTTGATGCTGGCTAGACTTCCCATGATCGCCGCGCTCTTTGAGAGACGGCCTCCACGCATGAGGTGGTAGAGATCATCAACGAGGAAATAGGTCCGCAGTTTTGGAGCTAGAGCCATGATCTCTTCTTTAGCTTCTGCTAATGAGCGACCTGCATCACGCGCAGCTACTGCTCGCATGACCAGGTAACCCTCTCCAATTCCTGCTGCTTTGGGGTCAACAATTTCGATCACGGCTTCTGGATAGTCTTCCAAGACTAAATCACGCGCCATAACTGCACTCTGGTAAGTCCCTGATAAGACCGATGAAAAGGCGACATAGAGCACAGCTTTCCCTTCTTTTGCAAACTGCGCAAAACTTTCCTGAAATTGCCCTACATTGACCTGGCTGGTTGTTGGTTTAGCCCCATTTTTCATAGCTTCTAACAGCTCAGGGCTGGTCAATTGATTTTCACCTACGGTCTGGTATACTGTCCCGTCTAACTCAATGGTCAAGCCAAGAATGGTTACCTGGTGTTCCTTGGCCCAGTTTTGGTCTAAATCTGCGGTTGAATCAGTCAAAATTTCAAATGTCATTACTTGTCTCCCATCATTTCTTGTAATTGTCTTAATACTTGGTGATCGAGCGGTCGCAAAGGTGGTCTTTGATCGTTGACCACTCGCTGCGCCTGATTGAGGCTTCCTTTCACGACTGCGACTCGTTTTTCTAACTCTCTAGCGGATACCCGAAGAGCCCCTTGAGCAAAGACAGTCCATTGTTCATGTAAGTCACTGGTTGCGACGGATACCTGGTGGAGGGGCGTATTGAGCTCTGCCGCCAAGCGCTCGATATAGTCATCTGCCGTCTCATCCTCACCTGTAAAGACCACCTGAACATTGAATTCCTCATAGGTCTGCCGCACTCCTGGCATATACTGGGCATCAAAGACACAGATGACTTCGATCCCTTCAAAGCTAGCATAATGGCTCAGTTTTTGCAGGAGGATGGTACGCGCCGCATCGAGCTCACTTTTTTGAAAGAGCTGGCGGGTCTCCTGCCAAAAGGCAATCATATTGTAGCCGTCAACCAATAAGATTTTTCGTTTCATATCATTGCCTTTCTACTATTTATAGTCGGTTGCGAAAGACCTCATACATGAGGATAGCTGCCGCCACACTGGCATTGAGGCTTTGGACATGGCCATTCATGGGAATCGTGATCATCTCATCAACTTGCTTTTTGATATTGGTTGAGATCCCTTTTCCTTCATTGCCAATGATCAAGGCTAGCTTACCAGCCGTATTCCACTGATGAGATGGCGTGCCGTTCATGTCGGTTCCAAAGATCCAGAAACCCTCTTCCTTTAACTTGTCTAGGGTTTGGCTGAGATTGGTCACACGCGCAATGGGAATGTGTTCCACTGCTCCGGTAGAGGTTTTTGACACCACCGGGGTTACTCCGACTGCCCGGTGCTTAGGAATGATGACCCCTGAGACATTGGTCGCATCAGCTGTCCGCAAGATGGATCCAAGATTGTGCGGATCGGTCAAGCCATCGAGAATCAACAACAACGGGTTCTCTTCTTGGGCTGTCTGTTTCAGAATCGCTGCCAAGTCTGTGTAAGCAAAGGCTGCCACACGAAGAACGAAGCCTTGGTGAACAGCTCCTTCTGTCATTTCTTGCAGGGTTTTCTTTGGCGTCCAAGAAATCGACACTTTTTTCTCAGTTGCTAAGGCCTTGATCTTGTCGACATTTTTCCCTCGGAGATCTTCTTGAATATATAATTTATTGCCTGTATTGGCTTGTAAAGCCTCGGTGACTGCATGGACACCGTATACGATATCGTTCATTTCCATAAAACTAGTATACCATAAGAAGGGGGGATGAGGCCAATTCATGATATAATGAAATGAAATCTATCTCAGCGAAACAAGCAAACTAGAAAGGAAACCATGCCTCTTTTTCAACGAACTATCAAGCTCACCTTGGCCACCTGTTTAGCGGCTGCCCTTGCTGCTGCTCTGGGCTTGACCTATGCCATCTCAGCTGGCGTCATTGCTATTTTGAGTGTCTCTGATACCCGACGGAGTACGATCAAGCAAGGCTACCAACGCTTTATGTCGACCTTGCTAGCTCTAACAATCGGAAGCCTCGCCTTTTCCCTTTTTGGATTCAACCTTTGGGCACTGGGAGTCTTTATCGCTCTCTATGTTCCATGCGCCTTTCTATTAGGCTGGCAAATTGGCATTACGCCTAGTACGGTCCTCGTCACCCACCTCTTGATAGAGCAGTCCACTTCCTGGGGTCTCTTGCTCAATGAACTTGCCCTCTTTTTAATCGGGACCAGCTTTGCTCTGCTGGCCAATCTCTATATGCCTTCTAATCAGGCTGCGATTGATCATTATCACGATGTTGTCGAAGACCAACTGAAAAAGATTCTTGGCCGTTTTGCGGAATTACTTGGTAAGGGGGATGGTCGCAACGATGCCCGCTTGATCAAGGAATTGGATGGCATCCTAAAGGATGCTTTAAATCTGGTCTATCTGGACCATTCCAACCACCTTTTTCATCAAACCAACTACCATATTCACTACTTCGAAATGCGCAAACGTCAAAACGACATCCTGCGGGATATGGCAGAAAACGTCAACCGCTGTCAGTTAGCAGCGAGTGAAAGTATGATACTGGCTCAACTTTTTAAGAAGACTGCACAACAGTTAAGTCAGGAAAATCCTGCCCAGGATCTTCTAGACGATATCACTCAGTATCTGGCAATCTTTCGGGAGCGACCATTGCCTAAGACCCGTGAAGAATTCGAAACACGCGCCACCTTGCTCCAATTGTTAAGAGATCTAGAAACCTTCATTCAGGTCAAGGTTGATTTTTACCAACAATTTCATCAGGAGACGAAATAAGATTTTTTGATGATTTAAAAACGCATCTGATCCTATTTTTTGGACACGTGATCAGATGCGTTTTCCTATAGCTACTTTTCGCTTTTCTCCTTATTCCACCAATTCCAACACAATAGTTTGGTAAGGAGCCAATTCTAATACCTGGTCTCCTTCTTGGAACAACCCAGCAGTATTATTTAAAACGAGTGTTTTAATCGGAGCTGGTAACTCCAAAGTGGCCTCACGATTTTGGAAATTGCTGATTACCAAGAGACGCTTGTCCCCACGGCGTTCGAAGGCGATGATATTCTCACGGTCCCGATAAGCTGGGATCATATCTCCAAAGCGGATGGTATTTCCATAGAGGGGATGGCGATACAAGGCCGTCAGCTGACGGTAATAATTCAAAATAGAATCTGAATCCTTTTCCTGATCTTCCACATTGATGGAATCATCTGGTTTGGGACTGATCAACCAGGCTGGTCCATTGCTAAAGCCTAGACCTGGCTCTGCTGACCATTGCATCGGCGTCCGCGCATTGTCTCGGCTATAGTTGGCAATCACTGCTAAGGCTTCTTCCTCGCTCAAACCAGCTTCTTTAGCTACATGGTAGCCATTGATGGTCGCGATATCATCAAAGTCCTCCACTGATTCAAAGACTTGGTTCTCCATTCCAATTTCTTGACCTTGATAGATAAAGGGAATTCCCTTGCGCAAAACCTGAATGGTTCCCAGGGCTTTTTTACTGGTGTCGTTTACTGGACCTTCTGCGATATAATGGGACACCCCACGAGGTTCGTCGTGGTTTTCGATGATGGTCGAGAGAACCCCAATCCTATCTGCGCGCTCATGCGCTTGGAAAATACTTTCCTTGAGGTCTTCCGCTGTTGGAAGAGTATGGTCAAACCAGCCCTTTCCTTCCTGTCCTAAGCAGGTTTGCTTGAAGTCAAAGATAGAAGAAAAGACACCGTCTTTTCCGATAAAGAAATGTAACTCTTCGTCGGTTTCATTGAACACTTCCCCAACAGTGAAGGCATTGTACTTGGCGAAGGTCCGCTCATTTAACTCTTGCAAGAAGGGTTCAATCGGTTGGGCATTGACCAGCGATTCCGGCACTGGAACCAGGCCATTATCACGATCGGACGGAAGCGAACGCCATTCTAGATCTTTTTTGATATTGATAATAGCATCGATCCTAAAGCCCGCAATTCCCTTGTCCAACCACCAGTTGATCATGGTGTAAATTTCCTCGCGCAAGACAGGATTTTGCCAATTGAGATCCGGTTGATCCTTGTGGAAAGAATGAAGATAGTATTTGTTGGTGCCAGGAACCGACTCCCAAACACTGCCTCCAAAGTAACTTTCCCAGTTGTTGGGCTCCTTGTCACTTTCGATAAAATAAAAGTAGTCCGCATAAGGGCCATCTGTATCTGCCAAAGCCTTTTGGAACCACTCGTGATGACTGGAGCAATGGTTGACTACCAAGTCCATGATGATGGAAATGCCCCGCCTCTTGCCTTCTGCAATTAGCTCTTCCATATCTTCCATAGTCCCAAAAAGGGGATCAATGGCATAATAGTCTGAAATATCATATCCCTGGTCAATAAAAGGGCTCTTGTAAACAGGAGATAGCCAGAGAATGTCAATCCCCAATTTTTGCAGGTAATCGAGTTTTTCCGTGATGCCTTTCAAATCCCCAACACCATCTCCATTACTATCCTTAAAGCTTTTCGGGTAGATCTGGTAAGCGACCTTCCCCTTCCACCAATCTTTTTCCATGTCTTGTCTCCTTCATATAAAAGAGACTGAGACAATTCGTCTCAGCCTCCTTTCGAACTCAATGATTAGTAAATTGTTTTTTCAGTTTCTTTATCAAAGAAATGAGCCTTGTTCAAGTCAAATCCAAGTTCGATGGTTTCACCAGTTCCAAGGTAATCACGCGCATCTACTTTTGCAACGAATTCACTATCCCCAACTTGGCAGTACAAGTGAGACTCAGAACCCAACAACTCAGAAACTGAGACAGTTGCAGTGACAACTGATTTAGGGAATGTATCAAGAAAGGCAGTTTCTGTATTCACATCTTCTGGACGGATACCAAAAATGATTTCTTTTCCTTCGTAGCCTTTTTCCTTCAAGACTTTCAAAGCTCCTTCTGGAACTTTCAAATCCAAGCCATTGGCAACGATACGGTCTCCATCTAATTTCACATTGATGAAGTTCATCGCTGGGCTTCCAATAAATCCTGCTACGAATTTGTTCACAGGGTTTTTGTACACTTCTTGAGGAGTACCGATTTGTTCCACACGTCCGATTGTACCAGTACCAGCAGGGTTCTTAGTAGCAGACATGATAACGATACGGTCAGCAAGAGTCATCGCTTCTGTTTGGTCGTGAGTTACGTAGATAGTTGTAGCTCCGATACGACGGTGGATTTTAGCGATTTCGGCACGCATGGATACACGCAATTTAGCATCCAAGTTTGACAACGGTTCGTCCATCAAGAACACTTTTGCATCACGGACAATGGCACGACCCATGGCCACACGTTGGCGTTGACCACCTGAAAGGTCAGCTGGTTTACGTTCCAAGAATTCTTTCAAGCCAAGGATTTCAGCTGCTTCTTGAACGCGTTTGTCGATGTCTTCTTTGCTGTATTTACGCAATTTCAAACCGAAAGCCATGTTATCGTATACAGTCATGTGTGGGTAAAGAGCGTAGTTTTGGAATACCATGGCAATATCACGGTCTTTTGGAGCTACGTCGTTGACAACCATGCCATCGATAGAGGCCGTTCCTTCTGTGATGTCTTCAAGACCTGCAATCATACGAAGCGTCGTTGATTTCCCACATCCTGAAGGTCCTACGAAAACGATAAATTCTTTGTCTTTGATGTCCAAGTTGAAGTCTTCAACTGAGTAGTGTTCGCTGTTTGGATATTTTTTGTAAATGTTTTTAAGATTTAATTCTACCATGATGGTACTCCTTTGATATTTGTAATCCTATTGTAATTGAAAACGCTTCACATTTCCATGGCAGCCTGAACAAAATAAAAAAAGAGTTTTGTGCAAGGTGCACAAAACTAGAGATGATCTTCTAAAATAACCTGGTAACACAGGCTCAGATCTGTTAATTCCTTGAGCGAAAGACCGGTCAATTCTTCCCACTTATCAATCTTATATTGGAGAGAATTGCGGTGCAAATAGAGCTGTTGAGCTGCCTTGGTCACCACTGCCGCATTGTCCCACAGGGCCAAAATAATTTCTTCTAATTGATCCTGACTGCTAATCAACTGATGCAAGCCTTGCTTGATCGTCGCAAGCTCTTCTATCGATTCATTCAGGGCCCAAAGGTAGAGCTGGGAGAAGCGATGGACAGCGGAGATCCGATCCTTATAGCCCCAAGTCTGGATCACCGCGCGTTCAGCTTGAACCAGTGTGGTAAGGGGCAATCCTGCTTGGATAGGCCAGACTTGACCCAATACCAAGACCATCCCAAGGTTAAAGTCATACTCCATGGCCGCTAAGGTATCTCTGAGGATCGCTGCAACCGAATAAAACTGACTTTGATCCAAGATAAAGAGAATATCCTGACTACCGACCTGAAAATCTGTTACATAATTTGGAAATAGCAGACGCATCATCTCAAGCCAGGAGGCAAGGCCCTCAGCCTGGGCATGTGTCAGATGGCAATGAAGGACCTGGAGTTTTTTCAAAGGAATAGGCAAATCTCCTTGGCCTTCTAATAAATAACGATACCAAGGGTCTGTCGGCACATCAACAACTTGATCTGTTAAGAGTTGCAACAACCTTTGCTCCCGATCTGTCAGTTTCTCTTCTGGTAAGAGCAACCAGCGATGAGAAGGCAGAGCAAGCGTTACCGTTCCAACCTTTCTCACTGGATGCTCTAGAATTTCTCCTTCAGGAAACCAATCTAAGATATCCATTCTATCACCCTTCTACTTCCTGGATACACCAGTCAATCAGCTCTTCTAATCGAGAGATCTCACCCGTCATATGGAGATAACCCATGACCGCCTCAAAGCCCGTCGACATGCGGTAGGTTACGACATCCGCATTTTTGGCCTTGGTGTGGCTATTGGTATTGCGACCGCGCTTGTAGATCTCCAACTCTTTTTCCGTCAGAATGTCTTGCTCCAGCATGCTTTCAATCAAGCTGGCCTGAGCTCTAGCAGAGACATAGCGGGTTGCAGTCTGGTGAAGCTTATTGGGCTTGGTCATCCCTTGAAAAATTAGGTGCCTGCGAATATACATGGAATAGACCGCATCCCCTTCAAAGGCAAGGGCGATCCCATTGATTAGATTGACATCAATCACGTGTCCACCTTACGCCTTCTTTTGTATCCAAGAGCTTGATTCCTTGCGCAGCCAATTCATCGCGAATGGCATCTGCTCGCGCAAAATCTTTCTTAGCCCGCGCTTCTTGACGTTCAGCGATCAAGGCTTCAATATCCGCATCCAAAACTTCTTCGACAAAGACCACTCCAAAGACTTCTAACATCTTGGACAAGGCGTCCTTAACGTCTTGGTTGTAGTGGCCGGAATTGATCCATTTGGCCAATTCAAAGACAACGGTGATTCCGTTTGCCGCATTGATATCTTCATCCATAGCCGCGATAAACTTGTCCACAAAGTTTTGTAAGTCTGCTGGATCCACTTCCCCTGTGAAGGGTTGCTCATAAGTATTTTTCAAATACTTGAGGTTGGTTTCCGCATCGCGCACAGCTTTCTCTGTAAAGTTAATCGGCTTACGGTAGTGCTGGGTCGCAAAGAAGAAGCGAAGCACTTGGCCATCGATAGTCTTCAAAGCATCATGCACAGTGATAAAGTTGCCTAAGGACTTGGACATCTTGACATTGTCAATATTGACAAAGCCATTGTGCATCCAGTAGTTGGCAAAGGTCTTGCCTGTTTTGGCCTCTGACTGGGCAATTTCATTGGTATGGTGCGGAAACTCAAGGTCAGCTCCACCACCGTGGATATCAATGGTATCGCCTAAAAACCCCGTTGACATGACCGAACACTCAATATGCCAACCCGGACGACCAGGTCCCCAAGGACTTTCCCAAGAAACTTCACCTGGTTTGGCAGCTTTCCAGAGGGCGAAATCGACTGGATTTTCCTTGCGAGCTGTTTCCTCATCTGTCCGACCAGAAGCTCCTAGCTCCAAGTCTTCCAAGGTTTTATTGGCCAATTTGGCATAGTTGTGGGATTTTTCCACACGGAAATAGACATCGCCTTGGCTCTCGTAGGCATAGCCTTTTTCGATCAAGTCGGTGACAAAGCCAATGATGTCATCCATAAACTCAACCACACGAGGGTGACGGGTTGCAGGCTTGACCCCCAGAGCCGTCACATCCTCACGAAAGGCCGCGATGTACTTATCCGCCACTTCCTGAGGCGTAATGCCTTCTTCTTTGGCACGGTTAATGATCTTATCATCCACATCGGTAAAGTTGGAAATGTAGGCAACTTCATAACCACGGTACTCAAAGTAGCGACGAATCGTGTCAAAGGCTACCGTTGAGCGGGCATTCCCTACGTGGATATAGTTGTAAACCGTTGGCCCACAAACATACATGCGGACCTTCCCTTCCTCGATGGGGATAAATTCTCGTAAATCACGAGACATGGTATCATAAATTTTTAACACGCTTCATTTCCTTTCTGTTTCTATATTTTGAATCTATATTCTTATTTTTCCAACTCTAACGCAATATCGACAGCAATATCAAAGAAGGTCATAGCATCTGCTTTTCTATCTTCGCGTCTGGCATCCCATTCATGATTATGATGGTCAACATAATCAGCTGTGTAAAAAAACTGATAAACCTTGGCTTTTCGATATTGGGCCCAGGCCATGATAGCCGAAGCTTCCATATCTACAACTGTTGCCCCTGCTGCAAGTCTTCGTTTGACCTTAGCAGCTGTTTCACGATAGAAGGCATCTGTCGTCCAAGCTTTGGTCCGAATGTGCTCAATACCAGATTTGTTCAAAGCGTTCTCCATAGTTAAGAGAAGCGTTTCATCATAAGAAATCTCATCACTTGCTGGAGCATAATGGTAACTGGTCCCTTCATCACGTAAAGCTGAACTTGGTAGGATAATCTTATCTGCCTGGATAGACTGGTCCAGAACTCCACAAGACCCTAAAACGATAAAGTTGTTGAAACCTCTCGCTTTGAGTTCTTCTAAGAAACCCACAACCATTGAAGCACCAATAGTAGCTATAGCAACTGCAAGTTTAAGTCCATCTACTTCATAGATATACCATGGAAATTTGCCATTTAGATTGGTAAGGTAGCCACCTTCATAGACTCCGTCCATCTGCTTGACTCGTTCAAGGATTTCTCCATTAAAAGACAAGATAATGGTATCACAGATTTCTCCACCACTAGGGAGGCTTCGATCAGTTGGCTCTATAACAGCAGGTACATTTTCAAATTCTTCTAATAGCATTTATTACTCCTTCGCATTCAAATAAACCACCTGAGTCTGTTTGACAAAGCCAATCTTTTCATACAAGCGTTTGGCACCAACATTACTATCTTCCACTGCAATCTGAAACTCCTTGTCATTTTGCTCAATGAGTTGGTTGACAAGAGATTTTGCCAAATAGCTTCCATAGCCTTTCCCACGTTCAAGTTCGGCTATTGCTAAACCATAGAGGTAATTCGTATTACTCGATAAATCAACCGTGCAAGTCCCAATAACCTGACCGTTTTTTAATAAAATATATAGGCAACTTTCTGGATCCCTCAGAGCTTTAGCGACATATCTATCCACAACTTCTCTCGATTCATGTTCCTCTGAAAATGCCTGAAATTTTAACTGACTAATTTGATCCTGATACGAACGATCTGCTATCACAACTTCAAGATTGGAAACAGTTGCTAACGGATAAGGTCTTCTATCCTTACCTAACCAGGTTTCTGTCTCTTCATCCTCGACCAGTCCCCAATTGCTGGCAAACTCAGGATGCTTCTCTAGAAAAACACGCTCTGTCTGAAAAGTCACAGACTCAATGGGATAAGATGCCGTTTCTGTCTCAAAACTTCTATACAAAGCCCGCGCAATGCCTTGACGACGATGATTGGGGTGGACCAGTATCGTCACATCCACATCTGGGTCATCTGCATAAACCGTTAATAGGCCAACAAGTTCACCTTTTTCATAATAAAGGAAAAAGGCCGGCATATTGGGATCAAAATTGAGCATATTGGAGAGATAGGGATCCCGAAAAGTTCCGTCATTGTTCTGACAAGTAGCAATAAGGGCCTTTGCTTCCAGTAGTTGGTGGTCATTCAATGTATGGGTTGCTTGAATCACGTAGCGATCTCCTTACAAGCTAGAAGACCGATGACTGGCTTCCTTGGCATGCTCCAGCTTGTTCATATAATATTCCCGTTTTTCTTCTTCTTGGTGAATGACTGGTTCGTCTTTTCGACCGTGCACCCGCACAATCTTAGCAGGAACACCAACAACGGTCACATCACTTGGTACATCGGAGACCACGACCGCTCCTGCTCCTACTTTGGCCTTGGCCCCAATCTCAATCGGACCGATGACCTGAGCGTGAGCGGAGACCAAGGCTCCTTCACGAACCGTTGGATGGCGTTTGCCGACATCCTTCCCTGTCCCCCCAAGGGTCACCCCGTGGTAGAGCATGACGCCTTTTTCAACAATGGCCGTTTCCCCGATAACAAGGCCCGCTCCATGGTCGATAAAGACACCAGAAGCAATGGTCGCACCTGGATGGATTTCAATCTGGGTCCAAAAACGCCAGAATTGGCTGTGCATCCGCGCCAAGAGCTTAAATCCATGGTTCCACAAAAAGTGGGAAACACGGTGAGCTGCCAGTGCTTTGACGCCCGGATAGGTCAAGAGGACCTCCAGCGAGGTACGTGCTGCTGGGTCATTTTCTTTTACAATATCGATGGTTTCACGCCACCATCCCATACCGTGCTCCTCCTTTTCTACTGCTTATTCTGAATCTTTTTGTGTAATAGTGAAATCTTTTTTAGGTTTGTGGTCTTTGTTGTGGTGACGAGGACGATCGCCATGGCGATGAGTCTTTTCACCGTTTTCTTCGCTGTTTTCTGGTTTTGGCGGACGAGGGAGAAGAGCTTTCATAGACGCATCGACACGACCTTTTTCATCGATCTTGATCACTTTGACATCCACTTCATCACCGATGGCTACCAAGTCTTCAACACGGTTGGTGCGCGTCCAAGCCATTTCAGAGATATGAACAAGGGCATCTGTCTTATCAAAGAGGTTAACAAAGGCACCGAATTTTTCGATCCGAACTACTTTGGCATGATAAACTTCGTCCACTTTGGCTTCACGAACCAAACCAGCAATGATTTCTTTGGCACGGTTAATCGCGTCTTGGTCGCTAGAGTAGATCGACACGTTTCCTTCTTCGTCGATATCAATCTTAACGCCTGTTTCAGCGATGATCTTGTCGATGGTTTCTCCACCCTTACCGATGACAATCTTAATCTTGTCCACATCAATCTTGATGGTATCAATTTTCGGAGCAGTTGGCGCCAATTCTGGACGAACTTCTGGAATGGTTGCTTCAATCACATCAAGGATTTCAAAACGTGCTTTCTTGGCTTGAGCTAGAGCTTCTGCTAAGATTTCTGCAGTAATTCCTTGGATTTTGATATCCATTTGAAGGGCTGTAATCCCGTCACGCGTACCTGCAACCTTGAAATCCATGTCTCCAAAGTGGTCTTCCAAACCTTGGATATCTGTCAATACAGTATAGTTATTTCCATCTGAGATAAGTCCCATGGCAATCCCTGCTACTGGCGCCTTGATTGGCACACCACCAGCCATAAGGGCAAGTGTTCCCGCACAGATAGAGGCTTGAGATGAAGAACCGTTTGATTCCAATACTTCTGCTACCAGACGAATCGCATATGGGAATTCTTCCAAGCTTGGCAAGACTTGAGCAAGAGCACGCTCACCAAGAGCACCGTGACCAATTTCACGACGACCAGGCGCACCGTAACGACCAGTTTCCCCTACAGAGTATTGAGGGAAGTTATAGTGGTGCATAAAGCGTTTCTTGTACTCTGGATCCAAACCATCGATGATTTGGGTTTCCCCCATTGGTGCCAAGGTCAAAACTGAAAGAGCCTGGGTTTGTCCACGAGTGAAGAGACCTGAACCGTGCACACGAGGAAGGAAGTCGACTTGCGCATCCAACGGACGGATTTCATCAACCTTACGGCCGTCAGGACGAACCTTGTCTTCAGTAATCAAACGGCGCACTTCTGCATGTTCCATTTGTTCCAAGATTTCAGCCACATCACGCATAATACGGTCAAATTCTTCGTGGTCTGCATATTTTTCTTCATAAGCAGCAATGACTTGGTCTTTAACGGCTTGAGTCGCAGCTTCACGCGCTAATTTTTCTTCAACTTGAACAGCTTTTTGGAGGTCACTGTTGTAGGCTGCGATGATTTCAGCTTGCAATTCAGCATCCACATGAAGCAATTCTACTTCTGCTTTTTCTTTACCGACTGCCGCAACGATTTCTTCTTGGAAGGCAATCAATTCTTTAACGGCTTCGTGCCCTTTCAAAAGAGCTTCCAACATGATTTCTTCTGACAATTCTTTGGCACCAGACTCTACCATGTTGATAGCGTGTTTGGTACCAGCTACTGTCAATTCAAGAAGCGAGCGCTCTGCTTGTTCTTGCGTTGGGTTGATGATGATTTGGCCATCGACATAACCTACTTGTACCCCAGCGATTGGTCCGTCAAATGGAATATCTGAGATAGAAAGCGCCAATGATGAACCAAACATGGCTGCCATTGGTGCAGAGGCATTTTCATCGTAAGAAAGAACCGTATTGATGACTTGCACTTCGTTACGGAAACCTTCCGCAAACATGGGACGGATTGGACGGTCGATCAAACGCGCTGTCAGGGTCGCATCTGTTGAAGGCCGTCCTTCCCGTTTCATAAAGCCACCAGGAAATTTCCCAGCTGCATACATTTTTTCTTCGTAGTTGACTTGAAGTGGGAAGAAATCCCCCGTTGACATTTTGTTGGACATGACAGCTGCCGTCAAGACAGTTGACTCCCCATAACGCACGACAACTGCGCCATTTGCTTGCTTAGCAACCTGACCAGTCTCTACGATCAACTCACGACCCGCAAAAGTCGTTTGAAACACTTGTTTTACCATTAAAAGTAATCCCCTTTGGATTGATAATATTTATACGACTTGCCTACAAAGATCAAGATATTTTGGACGGTTCGGCTTGCCGAACATTTCTGTAGAAAAATAGGAAGGTGACGCCGCACTCGATGAGTGCTAGGAAACTTATCTTTTTTCCTAAGAAATGAGGCTAAAATTCAGTTCATCAGGATACAAAGGGCGTGAAGAATCCCGTATGAAAATAGGAGATTGACGCAGTGTGCCACGCACACTAGGAAATCTATCTTTTTCACTAGGGATTTAGCCCGTGTTCAACTATCAAGATACCAAGCCGTTTAGCAACTCAAAGGAAAATAGGAAATCTAACGACGGAGCGACCGCCCCTAGGAGGATTTATCTTTTTCCAAAGAGTTGTAGTCGGGTTCAGTTCATCAAGATACTAAGGCCGCAAAAAGCAAAGTAAAAATAGGAAACTGGCGAAGTCTTCGATGAAGACAAGACAGTTTATCTTTTTTACACAGCTTTTCGGCCGGGTTCAATAACGCATGATAGCATTCGATCGATGCAGCCCATCTGTATGTTATATCCTCATCTTTGTATCCAAGCACGTATACCTTTTATTTTAACATATTCAAGCCCAAAAGAAAAAGGCTTTACGGGCCTTTTTCTGCGAATCTTCCCAGAGACCTATATAAAAATTTTAGATCCAGGTATAGCTTCTATTTAATTTTAAGATTTCACGAATTCCATACTGTCTACATAAAAGCGTGTTTTGTGGGTTCCACCCTTGTATTCTTTGTGATTGCGTTTCAAGACAAAGCGTCTGTAGGGTTCAGATGTTCCTTGGATGGTCGTCGTCACTTCAACGGAATCATCATTGATCACCCATTCATCAGGCGAAGGAATCTCCATCGGTGGCATCGCTCCGCCACGACCACCAGGTACAACTTCGTAGAAGGCCTTGTCTTTTGTCGAATAGAGCCAGCCATTTTTCTTTTCATTTGCCAGTTGGATCAATTTATCCTGAGAAAAACTACGGATAGAGTCCGACGTCTTCTCTGCATCCAATTTATCAATGATATCTTGCAACTGATAGGTTTCTGGCGTGTAGGTATTGTAGTAATCAATGAACATATCTTGCGAGTAACCGTCAATCGCACCGTGATCATTGTTCAACTCCAGCAAGCGAGTTGGTTGCACCTGAAGCGAATAGGTCAAAGATGCACTGTTTTCGATAATGGAATGAATATCTGCCTCGTCCGCCTTAGACAAGGTGCCAATCGCTTCATCATCCTCTTCATTTGACTTGCTTTCTTCCATCTTCTCTTTTTCTTGGGTCTCACCAGAGGACTTCTTGACGGATGAAGATCCTACTGGAGCATGCTTACGCTCATAGCGTTTTGGAGCGCAGGCTGCTAGGGAAAGCAATAGTACAGTAGCTAGTAAATAGGTTCCAATTTTTTTCATTCTTGTCTCCTTATAAAACTTCACTATATTATACCAAACCTGATCTAATTTAAAAAGCAAACATTTTCTCATGTTTGCTTTACAAAATTTTTAGTCTTATTTTATTATTTTGATTCGCGTTTGCGTTTCAATCCAGCAAGACCTAGAGCCATCATAGCTACGCCCATAAGTCCAAGTGCACTTGCAGATTCACCTGTTGATGGTAATTCTTTAGTGTTTGCTTGTTTAGTTTGATTAACTTGAGGTGTTGCTGGTGTGATTGCACCAGGTGTTACAGTTGGAGTAGTTGTCTTAATTACTTTGTTTTGAGTTGATTCATGACGAACTGTTTCGTTACGACGAGTTTCGTTTCCATGTTTGATACGTTCTTGTTCACGACGAATTGTTTCTTCCAATTGTTTTGCTTTAATGAGTTTTTGGTAAGCTTCAAAGACACGACTGTAATCTTCTTGAGAAGCTTTTGCTTTCAATTTCAAAGCTTCGAGTTTTGCAATTTCTGTTTCAAGAGTTGCTTTTGCTTCAGCTGTTTTAGCTTTAGCTTCAGTCAATGCTCTTTCAGCTTCAGCAAGTTTCACAGGTGCATTCTTAAGCAATTCAAGATAATCTTTTGCGTCTTGTACAGCTTGTTCAGCTGATTTAACAGCTTGTTTAGCACGTTCAACTTTGGCTTTAGCTTCAGTTGTTGCAAGACCTTTTGCTTTCAAATCGTTTTCAGCATCAAGCGCTGCTTGAAGGGCTTGTTTCAGAGCTTCTTCTTGAGCAATCAATTTAGCTTTAGCGTCTTTCAATTCAGATTCGCGTTGTGCACGAACTTGTTGCAAGTTTGCAAGATTTGATTTAGCTGTTGCAAGTTCAGCTTTTGCAGCTTCGAGAGCTTTTGCTGTTTCATCGACTTTAGCTTGAGCCGTAGGTGTTTGTTTTTTAACAGCAAGAGCGTCATCGTATGCTTTTTGCGCTTTAGCAATAGCGTTTTGAGCGGCGTTCAATGCAGTTTGAGCGTCAACTTGAGCTGCTTTTGCAGAAGCAAGGTCGTTTTCAGCAGATTTAACGATTTGGTCGGCAGTTGCTTTCTTATCTTTAGCTGTTTGAAGGGCTTGTTCTTCTGCTTCAACAGATGATGTCAAAGATGCTTTGTATTCAGCGTCAGTGCTAATGTAGTCACCTTTGTCTTGATTTGTTGGATCTGTGGTTGATACAATATGTACGGATCCTGAGCTAACTCCGATTCCGATGCCAGTGCCTTTTAGTGAAATTAAATGTTTTGCGTGACCGTTTGATTGAGATGCGTCGGCAAACATCATCTTACGGATATTTTCAGCGATATCTTGTTTAAGATTCAACATGGTATATCCGCCCATGTTTTCTTTATGCCATTCAGGCAAAAGTCCACCGAGTGATTCACTTGCGTGATATTGACGTAAGACTTTGTATTGATGACCCCAGTTTTTAGCAAAATTAAATTTGTCAGGGGTTCCGCCGTTTTCAGCATAAAATTCTGAATAACCGCGGGCGATATTATCCGCAAGTTCTTGACCACCGATTGTTAATTGAAGTGGCGTGATTGTTGATCCTGGATCTTTTTGAGACCAATATTGTTGGTTGAGATCATTAATCATTTGAGCTGCGAATTCAGCAATTTCTTTACGTTGTGCAGAAGTTAGATTAGCAAGATCGAGAATTTCACCGTTTACGCCAATACCTTTTTGGCTGTATGATTCCCACGTAATAGCTGGTTGAAGCTTCATGTATTCATCTTGATGCGCGCTGAACCAAGCGTAATCTGTGATGTCATGTGTTGCGTATTCAATAGGGACGATAATCTTACGGATGGCTTCGTCTTGTTTCAATTTAGCAACTTTTTCTTGATAAGCCGCGTTTGCTGCGTCAAGTGCTTTTTGAGCGGCATCCACTTCAGCTTGAGCTACGCCAGCTTTGGCTTTTGTTTCAGCAAGAGCTTTTTCTTTTGCTTCTACGTTAGCTTTTGCCGATGCGAGGCTATCTTCGAGAGCAGGAATGTTCTTTTCAGTGCGTTCTTTATCGAGAGCTGATTTTGTTTCATCAATTTTAGCCTGACGAGATGCGTCGAATTCTTTTGCACGATTCAACTCATCTTGAGCCGCTTTGTGGGTTGTTTCAGCGTCTTTTATTTTATTTCCTGCAATCGTTACTGTCTCTTGTGCCTTGCTTAATGTTGTTTCATTAAGAGCTTTTTCAGCCTTCTTAACTTCTTCCTTGGCTAATTCGCCTTTTACTTTTTCATCTTCTACTTGTTTGGTAGTCTCTTCATAAGCTTTTTCTGATTCAGATTCCGCTTTTTCAGCTGATTTCACACCTTCTTCAGCCGATTTTACAGTTTCTTCAGCCGATTTTACCCCAGCCTCTTTTGTTTTAATAGTATCTTCAGCTTTTGTAATATTTTCTGGAGTTGCTTTTTCAGCAGCTTCCTTTGTTTTTTCATAGGTTTCAGCAACCATTTTTTCAGTGGCTTCAGCTTCCTTAGCCTTTTGATCAGCCGCACTAACAACTTTTTCTTGTCCAGCTACTGATTTAGCCATTTCATCAGCTTTTTCTTTTGCTGTATCAACTGACTCTTTTGTAACCTCAGCCGGATGATCGATACTTGAAGTAGTTGCAGGTGTTTCTGTATGCGGTTGGGAAACTGCCGTCTCTTCAGCTTGTACAACTGAAGTTACAGCAGTTGCAGCAAAAATAGCAGCACCGATAGCAATACTTTTCTTTGTTGTTTTATTCATAATTAAAACCCTTCTATTAAAATTTCTATAATTTTATATTATTCCCTATAAAAAATATGGAAAATCAATCTTTCTCCGTGACATTTTTTGTTCCAATTTTATCAAGATCAAATCTTAATTTTTTATTTACAAGCTGTCTACTCAATAACATGTCCTCAGTTCTAATACCAGCCCATTGCTCCCCAGAAATTGTATAGGGCATGCTCTCATTGATTGGTGTTGCTTCAAAATTCGTATCAACAGCATCAGAATATTTGACCTCATTTTCAAGAGCTTCTTTTGTCCATTCGAAATCAACATTGAAATCCATCATATCTACATAAGGTATATGTATCAAATTTTCTTGAGAGACATAATTTCCTGATGAATCAGTCCATACATTTGCTTTCAACTTAATATCTGAATTTGGTTTTCTAAATTGTTTATATGTCAAATTTGAGTAAAATTCTTTTGCAGCTTTATAATTTTCTAGAGAATTTTTTCCGTAGTCTTCACTTTCAGTACCAGAACTTATATTTTCCTCTGATTGTTTTATACTTTCATTTGCTGCGTTTATTTTTTTCTCTTTTCTCTGTTCAAAATATTCTTCATCATACTTTTTAGCAATTTTTAAAATTTCTTCATCAGATTTCGATTTTAACTCCGATAACGTATTACCTTTATATCCTTTTAGAATATACCTTGTCATTTTTCCTTTTTCAATCACATATACCGCTTTAACCTCAGAATTTTTATTGACATCATTTCCTGAAATTCCATATAAAATAGTTCTAGGTGTGCTATTAAAATAATCAATTACCCCTACATCTTCATTCTCGTTCATTAATTCTGTACCAGTCTTTTTTTCTGAAATTTTTGTATTATCTTGTGATAAAGAACGATTATTTTGACTAAATGTACAGCCACCAATAACTAGAAAACTAGAACACATCAACAAATATACTACCTTTTTCATATTACTTTCCTTCCTGATAAACATCCCACATTTGTTATCTTCCATAACGAATATTCTCGAGTTCACTTGCTACAGCACGTGATGCAGCAGCTGCTTCTTGTGTTTCTGCAATTTGTCTAGCACTTAAAATATTTGCATGTTCTTGAAGCTTGATCATTCGTTCTTGATTAATAATCTGCTCTTTTTCAAGTTCGATCATCTCTGCCTCAAATGCTCGACGGGCTGCTCGGTCTAAATATGTATCGTATAAATTAATTGCTTCCTTTATATTATCTGCTTTAAAATTATTAAACGCGTGAATAAGATAGTTCACTGCATCTAGTGCATAATAATCTTTAGGGTACCATCCTTGACCAATTGCTACAGCTTGATTTCGAAAATTTTCCATCAAACGTCCTTCTTGCTGATAGGCCAATTCTAATCGTTGATTTTCTGCAACTACTGCCTGGTAATTTCTTAGATGCTGTTCATTTTCATTACGAATACCTTTATTTACAAACGCGATCATTTGTTCCAGCTTATTTTGAATGATGAAATAGGTGGCTACAATTGATACTCCAAGTAAAATTAATGTTATTGGATTAGGAGTCAAAAGCAAACGTAGAGGGAATACCAGTAAGATCCCTCCCATAATCAGTGTTGCTGGATAAATCCAGCTATCCTTTGAACCTTTCATACGACGATACAATAGAAATAAAAATCCTGATAAGAATAAAACTTCAAAGATAATATCTCCGATTAATCGATTCACAGCACCAAGTAAGATGACATACAATAAATCCCCTAATAGTATTGCAATACTTGAAAATACCATAATTGAAAAAGCAAGTTTTAGAGATCTATGAGACAATGTGTTATCGTTATATTCATCTTGTTGAATCAATTTGGCTGTTCTCATTTGATTAACAAGTGTAACTTGACGTGAACGTGCCTGAATAAATCCTAAAATATTCTCACGAATTAGTTCTAGTTTCGAAACAATTTCTTCTCTTGTTTCCATATACAACCTCCTCTATCACTAATTAGCTATAGTTTACTAAAATTAAGAATATAAGCATTGTAACAACAAAATATGAAACAACTCTTATATTCTTGAATGCCATTAGTGTTGAGTATTGCATGAAATGCAATACTCTGATGTACTTAGTATATCAGCAAAATTTCATTCCACTTCTTACCTAAATATAGTAGTTTGACTTGATTTTTTAAATTCTTAAACATTTTTCCACTTATTTTCAAGATTTTCACCTAAGTATCTCGTCTCCCTCTATGTTTCTCCCCTTTTTTCTGCTATACTTATGAAAGAATACCGATCAAAAGGAGAAACACTATGGAATTAAAGAAACGTTCTGAATTTCCTGAGAAGGAACTCTGGGACCTCACAGCCCTCTACCAAGACCAGGAAGACTTCTTGCGTGCTATTGAAAAGACCCGCGAAGAAATCAATGAATTTGTCCGCAACTACAAGGGCAACCTCCATACTTTTGAAGACTTTGAAGCTGCCTTTGCCATCTTTGAACAGATTCAGATCCAACTCAGCCACATTGGCAACTACAGCTTTATGCCTCAAACGACTGACTTTGGTGATGAAGCTTTTGCGGAAATTGCCCAAGCAGGGATGGATTTTGAAACCTGGGCCAGCGTCGAACTAACCTTCTTTGATGATGCCTTGGTCGAAGCAGATGAAGAAGTCCTTGAACGCCTGGGTCAACTCCCTCACCTCACTTTTGCCATTCGCCAGGCTAAAATCAAAAAAGCTCACTACTTGGGAGCTGATGTGGAAAAAACTTTGACCAACCTTGGTGAAGTCTTCTACGGACCGCAAGACATCTATACCAAGATGCGGGCAGGTGACTTTGAAATGGCTGATTTTGAAGTGGATGGAAAAGTTTACAAGAATAGCTTTGTCACCTATGAAAACTTCTACCAAAACCATGAGAATGCAGAAGTCCGTGAAAAAGCCTTTCGTTCTTTCTCAGAAGTCCTCCGCAAGCACCAAAACACTGCGGCTGCCACCTATCTAGCCCAAGTCAAAGCAGAAAAACTGATCGCAGACATGCGAGGTTACGACTCAGTCTTTGACTATCTCTTAGCTGAGCAGGAAGTGGATCGGGCTATGTTTGATCGTCAGATTGACCTGATCATGAAGGACTTCGCTCCGGTCGCTCAAAAATTTCTCAAACACGTGGCCAAGGTCAACGGCCTTGAGAAAATGACCTTTGCTGATTGGAAGTTGGACTTGGATAGCGCACTCAATCCAGATGTAACTATCGACGATGCTTATGATTTGGTCATGAAATCTGTGGCACCACTTGGCGAAGAATACTCCCGCGAAATTGCCCGCTACCAAACCGAACGTTGGGTCGACTTTGCGGCCAATGAAGGCAAGGATTCCGGTGGTTATGCAGCTGATCCTTACCGTGTCCATCCTTATGTCCTCATGAGTTGGACAGGACGCTTGAGCGATGTCTACACCCTGATTCACGAGATCGGACACTCTGGTCAATTTATCTTCTCAGACAACAACCAAAGCTACTTCAACGCCCACATGTCGACCTACTATGTGGAAGCTCCTTCTACCTTTAACGAACTCCTCCTCAGCGACTACTTGGAACACCAGTTTGACGATCCTCGTCAAAAACGCTTTGCCTTGGCTCACCGTTTAACAGACACCTACTTCCACAACTTCATCACCCACTTGTTGGAAGCGGCCTTCCAACGCAAGGTCTACACCCTGATTGAAGAAGGTGGCACCTTTGGTGCTAGCAAGCTCAATAGCATCATGAAGGAAGTCTTGACCGAATTCTGGGGAGACGCTGTTGAAATCGATAACGATGCAGCTCTAACCTGGATGCGCCAAAGCCACTACTACATGGGGCTATACAGCTACACCTACTCAGCTGGATTGGTTATTTCAACAGCCGGTTACCTGCACTTGAAGAACTCCGAAAACGGAGCCAAAGACTGGCTGGACCTCCTCAAATCAGGCGGCAGCAAGACCCCACTTGAGTCAGCTATGATTATCGGAGCAGATATCTCAACGGACAAACCACTTCGGGATACGATTCAGTTCCTTTCAGATACTGTCGAGCAAATTATTGCCTACAGTGCAGAATTGGGAGAATAAACTCTTCTACAGCTAACTCTATAAGCTAGTAAAAATGCAGAGGTGCTAGGGATGTATCAAGAATTACAAAATAAAGTAACAGAAGAGAAACCAAGCTATCGTCGAGAAGAAATCCAGTGGTTGCTGGAACATTTAGGAGACCCTTCACCAGAAATTCGTGATGACCTCGTTTTTACAAGCTTGGCTAGAGGTTTGCAAGAAGAGCTATTTACACAGGAACAATTTCAGCTTATTTCTGAAAAAATCTCATCTGATGGAGGGCTAGAGAAAGAGATTGATAAGTCAGGGTTGCCTACACTTGAACGTTCGTTTAGGGCACTGATTTATGCAAATCTCTTGTCTGTTGATGCCAACCCGCAATCGATTTTTTATCAGGGGTTAGAAGCGGAAATCCGTACGGTCCTTTTACATCAAGGCTTATACTATCTTTCAAAAGAAAAGGATACAACTGGTTTTTCAAGCCAGTATGGTTGGGTTCACGCTTTTGCACATGGAGCGGATCTCTTGACAGAGGTGGCTTGTCATCCAGACTTTCCTAAAAACAGAGTTCCTGAAGTCTTTAACATACTTGGCCAAATCTTTAAAAGAATTTCAATTCGTTTTACCAGTGATGAGGATTGGCGCTTGGCGAGAGTGCTCTATGAACCTATTTTGCAAGGAAAAATCGAGCAAGAACAAGTAGCTTCTTGGATAAAGACGCTTGACTTTCCAATAGACGAAAGGGAAGATTTTTATAAATTTTCCAACCTTAGATCTTGTCTGTTAGAAGTCTATGTCCAACTAGACCAAAGAAACATTTTACAAGCTGACTTGAAAGAAGCTATTCAATCTTTTCAATACTAAATATGATACAGTGAATGTAAAACTCTCCAAAAATTTCAAGTTACTTTTCTCGAAACAGAAGAATTATTGATGATAAAAGAGCCTTGTTCCTCGTTTAAAAGAACAGGGCTCTTTCTTTGAATATAAAATAGCACTCCTATCTTACTACTGGGAGTGCTATTAATTTTAACTCAACTCGGCTACAATGGCCTTAATTTGTGCTGCTGTGTGTACACCTGCTACTTGTTTGACAACCTGTCCATCTTTTTTGAAAAGAAAAGTTGGGATGGACATAATGCCGAAAGCACGCGCGGTTTCTGGATTTTCATCCACATCCATTTTCAGGATTTTTAACTCATCTTCCGAAAGTTCTTCCGATAATTTTTCTAAGATAGGAGCTTGCATGCGACATGGACCACACCAAGTTGCCCAAAAGTCCACCAAGACCAAGCCTTCTTTAGTTTCTGCTTCAAATGTTGCGTCTGTAATTGCTTTTGCCATTGTTTTTCTCCTTTAGTTTTTGTATTGATCGAGGTCTTGCTTCATCAAATAGAAGAAGACATCTCCGTAAGTGCCTTGGTAATCCAACTCATGACCATTATAGGTCAATTTTGTCACTGGAAAATAATCCGCAACCCCGATTAGGCAGGCCTGTTGGGAACGCTCAAATTCTTCATAAGAATCAAAATGCATGACCCGTTCTTGTTTTGCACCGTCTAGATAAGTAATATCAATCATAGCGATAACCTCTGTTTCATTTTATAAGTTCATTGTAACTCCTATCATTACACCTGTCAACCAAAACGACTTATACAGACAAATCCATCATCTTTAGCTACTAAATGCAAAAAGGAACAGAGAGTGGGACAGAAATCGGTCATTCGTTAGAATTCGATTTCATCGTCCCACCTCCGCACAGTTGAGTAGGGCTGTAAAAGCTGATGAAATCAGCGTA
>OFDA01000227.1_pt1 | contig 27252 bp, 23 predicted proteins | sample 1520921 | NCBI WGS metagenome assembly OFDA01 (sample SAMEA2699028, study PRJEB24076) | metagenome
ACCGAACTTAGAGATATTGATCCTGAGGAGCGAAGCGACGTGAGGGCTATAGCGTAACATGAAATTAGCCTGTAAGGCGCAACCGAGTTTAGAGATATTGATCCTGAGGAGCGAAGCGACGTGAGGGCTATAGCGTAAAATGAAAAAAGCCTGTAAGGCGTAACCGAGCTTAGAGAGATTGATCCTGAGGCGCGAAGCGACGTGAGAGCTATAGCGTGACATGAAATTAGCCTGCAGGACGCAACGGAGCTTAGAGATATTGATCCTGAGGAGCACGGTGAAACTCACAGCCTGCGATCGACGCCTGCGATCGACGGATCATTGCTTTTTAGAAGAGAATAAGAGGATTGTGCAAACGATTGCTATTGCGTCGTTGCTTGATTTGTGAAAATTCAAAATTTAAAGAATGAAAACGTTTTATAGATCTATTTCCCTTGATAAAATCTTCGTAAAGAGATATTATAGAGAGGAACAAAATTTGGAGGATAGATATGTCTCATATTACATTTGACTATTCAAAAACTTTAGAAAAATTTATTGCCCCACATGAAGTGGAATACATGCAAGCGCAAGTGACTGCTGCAGATGAAATGATCCGCAAAGGAACTGGTGCTGGTAGTGACTTCCTAGGTTGGTTGGACCTTCCTGAAAAATATGACCGTGAAGAATTTGACCGCATCTTGAAAGCTGCTGAACAAATCAAATCAGACAGCGATGTTTTGGTCGTTATCGGTATTGGTGGGTCATACCTTGGAGCGAAAGCTGCCATTGACTTCTTGAACCACCATTTTGCAAACCTGCTAACCAAAGAAGAACGCAAAGCGCCACAAATCCTTTATGCTGGAAACTCAATCTCATCTACTTACCTTGCTGACTTGGTAGAGTACGTTGCAGATAAAGACTTCTCAGTAAACGTGATTTCTAAATCAGGTACAACAACTGAGCCAGCCATTGCTTTCCGTGTCTTCAAAGAACTTTTGGTGAAAAAATACGGTCAAGAAGAAGCTAACAAACGGATCTACGCAACTACTGATCGCCAAAAAGGTGCTGTGAAGGTTGAAGCAGATGCGAACGGTTGGGAAACATTTGTGGTTCCAGACGATATCGGTGGACGCTTCTCAGTATTGACAGCAGTTGGATTGCTTCCAATCGCTGCATCAGGTGCAGACATCAAAGCCCTTATGGATGGTGCGAATGCTGCCCGTAAAGACTACTCTTCAGACAAACTTTCTAAAAATGAAGCTTACCAATATGCAGCCGTTCGGAACATCCTTTACCGTAAAGGTTATGCAACTGAAATCTTGGTCAACTATGAACCATCCCTTCAATACTTCTCAGAATGGTGGAAACAATTGGCTGGTGAGTCAGAAGGAAAAGACCAAAAAGGGATTTATCCAACTTCAGCCAACTTCTCAACAGACTTGCACTCCCTTGGACAATTTATCCAAGAAGGTGCTCGCATCATGTTTGAAACAGTTGTCCGTATCGACAAACCACGTAAGAACGTCACCATTCCAACTTTGGAAGAAGATTTGGACGGACTTGGTTACCTTCAAGGTAAAGACGTTGACTTTGTAAACAAAAAAGCAACAGACGGTGTTCTTCTTGCCCACACTGATGGAGATGTTCCAAACATGTTTGTAACTCTTCCTGAGCAAGATGCCTTCACTCTTGGCTACACGATCTACTTCTTCGAATTGGCGATTGCCCTTTCAGGTTACTTGAATGCGGTGAATCCATTTGACCAACCAGGTGTAGAAGCATACAAGAAAAATATGTTTGCCCTTCTTGGAAAACCAGGTTTCGAAGACTTGAGCAAAGAACTCAACGCTCGCCTTTAATCAATAGACAAAACGATCTCACAAGAGGTCGTTTTTTTGTGCTCGATGCCTCTATATAGTGATGAATTGGCGCTTTTCAACAATTTATGATATAGTAGAAGAACGATTTTATACTTTATCTATCAAATGATTTTTGCTTAGAAAGAGAGTCAAGAGAGATAAAGAAGATCAGAAAAGGAGAGAGCATGACAACAGAAGATAAACAGCCTTTTGAAGGTGAACAGGCACAGCCTATCCAAGAGCCAGCTCACGTAGTAGCACCGGAAGAAGAAGCAGAAAATCTAGTAGAAACTCCTAACTTGGAGACTGACACGGTGGTGGAAGTAACAAGAGAACCAGTGACTCCAGCTAGCTTAGAAGGCGAGACGGCTTTTGAAGCCAATCCAGGAGTTACTCCTTCCCCCGGTTCCCCCAACCCAGAGCCCTACAATACAAGTGCCACAAGCACCCGTTTTCCCCGTGAAACAGGGAATGAATCCAGCTGATAAAAAAGCGATTCAAGTGGCCCTAGGGATTGTTGCAGGTCTCTTGATTGGTGGTGTCAGTGGCTATTTGATCGGCCATGCCAAACCAAGTAGTGAACAGCCAAGCAGTCATCGCCAAGCTTCATTGGCTACAGAAGATGATGTATCAAATGGAGTGGATTTGAGTCAATTGGTCACCGAAGATAACTCAAAAGCCAAGTTCGAATTGCAACAAGAAGATCTTGGAAATCTACAGTTTTCGACAGACTCTGATCAAGGTGAGACGCCGGAAGATACAGTGAAGGCCTATGGAAAGGCAAACTATATTCAATTTGAAAATGGAGAATTGGAATTGCGTTGGGGTGATGATCTCTATACGGACAAAACTGCAGCTAAAGCCACCTATACAAAGAAAGGGGATCGCTTCGAACTAACGAAGATTGACTTTGGTTACTATGCTTTGAAACAGGATATTGAAGACAAGAAGATAGATGATCTGAAAGAAGGTGATTCCGCGACAGGCAAGGGTGGTAGTTCTTATAAAGAACTTTTGAAGGACAATGCTGACAATATGGAGATGAGCATTAAGTCATCTGATTATTCAGACACTGTAGAACTCACCATGAGTTTCAAAAAGAAAAACGGGGACTATGTGGATCTGACCTTTATTCGCCAATCTGACGGTGATTTTCTCTTAAGTCGTAAAGTTAGCTACTAAAGAAACAGTAGCATCCTAGATGCATGCGATGCTTCATTGAAGGTTGGGTACTTTGGTCCCAGCCTCTTTCAGAATTGTCAAGACAAATAGGCTTTTTTCCTATACAATAGAAGTAATATTTATAGAAAGATTGTGGATCATGGGAGAAATAAAACAATGGATCAGAGAGCATAAAGAGTGGATCCTGGACGGCTGTATGGCTGTATTGGCCTTTGTAGTTGGCCTTGTGATGGTGTTTGTGATCCACCCTGTTGGGACCTTATCAAAGGAGCATATGCTGTCTTTCCCTCAGATACAAAAAGAGAGTGAGCCTTTTGTTGGGTTGCCTACCAAGGAGCCTGCAATAGAAGACTTGCTCAGTGTCGATCTAGCAGATATTCATGGCAAAGTTCAAAAAAATTGGCTGAGCTTGCCTGCCTTTGTCAAGAAATTTGGAAAATCAGAAAGCTATACACAAGAGAAAACCAATTTTGAAACAAAGGTGCAACTGGGTTATGGAAAAGCGGTAAAAGGCATTTATCCTTACAAACTAGAGTTTCAAGAGAAGGACAAAGACTTTTATTTGAGTGCGATCCAAGGTTTTGCTCCTAGGTCATCTCGTTACAAACCGAGAAAAAATTTGAAAAAAGAAGATTTTACCCACTACAAGACCATGGATGGGCAGAAGGAAAAAGGAAGCAGCATTGAAGAAGTATGCAAAAAAGCAGGTCTTCCCAACTCCTTTAGTCTGATGCGGACAAAGGACAAGCAGATCGCCGCGATCTCTTATCAGGCAAAGGATGGATTGGTTTCCCTAACCTTTGAACGGGACGCTAGTGGCCAATATCGCTTGAGTAAGAAGGGGTGACAAGGATGCTTGAATGGATCAAACAAAATCGAAAAAAACTCTTATTACCAGGGCTGTGTTGTCTATTGGGAGTGCTACTTGGAATTTCCAGTATTCAAATCCAAGAGGAAGGGACCAATATCAAGGAAGACCGAACCCTCCAGACTTTCCAACCCAAAAAGTATCAGAACTTGATTGCTGGCGAACAAGAGAGCAAGCAGTTTAAATGGACCCTTGAAGCGGTTTCTAAATTACAGCTTCACCTCAAGCAAGACAGGCAAGCAGGGACACGCTTGGAGACCGTCATTTCGAAATGGGGAAAACCTCAAAAGTTTTCCTTTACGAAAACTGCTGGAGATGCCAAGACCCAAATCGTCTTGACTTATGCTGCCAAACAGACAGATCAAGGGAAAAAGAGTGTAAGCTTGTGGTTTGAACAGGTCGAAAACAAGGGCTATCGCTTGACCATGGTGGACGCTACCAATCTGTTGGACCACCAAGATCAAGAAGCAAGTGGCAAAAAAGAAGCTGGAAAAGACAAGGAAGTTCAGGGAGTGGATCAAATTCTCAATCGTTTAGGCAATCCGCAACGTTTGGTCTGGGATGAATTGCTTGAAGGGGGACAAGGGTTCCGAGCGAGTTATCAAGAACAAGGTCAGCCAGAAGTTATCATGGAGTTTAAGGTCAAAGGCTCTAAGTTAATCATGGTCTAAGAAGGGAGAAAAATTGGATAATCAACCAATCGATCGTAAAGCAGGCTCCTCGCATAAAGGTGGCACACGCCTGATTTCAGAAGAAGATTTAGCCTCTGTCGGCCTTCAAAACAATCCTACTCTTAGCCCTAGTAGCAGAGATAGCAATGATTCATCGGGGACTGCGACTTCTGATTCGGGTTCTGGCAACTTCATTTACCTCATTGCAAGTATACTTGCTGTAGTCATTATTGTGATGATCAGCATGGGAAAACCAATCGGAAGCGAGTCGAGTGATGATCCAGTTGACTCCTATAGTAGTCCAGGTATTTCGGAGCAGAATTTAAGTAGTCACAACAGTTCCTGGATTGCCCCCGAAGGGGAATTTCAGCTCCAAGCGACCTTTGACAAGGCGATTTCTCTCATTCCAGGGTATGAAGTAGGAGAAAAGCTCGACTCTTTCGGGTTTCTGACCCCACAAGCAATAGTGGAAGTCTTGGGGAAAGCTAGTAGTGGAGAGGCAACTTATAGTACTAGCCAATCGACTCCTTTTTTAATCCGTTTGGAGTACCGATCCAAAGAGGCTTCTATAGATATTCTTCTTGAAGAATTAGGTGCCAGTTACAAGATTTCTTCTTTCAGTTTTCAACACTTAAAAAGTGAAAAATTTGCCGATAAGAATGGTAGTTTAACAAAGGACGATTTTGCTAACATACAGGTAGGAATGCCATATTTGGACCTGCTTAATACGGTGGGGATTCCAGATGACGTGTATGTGTCTGGACTTTCGGGTTACGGTGAAGCACCGACCTTTACTTATAGACTTTCAGATGCGCATTCGGTCCTGATCCATTTTGACAGTCAGAGAAAAGTCAAGGATGTCCAATCGAAAGAGGAAGCGGCCACACCAGCTTCTTCAACTTCTACAGTACAGTAAACAAGCCAGCCCGAATCATTTTAAATAAAAAGGAGAGGACAATGGGAGATAATGACTGGTCGCACATAGAAAATGAGGACAAACAAGCACTTGGAATCCACCAGCCAGAAGAAGAGCCAACGGGTAAAAGCTTTGATGCACCAGGATTTTCGGCCTTTTCAGAACAGGTGAAAGAAGATGCGACAGGCCATGTGGCGGTTCCTGCAACTGAAACAGCACACACTCAGGTGGCGCCATCAACAATGTCACAAGAATCAGGAAGTCGTGTACAAGATGCACTCGAGCAAGACCCTTGGTCTGCGAAAAAAACAGAACATCGAGGTGGCACACGCTTGATTTCGGAAGCTGATCTAGTTTCATTAGGTGGTGGGAGGCCTCGAGAAACACGAACCAATTTCGGAAATGTTTCGTCTAATACAGCGAGAGGCTCTTCGTCCTCTAAGCCGGCGGGTTCTTTTTTCCTAACCTTCCTTGCTTCTATAGGCCTACTAGGCTTTGCTGTCTTGCTAATTGTAGGAGCTATCGATACCGATCCTCCTTCTGCTACTAGTAGCGAGCCCAAAAGCACTTCTTTCTCTCGTGGCATCAGGAAGGTCACCCTCCAGAGAGGCACGAGCACCCTGATTGCCCCGGAAGGGGAATTCCAATTTCAAGTAACCTATGAGAAGGCCATTTCCTTGATTCCAGGCTTAAGTGAGGGGGAACAAGACCGTTACTCTTCAACTTCTCTGTCTCCACAGGATGTGGTAGCTGTACCGGGGAAGGCTAGTAGTGGGGAAGAAACCTACCAAGAAGGTGGTGTCAGTCCTTTTATGACGCAATTGGATTATGGATCTGAAGGGTCCCCCTCTTCCGTAACCATTTTACTTTCAAAAATTGGTGTTGACCGTTTATCTTCTCTTGATTTTGAAAACTTAAACAGTGAGCGATTGGCCAATAAAAACGGCAGTTTGAAGAAAGAAGATTTTGCGAATATTACAGTCGGAACGAGCTATTCAGATCTTGTGAATACAGTTGGAATTCCTAGCAGTGTTTCTTGGTCGAGTATGATGGGTTCAGAGTCCTTCTTAATCTTTTACTATAAACTTTCTGATACGCGTTTCGTTACGATTCACTTTGGAGGGAATCGGACGATCAGTGAAATCAATGGTCTAGAAGATCCGGCAACATCAGCTTCCACAACGCCTTAGGTGTTCATCTCCCTAAGATTATGGTATAATATGGATACGCTTATTTGAAATGAATGGAGAAACTCATGACTGCACAAAAAATGTCTGCTCAAGAAATTATTGCTTTTATCGGAAATGCCGAAAAGAAAACCAATGTGAAAGTAACCTTTGAAGGGGAATTGGCAACCGCTGTTCCAGAATCTGTGACAAAACTTGGCAATGTTTTGTTTGGTGACTGGAAAGAGATCGAGCCCCTTCTTGCCAATTTGACAGAGAACAAGGACTATGTGGTAGAACAAGATGGCCGTAATTCAGCTGTTCCATTGCTTGATAAACGTCACCTGAATGCGCGGATCGAACCAGGTGCTATTATCCGTGATCAAGTAACCATCGAAGACAATGCGGTTGTCATGATGGGCGCTGTGATCAACATTGGTGCGGAAATCGGTGCTGGGACCATGATTGATATGGGTGCAATCCTTGGTGGACGTGCTACTGTTGGGAAAAACAGCCACATCGGTGCAGGTGCTGTTCTTGCCGGTGTGATTGAGCCAGCTTCTGCTGAGCCTGTTCGGATTGGGGACAATGTCTTGGTCGGTGCCAATGCGGTTGTGATCGAAGGAGTTCAAGTTGGAAACGGATCTGTCGTTGCTGCTGGAGCGATTGTCACCCAAGATGTTCCTGAAAATGTCGTTGTAGCTGGTGTCCCAGCTCGCATCATCAAGGAAATCGACGAAAAAACACAACAAAAAACAGCGCTCGAAGACGCCTTGCGTAACTTGTAACATATTGATAGTAGAGGCCGTAAGGCCTCTATTTCTAGATTCTCTATTAAATAAGACAAAAAAGGAAAATAAAAATGACATTGGATTTAATCAAAATCAGACGGGATTTGCACCAAATCCCTGAAATTGGATTAGAAGAATTTGAAACCCAAGCCTACCTCTTGGACCGGATCGCAGAGATCACAGAAGGCAAAGACTTTGTAGAGCAACGGACTTGGCGGACCGGGATCCTGGTTTATCTCCATGGGACTGCACCTGAAAAAACCATTGGCTGGCGGACGGATATCGATGGCCTACCAATCGTAGAACAAACTGGTCTCGACTTTGCCTCAAAGCATGAAGGACGGATGCATGCTTGTGGTCATGATATGCACATGACGACAGCCCTTGGGCTTTTGGATCAACTGGTGCAAGTGCAACCAAAAAATAACCTACTCTTTCTCTTCCAACCTGCTGAAGAAAATGAGGCTGGAGGAATGCTCATGTATAAGGACCATGCTTTTGGCGACTGGCTCCCTGATGAATTTTATGGTCTGCATGTTCGCCCTGATTTGAAGGTGGGAGACATTGCGACCAACACCGGTACCCTTTTTGCAGGGACCTGTGAAGTCAAGATCACCTTTACAGGTAAGGGCGGTCATGCGGCCTTTCCACATGAGGCCAATGACGCACTTGTAGCAGCCTCTTACTTCATTACCCAAGTCCAATCGGTCGTGAGTCGAAATGTCGATCCGATTGAAGGGGCGGTGGTGACCTTTGGTTCCATGCATGCAGGAACGACCAATAATGTGATTGCTGAGACGGCCTTCCTTCATGGGACCATTCGGACCTTGACCATGGAGATGAACCTTCTGACTCAAAAACGAGTCAAAGCCATCGCAGAAGGAGTTGCAGCTGCTTTTGATGTAAAATTAGATCTGGAACTCAAGCAAGGGGGTTACCTGCCTGTGGAAAACCAACCAGAATTGGCCAAAGAACTCATGGACTTTTTCACAGCTGAGGAAGACGTTCACCTGATTGATATTTTGCCAGCAATGACAGGAGAAGACTTTGGCTTCCTCTTGAGCAAGGTTCCTGGCGTCATGTTCTGGTTGGGAATTGATACGCCTTATGCCCTGCACCATCCAAAGATGAGCCCAAATGAAGCAGCTCTACCGTTTGCTGTGGAACATATCGGTAAGTTTTTGAAAATGAAAGCTAACCAATAATCCCTTCGTCCAACTCCGTCTAGAGTTGGATTTTTATGTTCCTGTGTGGAATGATTTCGGATGTCCTGAAAAAATGGTACAATGAAAGCTAGATAAAAGGAGTCAGCATGAAGAAAATACTACGAAATAAGACCATCGCAGCTATGAAAGAGTTGCCTCAATCAGTGAAAGCGGAGGCAGATAGTCAATTAACCCAGCGTTTCATCCAGCATCCAGCCTTTCAGGAAGCCAAGACCCTAGCTACCTATCTGTCCATGGGGCATGAATTTTCCACAGCTAGCCTGATCCAAGCGGCTCTTCAAGATGGGAAACGTGTCTGTGTGCCTCGGACCTATCCACAAGGTCGGATGGAAATTGTGGAATACGATCCAGAAATTTTAGAAAAAACACGTTTTGGTTTGCTGGAGCCCAATGAACAGGGTAAGGTGGTGGATAAATCAGAGATTGATCTGATCCACGTACCGGGAGTGGTCTTTCAATCGGAAGGCTACCGGATTGGCTATGGTGCAGGTTATTATGACCGTTATTTAGCCGATTATAGCGGTAAAACGGTCAGCACCATTTATTCCATCCAAGAGGGGGAATTCCAGCCGGATTCTTTTGATATAGCCGTTCAGGAGGTACTAGTCTATGAAACACATCTATGATCGTCGGTATCCTGTAACCAGCATCCTGTTGCTAGTGACAACGGCCGTTTTTCTTTCTATGTTTATCCGGTTTGGAGGAGACTACCAAACAGGTGCTGCGGTGTTCTATAGTGGCGGGGTGGTTGGTGACATTATAAAAGCAGATTCAAGCCAGTTATGGCGCCTTCTGACGGCCGTTTTTGTACATATCGGCTTGGAGCATTTTGTGCTCAATATGATCACCCTTTATTACTTGGGCCGTCTGGCAGAGGATCTCTTCGGATCGAAAGCTTTCTTGGCGATCTATCTCTTATCAGGTATAATGGGCAATGTTTTTGTTGCGATTTTTACACCAGATGCTGTCGCAGCAGGGGCTTCTACAGCTCTCTTTGGTGTTTTTGGAACCATTGGTGCGCTCCGCTTTATTGTCCAAAGTCCCTATATCCGTCACTTGAGTCAGTCCTATACCAGCTTGATTGTGGTCAATTTGATCTTTAGCTTTATGCCAGGGATCAGTATGGCCGGCCATATCGGTGGCTTAGTAGCTGGAGTATTGCTGGCCTATGTCTTTCCAGTAAGGGGAGAAGCTCGCTTCATGAAGCGGAGCTATCAGATCGGTGCGAGCCTTGTCTATTTGGGACTCCTATTTTATTTCTTAGGAAACTTATTGAATCTTTTTTAGAAGGAATAGAGAGAAAAGAGAGTGGGACAGAAATCGGTCATTCGTTAGAATTCGATTTCGTCGTCCCACCTCCGCACAGTTGAGTAGGGCTGTAAAAGCTGATGAAATCAGCGTAGTAGAGTCCACTCAACCACTGCGTCTTGCTCTACAATCAAAAAACAATTAAGAGTCTGGGACAAAGTCATGTTAAAAACTTTCCTTAGGTGAGTACGGACGTCAGCGAACTTCTACGAAGTTCCATGACTAAATCAAGATACAAAGGGCGTCTGCGGATAAAGTCAAAATAGGAAGTTTGACGAAGAATCTTTAGATTCTAGGAGAACTTATCTTTTTGACACGATCCGTAGCCCGTGTTCAATTCTTATTGAGCCTCTTCGCTCTTTTGTTTCTTGGCTCAGGCTAAAACAGTTTCCCAAACTGTTTTACTCTCAATAATCCCGAGTACTTGAAACATCGTTGTTTCAAGTGCTTTTCTCACGGCGGAAAGTTTCGTCATTTTCTTGAATCATTCTAAGAATTGTAGCAAATTTATATTTTTTTGCAGAATGGATTAACTTATTCTACTTTAAAATAGTTTGTCTACATTAAAAGGAGTGGGAATCAAATCCCACTCCTTTTAGTCTGCAGTTTTTTCAGATGCTTCTAATTTCTTACCAAGATCGATAATGTACTGTTTGAGATCGTCTTTGACTTGAGGATGTTTCAAGGCATAGTCGATCGATGTTTTCATGAAACCAAACTTATCGCCCACATCGTAGCGTTTGCCATCAAATTCACGAGCGAAAACACGTTGGGTTTTGTTGAGGGTATCGATGGCATCGGTTAATTGGACCTCATTCCCAGCCCCTGGTTTTTGGTTTTCAAGGATATCAAAAATCTCAGGTGTCAAGAGGTAGCGCCCGATGATAGCGAGATCACTCGGTGCATCTTCTGGATCTGGTTTTTCGACAAAGGTTTCAACGCTATAAAGCCCATTGATTCCTTCACCTTGAGGAGCAATGACCCCGTAAGAGGAAACCTCTTCATGAGGCACTTCCATCACGGCAATCGTAGAGGCGTGTGTCTCATCATAGTCGTTGATCAATTGCTTGGTCAATGGCAGTGCATGATCGTCCGTGATATCCATGAGATCATCCCCAAGCATGACGACAAATGGTTCATTCCCAACAAAGGCCTTGGCTTGAAGAACAGCATCTCCCAAGCCACGAGGGTGGCTTTGACGGATGAAGTGGAGGTTAATAGCCGTTGTATCATTGACCAACTTGAGGAGATCGGTCTTGCCTTTTTGCTCCAAGTTGTATTCCAATTCAAAGTTTGAATCGAAATGGTCTTCGATAGAGCGTTTGGCTTTACCAGTTACGACGAGGATTTCCTCAATTCCAGATTTTAAGGCTTCTTCCACGATAAATTGGATGGTTGGTTTGTCTACGATTGGCAACATTTCCTTTGCCAAAGCTTTGGTAGCTGGAAGGAATCGGGTTCCCAATCCAGCAGCAGGGATGACTGCTTTTCTAACTTTCGTCATATCATTTCCTTTCTGAAAGGTCGGTTTGATGGAAGAATGGTTGCTTTATTTCCATTCGTTTTCTTCTTTAAATTCATTGCTCATCATGTGGTGGATGGCTTCACGGATGCCTTTTCCTTTATAGATGACTTGGTAAATCGCTTGTGTGATTGGCATATACACATCCAACTCTTGGGCCAGTTCATGGGCAACTTTGGTTGTTGAAATCCCTTCGATGATCATGCCCATATTGGCTTCGATATCTTCGAGCTTTTCACCACGACCGAGCGCATCCCCAGCTCGCCAGTTACGCGAGTGAACAGAGGTTCCTGTTACGATCAAGTCACCAACACCAGACAGACCGCTATAGGTCAAGGGGCTAGCCCCAAGCTTCACACCGAGACGCGTGATTTCAGCGAGACCGCGCGTGATGATGGCTGCTTTGGCATTGTCCCCGTAGCCAAGACCATGCAGGGCACCAGCACCGACAGCGATGATATTTTTTAAGGCACCAGCTGTTTCTACACCGATGACATCTGTGTTGGTGTAGAGGCGGAAGTAGTGGTTGCTAAAGAGCTCTTGAACGTAGCGGGCAGCTTCTAGATCTTTTGAGGCAGCTGTAATGAGGGTGATGTCCCGTACGATGGTTTCTTCCGCATGGCTCGGTCCGGACACGACCACGACCTCACTGCGAAGAGTAGCAGGGATTTCTTCCTCAAGGATTTGAGAAATCCGATCATGTGTTCCGGGCTCCAAGCCTTTAGAAGCATGCATGACCGTCACAGGGTGATCCAGTGTTTCAGCGACTTGCTTTGCGACCAAGCGTGTGACCTTGGTTGGGACCACAAAGAGGATGGCATCTACACCATCCAAGGCTGCTTTGAGATCTGTCGTAGCTGTGATTTGATCGCTAATAACAGCCTCTTTAAAATAACGTTTATTGGTATGTTGGGTATTTATTTCGTCGATTTGTTCTTGGATATTCCCCCAGAGACGGACTTCATGGCCGTTATCATTGAGGACTTGTGAAAGGGCTGTTCCCCATGAACCAGGACCCAATACTGCAACGGTTTGTTTTTCCATTGTATCTCCCATTTCTATATGTATTTTCAAGCAAGGCTGGCAAGCAGCCAAGCCTCCTCCAATCATGCCTTCAAGCACGCCTTGAAGGACGATTCTATTCTCTTCTCTATTTTATCATAATATAGGTGAAAAAACTTGTATGATTGAACATTGTTTTAGAAGAAAATGAAAGGTGATAAATAAAACCTATCACACTTTTAAAAAATACATATTAGACACTATCACTAATAGGTGGTAAGATAAATGCAAGAAAACGTAAAGGAGGAATGAATATGTGCAGAACGATCGTAGGAGTATCCGCTAATCTCTGCCCGGTTGATCCGGAAGGAAAAAACCTTCATTCCTCTGTATCTAGTCAGTTTGCCGAAGGCATTCGCCAAGCGGGGGGCCTGCCAATGGTGATTCCGATGGGAGATCCTTCCTTGGTCAAGGACTATGTGGAAACCATTGATAAATTGATCCTGAGTGGTGGTCAAAATGTCGATCCAAGTCTCTATGGTGAAGAAAAAACGATCGAGAGCGATGATTACAATATCGAACGCGATCAATTTGAGCTTGCCCTACTGAAGGAAGCAGTACGCCAAAACAAACCGGTTCTAGGAATTTGCCGCGGGGTGCAGTTGATCAATGTTGCCTTTGGAGGAACGCTAAACCAAGCCATTGAAGGGCACTGGCAAGGACTTCCGTTTGGAACTTCTCATTCCATTGAGACTCAAAAAGGCAGTGTCGTCGAGCAACTCTTTGGTCAAGCGACACGGATCAATTCCGTGCATCGTCAAAGTATCAAGGATCTAGCACCGAATTTCCGAGCGACAGCTTTTGATCCACGTGATCATACCATTGAAGCCATCGAAGCAGTCGATGGCCATCGTATTATGGGCTTGCAGTGGCACCCAGAATACTTGGTCAATGAAGAAAAAGGAAACTTAGAACTATTTCGTTATTTGTTGCAAGAGTTATAATGAAGTTAGAGATTGGACTTGAGCCGATCTCTTTTTATATACTGATTAGTACTATCTAGAAATAGTGAATTATTTATGCTAGAATAGGAAATAGAATTGGGAGGTATCAAATAGAATGAAATTGATTCGGACAGTAAACAGCAATTATGTATGGCTACTGTTTTCTTCTTATCTTTTTGGGGTTATCGTAAATTTAGTACGATTTCCAACAAATACTTTATTTTTAGAATTAGGGAAGACAAGTGGAACCAGTATTATAGTAGGAATGATGCTAAGTTTTCCTCTTTTTTGGCTACTGACGGAAAGTAAAAAGTATGTAACTATAAGAAGTATTAATATTTTTCTAGTAGCATTTATTTTATTTTTTTCGATTCTGAAAGGTCCAAGCCTGTTCATGTCACTAGGCTTAATCTTACTTTCTTTGATTTTATTCCTATTTTTTTATCTGGAAAAAGAGAAGTTGTCCTATATATTCCTCGCTCCAGTACTCTTATCTTTTCCTAAATTACTGCTCCAAACAAGTGTTAATTTTCAAGACCAAGGGTTAGGAATCTTTTCATTTACTCTTTCTGATTCAAGATTGCCAACCTTAATCTGGTCTGTTTTGATTTCAATCATTATAGCTGTATTGGTAGGTATCATTCTCTATAAACTACCTTTGGATAAAGCAAGTGATATCTGGATTCGAAGACTAACAGTTGTTGTATTACTATGCGGTTTTTTCTATGTCCTATACCTATCTGTAGTTGTGTATTATAAGGTGAAAGCCAATGCGGTCTCTTCATTTGATATCGGAATTTTTTCGCAAATGTTTGAGAGAATGAGGCATGACCTTTCACAAATTACAACACTTGAAAGAGATGGAGCCTTGTCTCATTTTGCGGTACATATTTCACCAATCTATTATTTGATTTTACCCTTCTATATGTTATTCCCTTATGTGGAAACATTAGATATCATACAAAATGTCATTGTATTTTCAGGAGTGATACCATTGCTCCTCATTCTAAGAAAAATACAATTGCCAAAATTAATGACTCCTCTATTTACTGCACTATTTTTTGTCACACCTGTTATGACAACAAGTGGTGGCTTTCACCTGCATGAAAATTGTTTTTTGCCACCATTAATTCTATGGTTGTTTTATGGGATCATTTCTCAATGGAGATGGCGCTCGCTTTTGTTTGCACAGTTGTTACTCTTTGTAAAAGAGGATGCCTTCGTTTATGTCATTTCATTAGGTCTTTACTTTGCTTTTCAAAATCGTTTTACTTTCTCCGTTAAGTTTAAAAGATGGTTGTATATGATTACCATTGCCTTACCGATTATCTACTTTAGTTGTGGATTACTTTTCTTAGCAACGCATGGCGAAGGGGCCATGGTATCAAGGTACGACAACTTATTGGTCAATGGTGAAAGTGGCTTGATGATGATAGTGAAGAATATTATCTTGAATCCACTTTATGTTATGGGAATGTTATTCACACCAAAGAGACTGGGATATATTTTTATAGTTCTATTTTCATTAGGGTTCTTACCAGTCATTCAAAAACGTTGGGCGACCTATTTTCTCATCTCACCTCTCTTTCTGATTAATTTATTAACGGGGTGGCCGTATCAGCATGATATTGGTTATCAATATAGCTATGGTTCCATCACACTCCTATTTTTGATGGCCTTGTTGTCAGTGGATGATCTTAGTAAGCAACAGGTCATGAAAGAAAATGTATTGGTGGCCTTTGTAGCTTCTTGTGTGATTTTCTCAGGTTCTATCCTTTATAGTTTCACGAATAATTGGACTTTTGAAATTCATTATTACCAAGATCGAAAGGATTATTTTGACGGAATTCAATCAGTATTGGATAAAATTCCCAAAGAAAAAGTTGTTTTGGCAGCAGGTGGTTACACTCCTGGCCTTCGAAAGAATGAAGCACTATATGATATCTTTTATCATCATGATAAAAAAGTGGATTCAAAAATTGACATCGTTGTAGTTCCAAGGGAAATGCAAGAGGAGAAAAATGGCTACTCCGAAACAGCAACTTTAAACCTCTATAAAGAGGCTGGATACAAGGAAAGCCATCTCTCAACCAAGGATGTATTGGTCTTAGAGAAAGGACATTGATCCCTAAAGTTTGTCCAAGAAATAGGAGAGTGATCCTTAAATGTACAAATAAGGACTTTTTGTTCATGAAACTTGACAATTTTACTATGTTGTGCTATATTGAAAACGCTGATTTTTTTTTAAATAATAAGTAAAAGGGAGAAAATATGAAAAAGTTAGCAGTTTTTTTGTCAATAGTTTGTTCGCTATTGATTGTGTCATTGACACTTTTTTCTAAAACTGTACAGGCGGAAACGCCTAAAAAAGTCGATGTGATTACGGAAGTTAAGATTCAAAATGATCAAGGTGGAGAATTGACAGAGCCTCTTGGTAGATACGATTTCTTTCGATTAAATGCAAAATTTGCTATCGGGAAAAGAGGAACAGTCAAAGCTGGAGATACAACCGAAGTTAAAATCGACTCCCCAATTGATATAAAACCGGAGGATTTTAAGATTGAAGATCCAAATGGCAAATTAGTTGCGACTGCGAAAGTTGATGCAGCTACTGGTAAAATTATCTTGACCTTTACAAATTATGTGGAAACAAAAGACGATGTATCCGGTTCATTCTTCTTTTATGCAGCAGTTAACAAAGATAAATTTCCGCAAAATGGAGAAGCACCAGTTAAAGTCTCTATCAACAATCAAGTGAAGTTTACAGGAAAAGTAACCAGCGGCGTTATTGGAACTTCCAATGTTTTCCCTGTTTTTAAAACAGGTTGGGATACGGGAGACCATAAGGAACTTGGTTTCCGTATTTCTGTGAATAGAACGAATGAAGCTATCAACAATGTAGTTCTTACAGATACAATCGAATCAAAAGGTGTCTCTTATAAAGCAGGAAGTTTTAAGATTTTCAAAGGAACTTGGGAACGTACCAATGGTAAATGGGAACTTAAAAATAAACAAGATGTCACTTCTCAATACACTGTAAATGTAACTGATACTACTTTTTCTATTAACTTTGGCAACCTTTCTGCAACAGATCAATTTTCTGTAGAGTACTCTGCAAATATTAACTATGCAGCTGTCGATGGCGAAGTTATTAAAAACAAAGCTACACTCATACATCCCGGCAAAGAAATTCCTGATGCAAAAAGTAGAGTAAAAATCCAAATTGCTGGTGGTAAAGGAGTTGGTTATGAATTTGGTATTAAGGTTACCAAAGTAGATGAAAGCAACAAGCCTCTTAAAGGTGCAAAATTCCAAGTGATTCGTCAAGCGAGCGGTGAAGTGATGGGAGAATTCGAATCCAACGAAAAAGGTGAATTTTCTGTTAAGAAGCTTTTGAGAGATAAATACATTATCAAAGAAGTCTCAGCTCCGAAGGGTTATGAGTTGTCTAAGGAAGATACTATTGTGGAAGCTGGTGAATTTAAAACAGCGGATAAACCTGTTACAAAAACGATTGTAAACAAAAAGGAAAAACCTGTAACAACCACCACAACAACCACCACCACAACTACTACCACAACGACCAAAGCACCGACGACGACCACAACAACGACGGAAGCTCCAACCACCACCACAACAACGACGGAAGCACCGACAACGACGACTACCACGACGGAAGCACCGACGACTACCACAACAACGACGGAAGCACCGACCACCACGACTACAACAACGAAAGCACCGACGACGACAACAACGTCGACGGAAGCACCAACCACCACGACGACAACAACGAAAGCACCGACGACGACAACAACGTCGACGGAAGCACCAACCACCACAACTACAACAACGGAAGCACCGAAAACAACGCCGGAAGTACCAGGTAAACCAGTTAGAAAACAATCGACAACAACATCTGGAATCCCAGGAGCAAAAGGCAGCAACCGCGGAGGAGGATACAGATCGCTTCTTCCGAATACAGGTGAAGTTGCAGCAACTGGACTTGTAGTCTCAGGAGTTCTTGTATTGTCAGGAGCTATTGTATTGAAACGTAAATTGTCCATGAACTAAGCAATGAGTTTCTATATCAGGGGAGAGCTTTTGCTCTCTCTTTTTTGAAAAAGGTAAATAGGAGTGAAGGGATGAAATTGTCCATATTAATAACTCTCTTGAATGAAGAGTTAGTACTACCTCAAACACATCGTGAGATTTCAAACCAGTTGGAGAAAATGTTAGATCATGAGCTCACGGATTATGAACTGCTTTACATCGATGATGGGAGTAATGATAAAACATTTGAACTGATTGAAGGGTTTGCGAAAGAGAACAAACGAGTAAAATATATTCGATTTAGCCGAAATTTTGGCCGAGAGAGTGGGATCTTAGCGGGCTTTAAGTATGCAAGTGGAGATGCAGTGATGGTCATGGATGGGGATCTCCAGCATCCACCATACTTGATTCCCTTATTCTTAGAAGCCTATAATGAGGGCTACGATATTGTCAGTGGACAACGTACTCGTGAAGGTGAGTCTTTCATTGGAAGTTCCTTTGCTCGTTTGTTTTATTTCTTGTCCAATCGTTCCATGGATGTTCATTTGACAGATGGAAAATCAGAATTACGACTGCTTAGCCGAAAAGCAATGGAAGCATTTGTATCCATGCCTGAGTATAATCGTTTTAACAAAGGCTTGTATGAGTGGATTGGATTTAAAGAAAAAGTCATCCCTTATAAGAATGAAATACGTAAAGCTGGAAAAAGCAAATTTGGTTTTAAAAAATCATTGAACTATGCCATACAAGGGATCATTTCTTTTAATGATCGTCCTTTACGTGTATGTATTCAATTTGGTTTTATCTCCTTAGGACTGGCCCTTCTATACCTGGTGTTTGAATTGATGAAATATATTCTTTCTGCTGGGAATTATGTCAGTGGTTATTTTACGACGATAGCAGCCATTATCTTATTTAGTGGTGTTCAGTTGATTTTTATTGGGATTCTTGGAGAGTATATTGGTAAGATCTATTATGAAGTGAAGCGTCGTCCTCACTTTATTATTGAAGAAACAAATATCGAAAAAGCAAAAGAAAATCATATCGGATAAAAAAGATAGGAGAAAACATGTTAATCTGGTTTATGCGCTGGCAAGAGCTTTTGAAAAAATATCCAAAGAAGATTCTCTATGTAGCAAGTGCTCTACTTCCAATGACCATTATGCTTCTTGTGTGGGCATCAATAGGAATGTATCCCTTTGGTAATAAAAGTTTAATGGCTGTTGACTTTGGTCAGCAGTATATCAGTTTCTTTGGGCTACTAAAAAATGCTGTACTGACTGGAGATCTCTCCAGTTTGAGTTATTCATTTACCAAATCTCTTGGTGGAGATATGATTGGGGTTTTGGGTTATTATTTGATGAGCCCCTTCAATCTGATCTACATTTTAACACCACTAAAGTATTTTGGAGCTGCCGTATTCTTAACGATTTGGCTTCGTTATGGAGCCATGGGAATGTCCTTTGCCTTCCTTTTGATCAAGCGCTACAAAGGATCGGTCTCTAGAAGGTGGATGGTGCCACTATTTTCAACGGCTTATGCATTATCTGGTATGATGGTTTCCTATCAGATGAATGTCATTTTCTATGATGCTATGATCCTACTTCCAATTGTCATTGTGTATCTGGAAAAACTATTAGATGGTCAGTCCCCTTATCAGTACGCCTTGGCTTTAGGCTTAACCGTCTTGCTCCAATTTTATATGGGGTATATGATCTCCATCTTTATTGTCTTGTATTCTTGCTATTATGTATCTCCAAGATTAATGGGTGAGGGAGATTTCAAGACAAGACTGAAAAACTTTAGTCTCCCTCTCTTACAGCTAGTCATTTATACCATAATCGGGATTGCGACAGCTGCTATTTTGATTCTACCGGTATTCTTTAACCTGATAGAAAGTAAAGGACAAGTCGGTGGAGGCATGACCTTCTCCTTTGCCTTCCAAATTAATCCACTAGATATCCTTGCGAAATTAGTAGTGGGAGGCTTTGATACAACTTCTGGTTGGTCTGCTGGTCCAAATTTACCCAATATCTTTATCGGCGCTTTAAGCTTTCTCGGCTATATCTTTTATTTCCAATCAAAAGAGGTCTCGAAAGCTAAAAAATGGGCTGCGGGGATTGTGACTTTAGTCTTTCTAATTTCCTTTGTGAATGAATTTGTCAGCAAGATTTGGCATATGGGTCAAAATCCAGCAGGTTTCTTCTTCCGTTTTTCTTGGCTATTTTCATTCTTTATGTTGGTCTTAGCCTACCAGGCTGTGAAGACAAAGGTGCTTATTTCAAAATGGACCAATTGTCTCATTGGTCTAGGTCTACTGTTATCAGTGGTGTATCTATATTTCCACCAATATAGCTTTATTGCAAAGACTCAGCCTAAAGCCATTACCCAATTCTTCTCAAAATTTTCTATTTTAAGTGTTCTCTTACTTGCAGCAATTATTAGCTTACTCTTTTATGCCTATTGGGAAAAATCCCAGAAGAGCCAATTGTCAAAACTCATTCGTATGGGAGGTGCTGGTGTTCTTCTAGTAGTAGCGGCTATCCTCTTAAAAATGGGTTACTTGTTGTCGCAAGTGGGAATTACAGTGATGCTTTACTTAGCTATCTTAGGAATTCTAAACCTTCAATGGTCGCGCATATCAGTGATTGTTGTGTCGTTATTGACAATCTTTGAGTTAGGCTATAATGCCTATTTATCTCAAGTGACATTTGTTTACGATGATGTACGTAAATTTGCAGATGCTACTGTTTCAGTTAAGCGAGTAACAGATAGTGTTCAAGAAAATGCTGATCAACCATTCTACCGAATTGCAACTAATTTTGCTTATTCTAGAACGGTTCCTTCGTTGGTCTCTTATCCAGGATTAAGTACGTTCAGTTCGAGCTTGGAACGTAGTACAATGGATCATTTTGCTTACATGGGAGACCTAGGAGTTAATGCGGCGACCCAGTATGCTAATGGCACACCGTTGACAGATGCCCTGTATGGAATTCGATATTATATGAGTACTAAGGACTGGGACCAAAAAGAGGTCGATGCACACCCTGAGAAGATGTACTCTTACCGTTTTACAGAGCGCTTTGATTTGAATCGCTACTTCTCAGACAAGGTCTATGAGGATGAACGCTATATCGTTTATAAAAATCCTAATTCTTTCCCTCTTGCCTATGGAACCAATTCTCTAGTTAGAAATATTCGTTTTGGTGCCAACAATGCCTTTGCGAATCAAAACATTATCTTGAACTCGATGGAGGGACACCAACAGGAAAACAAGGATGTAGTTGAGTACTTTAAACCTCTAGCCTTTAGTTCAATCGAGACAGAAAATGTCAAGGAAGAAAAGGTCAATAAGGAGACTGGAGAAGCAATCTATAATAGAATTGATCCCTCAAAAGAAGCTATTATTCGTTACAAGGTCGTTCCTCGTACCAATAATACTTATTACTTTTTCACGCCTGTATCTCTGATCCAAAATCAAGACTATTCTGTATTGCTAAATAATAAATGGCTACTAAATGATAAGATCTTTACCCAAAGACAAATTTGGCAGTTGACGGATCAAACAGAAAATCAAGAAACAGTTATTGAATTTAGATTTAAAACAGATCATATCGATATGAGTAATGCTGGTGTCTATCGTGCGGATATCGATCAGATTCAGCAAGTACTGGATAATCGTAAAAAACAAGGTTTGCATGTGACGAAGTTTGCAAATACCCATATTGTTGGAGATGTTTCCATTACAGATGATAGCAACTATATGATGACCTCTATCCCTTATAGTGACGGATGGAAGGTGAAAGTAGATGGAAAATTTGTCCAAACAGAAAAAGCCTGGGACGCTTTCCTGTCTTTCCCAATTACAAAGGGAAATCATAAGATCGAATTTGTTTTTAGACAAAAAGGAGTTATTTTAGGGGCTCTCTTATCGATGATTTCGATAACCTATCTCATCATTCAGTTAAGACGAGAAAAGGATGAAATCAGCTCATATTAAAAAGGCTCTAGTATCAAAAAAGAATAGCACCCTCGTGGGATGCTATTCTTTTTGGTATGAGTGAGATCCACTCTTATTAGTTATTTGAAATTTTACGTTTCAAGACGATTGCGCCAGATAGAACGATAACTCCAGTTAGGATAGCCCCTGTTGCAGCAATTTCCCCTGTATTTGGAAGGAATCCTTTACGACATTCGTTGGACTTGGTCGTTCCAGAATGGCTGTTTGATGGTCCTTCTGGTGTAGTTGTAGTCTTAGTATTAGTCGCAGGTCCTTCTGGTGTAGTTGTAGTCTTAGTATTAGTCGCAGGTCCTCCTGGTGTAGTTGTAGTACTAGTAGTAGGTGCTACTGTAGTCGTAGTGCTAGCAGTAGTCTCTTTTGTGGTTGTAGTACTAGTAGTAGGTGCTACTGTAGTCGTAGTGCTAGTAGAAGGTGCTTCTGTAGTTGTGGTACTAGTAGTAGGTGCTTCAGTAGTCGTAGTGCTAGTAGAAGGTGCTTCAGTAGTCGTAGTGCTAGTAGTAGGCGCTTCAGTGGTTGTAGTACTAGTCGTAGGTGCTACTGTAGTTGTAGTACTAGTAGTAGGCGCTACTGTAGTCGTAGTAGTTGTAGTTGTGCTAGTAGTTGTGGTTGTTTTTGGTTTTTCTTTTGGATTGACGATTGTCTTCGTTACCGCATGGTCCGCTCCGCTAAAGTCTTCAGCATTAACTGGAGTATCAGCAGTAGTAATGGTATAACCTTCAGGTGCTTGTAACTCAGTTAAGATGTATTTATCTTTTAAAAGACCATTGACTGTGATATTTCCATCTTTATCGGTCACATATTCACCAATCACTTGGTTGTTGGCTTGACGTACCACTTTGAATTTAGCTCCAGCAAGTGGTTGTCCTTGTCCACCCACTTTATGGATATGAATGGTAAAGACATAACCGACACCTGATCCACCTGCAATTTGAATGGCAGAAGCATTTAAAGCTTGTTTAATAACAACACCTTTACCTTTTAGTGTCGCCTCATTCTTTAAAACTTCTCCATCGGCAGGTGTATATTTTAAGTGAACGTCATATAAAATTTGGTATTGATCTGCTTCAGTAACATCTCCAAGGTTAACAGTGAAAGACTGACCGTCATCACTAACCGTTACCGTATGTTGATCTGTCACATCTACTGTATCATTTAATTGCCATTCACCATTTACATAAGACATCTCACCTTTTGTCACACGAAAACTATCTTTAACATAAGAAGCATTGGTAAATTGCAATTTGTCTTCTACGGTTACATTTTTAATATTTTGCTTTAGTTGGTTCACAGAAATGCCATAGGAAATAGTCTTAGGATCATCTGAGTGAACCCAACTTGTTTTCTTTAAAAGGTTTGGATTACCATCACCAACACCTTTAAAGGTAACTTTACCTGCAATAGTTGTTTTGTTGTTAACCGTCACTTCAACCGGAATTTCTCCTTGTTGAGGGTGCTTCTTGAAGTCGATACGAGCGTAGAAATAAAAATTACCATGTGTATCTGAATGTTTCTCCGCATAATCCGTATAAGTTAATGAAATCTTTTTATTATCCTTATCCACTTTTGCATGAGCGATGACTTCATTGGTCTTTTCATCTTTAATATCAAAGCTTTGTGATGTAATAATCAAAGCATCTGATACAGTGATATCGGTTGTATCCCCTGCTTTAACATCCTTACCGGCTAAGTTAAAGTCGGCATTGATTCGGAATGTTGCCCATTCTCCTAATTCCCAATCAAGATTCCCACCTTCATTGTTAGACACTTGAACATTTAAAATGGTATCTACAAATTTACCAGTAATGGTTACTCCAGGTGTCTCAGCGGACGTTTTGGTCAAGCTGAGAGTGAAAAGAACCGTTAATAAAGCAAGGATAAATGCAAAAATTTTGATGTTTTTTCTATTATCCATTTTATCTTCCCCTTTTTTCATAAAAATCCTATTCCCACGAAACCATATGGTCAAACTGGTTGAGATCTGTATCCGCTCTGTAAGATCTCCAGTTTCCAAATTGAATCTTGAGAAAGACCCCCATATATTTGTTTTAGTAAGAAAAATATTTTAGTTTTAAAATTATTCCCTATAAGAGGAATTATAGCACAATTAAAGAGTAGATTCAACCTAAAAATAGTATTTTTTAGCACACATTGTATGTCAAATGACTCATAAAGGTTGTTTATTTTCAGAAAAAACAAGAAAATTACATGCAACCTACTGACTGAAAGGGAATTTTAAAAAAATTACGAATAATAGAATTGGAGGAACGCTTTTCAAAAAAGTGATGGTATAATAGAAGAGATAGAAACATTTTAGGATGAAAGAGGAATGATGATGACAAAAATTCGTGGATTTGAACTTGTATCAAGCTATACCAATCAGGACTTGCTGCCAAAACGGGAGACGGCCCATGCGGCTGGCTATGATTTGAAGGTAGCCGAGCGCACGGTCATTGCACCAGGCGAGATCGTCCTCGTTCCAACTGGAGTCAAGGCCTATATGCAAGCGGGTGAGGTGCTCTATCTCTATGACCGTTCCTCTAATCCTCGCAAAAAAGGTCTGGTCTTGATCAACTCTGTGGGGGTTATTGATGGCGACTACTATGGTAATCCAGGAAATGAAGGCCATATCTTTGCTCAGATGAAAAATATTACGGACCAAGAAGTCGTCCTTGAAGTTGGCGAACGCGTGGTTCAGGCTGTCTTTGCTCCTTTCTTAATTGCAGATGGAGATGAGGCGGATGGCGTACGGACCGGTGGATTTGGGTCAACAGGACACTAAGATGAAGATTATCTTTGTCCGTCATGGGGAGCCAGATTATAGTATGCTTGATAAACTTGAAAATCCGCAACTCTATAGTGGTTTTGGTCGTGATTTAGCACCATTGACAGGAAAAGGTCGCAGTCTGGCAAAAGAAGTTGCTAAAACCGCATGTTTTGGAAAGGCAGAGATTATTATTTCATCGTCTGTGACGAGGGCTTTAGAAACAGCACATTATATAGCAGTTGAAACAGGATTGGACTTATTTGTGGAGCCGTTTTTTCATGAGTGGCGTCCAGACTTAGATGGCACTAACTCTGATTTAACTAGTGTATTGGTAGCTCATGAATATTATCTAAAACATCAAGGAGGTTTATCTGAAGATTCTCCTTATCGCTATGAAACTGATCTAGAGATGCGTCATCGTTTTTTAAGAGCTTTGGAAAAATATAAAAATTATAAAACTATTATCATTGTAACTCACGGAATGCTCATGCGCCAGTTTGTGCCAAATGAGAAGATTGATTTTTGTCAAGTGATTGAGTGTGAGATAGAGATTTAGAAAGAGGTTTATCATCGCTAAGAAAAAAACGACATTTATTTGTCAAAATTGTGCCTACAATTCACCCAAATACCTAGGGCGCTGTCCCAACTGTGGTTCTTGGTCTTCTTTTGTTGAGGAGGTTGAGGTTGCAGAGGTCAAGAATGCGTGTGTGTCCTTGACGGGGGGGAAAAGACAGAAAGAAGAAATTTGCGACCGGCTTGCTGCTTGTATCTTCTCGTATCTTTGAGAAGCGTCGGGCTTCTTGCTTTAATAATCCAGATTTAAAAGATTTTTTAGAGGAAAACGGTGCTAAAAGCATAGAGTTTATAGGGGTAGATGGCAATGGCTGTGTTAAGGCTTCCGTTTTGGCAGCTACCAAGGAGAATTAATAGTTTTATGGGGATCTTAATATGAAAATTATTTTTATCCGTCACGGGGAGCCAAATTACCGTGAGTTAGAGGAGCGTTCCTATACTGGATTCGGGATAGATTTGGCACCCTTATCTGAGAAAGGAAGACAACAAGCTCAGGAACTTTGCAAAAATCCTTTGTTTGGCTCAGCTGATATCCTGGTGTCTTCTGCAGTGACGCGAGCTTTAGAAACGGCTTTTTATGTATCCTGTGCTACTGGCCTTCCTTTGAGGGTAGAGCCATTATTGCATGAATGGCAGGTTTATGAAACAGGTATAGAGAACTTTGAAACAGCTAGATGTCTGTTTTTAGAAAACAAGGGGGAGTTGCTCCCAAATTCTCCTGTTCAATATGAGACAGCTATAGAGATGAAGTCTCGTTTTCTAGAATGCATGGTTAAGTATCGGGAACATCAAACTGTGGTAGTTGTAGCCCATCGCATGCTCATGCGTCAATTTGTACCGAATGAAACCATTGATTTTTGCCAAGTGATTGAGTGTGAGATAGAGATTTAGAAAGAGGTTTATCATCGCAAAGAAAAAAACGACATTTATTTGTCAAAATTGTGCCTATAATTCACCCAAATACCTAGGGCGCTGTCCTAACTGTGGATCTTGGTCTTCCTTTGTGGAGGAAGTCGAAGTTGCAGAGGTCAAGAATGCCCGGGTATCCTTGACAGGTGAAAAGACTAAACCCATGAAATTGGCGGATGTGACCTCCATCAATGTCCATCGTACCAAGACCGAGATGGAAGAATTCAACCGCGTCCTTGGTGGAGGAGTGGTCCCAGGGAGTCTCGTTCTCATCGGTGGAGATCCAGGGATTGGGAAATCGACCCTGCTCCTCCAAGTATCGACCCAGTTGTCTCAAGTAGGAACGGTTCTCTATGTCAGTGGAGAGGAGTCGGCCCAGCAGATCAAACTCCGTGCAGAGCGATTGGGAGATATCGATAGCGAGTTTTACCTCTATGCCGAGACCAATATGCAGAGCGTGCGAGCAGAAGTAGAGCGCCTCCAGCCTAGCTTTCTCATCATCGACTCGATCCAGACCATTATGTCTCCTGAGATTTCAGGGGTGCAGGGATCCGTTTCCCAAGTGCGAGAGGTAACAGCCGAGCTCATGCAGCTGGCTAAGACCAATAACATTGCTATCTTTATCGTGGGGCATGTAACTAAGGAAGGAACCTTGGCTGGTCCTCGGATGCTGGAACATATGGTGGATACGGTGCTTTACTTTGAAGGGGAACGCCATCACACCTTCCGGATCCTGAGAGCAGTCAAAAATCGTTTTGGTTCCACTAATGAAATCGGGATTTTCGAGATGCAATCAGGTGGACTGGTTGAGGTCCTCAATCCGAGCCAGGTCTTTCTGGAAGAACGCTTGGATGGGGCGACTGGCTCGTCCATCGTTGTGACAATGGAAGGGACGCGTCCGATTTTGGCGGAGGTGCAGGCCTTGGTGACACCAACCATGTTTGGAAATGCCAAGCGGACGACGACAGGGCTTGATTTCAATCGGGCCAGTCTCATTATGGCGGTGCTAGAAAAACGCGCAGGTTTACTCCTTCAAAATCAGGATGCCTACCTCAAGTCTGCAGGTGGTGTCAAGTTGGATGAGCCAGCTATCGACCTAGCGGTTGCAGTTGCCATTGCCTCGAGCTACAAGGACAAGCCAACCAACCCGCAAGAGTGTTTCGTTGGAGAGTTGGGCTTGACCGGAGAAGTCCGCCGAGTCAATCGGATCGAGCAACGGATCAATGAAGCTGCTAAGCTCGGTTTCACCAAGATTTATGTGCCTAAAAATTCTCTGACGGGGATCACGACACCATCAGGTATCCAAGTGGTCGGTGTGAATACACTGTCTGAAGTCTTGAAGAAAGTATTTTAATAGTAGAAAAGAGGCAGGGACAAAAATCCTAGCCTCTCAATTATTTTTGGATTGTCGAGCAAGACGCAGTGGTTGAGTGGG
>OFDA01000230.1_pt1 | contig 26420 bp, 24 predicted proteins | sample 1520921 | NCBI WGS metagenome assembly OFDA01 (sample SAMEA2699028, study PRJEB24076) | metagenome
CTTCCAACAAAAGTGATAAGAGATTCCTACCGCATAGATCACCCAAAAGCTAAGGATTCAGCAAGTAATCTCATTAGCTTTCGTGGTAGCCCCTTATTTAAGATTTTCTTTTATTACTATTTTTTGTATTTAAACTCAATTTAGTTCTAATAGCTTCTGAGCAAGCTTCAGTCAAAGGCTCTCCTATAGCTGCTTTATAATTAAAGCCTAACAATTGCATCGTTTTCAAAGTATCATTATTAAGAAGTTCAACTAATTGAATCATAACACTTTTTTGATTCTCTTTATCTGGCATAAACGATACCAACAAAACTATAAATTTCTTCAAGGTATTATGTAAATATTCCATATCTTCATCACTAATACTTACTTGCTCATATGCCTGCTTATATGCTTGAGCAATTCGAACTGCTTCGTCACGCTCTAAAAGTAATTCATTTATTATTTCATCATATATATTACGTAACTTTTCAGCATCTTTTTCACTCTTCAATGTTTGAATTTTACTATTAACTTTGGTTGCCGTACCTTTAAGTGCTAGTTCTGTTAATTTTAAGCCAGTTTGTAATAAGGCACTTGATACATCGAAATCCATAGTCTTTTCTCCTTTAATAAATAATTATACATTAAAGTCTGAATTTTTATTTACTTTCATACTTGATTTTTTTGATTCTATAAATTATTTTACTCTTTCTCTAATTCCTAAACAACAAAATACTATTACAACATATACTACAATAGCCAATTCTCTATATGTAAACCATGCATGTATATAAGAATGATTTTGTACCAAAAAATACCATATAAATGGTATGATAGCAATTATTAATAAAGGCCAATGTTTTTTATTTACATCAAACTTCAGTAATTCTTTATCTTTATGTTTTTTATATGAAACATATCCACCAAATAAAACTAATAATAACAGGATATTTCCCCAACAATATTTAAAATTATTACTCAATACTTTTCTATATGAAATAGGAGTATCTCCCATCTGAGAGCTAGTCCTGTATATAATTTCCATATATGCATCTTTAATTATATTAACATCAGTCAATAATGTAGCAAGCATCCACTTACCAAACCACATTCCTATATATCCAAATCCCCATATAATACTATATAGACAAATATCTTGAACAATTCGTTTATTAGATTTAACACCTATATTAGTACTACTAATCCAATAGGCTAATGGAATTCCTAGTGTAATTAATGGATAAGTTAATAGATCTATATATGCTGTCAAACTGCCTAATACAACAAAAAAAGCTTTTAACATTAATGAATGTTGAATAAAATATATTCTATATTTTGCAAGTATAAAAAGCCCCAATAAAGTAACTGTAATCATGCCCATAAATTGAATAGATAATATGATTGATACAGGATTTATAAAGATAATAATAGCTAAAAGTGGAGTTATATATGGCTTTTCATCATTTATACAATACTGTCGCCATAAAAGAACTATTAAAGCTATTAATATAATTCCATTTATAAAACGCACCCCATTATAATTTGAAACCATTAGCAATGGTTTCAAAATCACTAGATAGCCATGCCAATACCGAGCATAACCTTCTACAGATACATCACTATCATCTGATGGTGTTTTCCCAATTTGATACAAAAATTGATCAGGACCTAATTCTTCATTAAAATATCTCTTATTTAAAAGAGATTTATTATATATGAAGTTATCATCTTCATATGAAGCGGTTAGTAACATTAATGCATCTGTAAATGTATCTAATTTTCCCCCCATAACTCTTGGAGTAGTATTTGGATATGATTCTTCGAATGATTGATAAGATGACAACATATGTTTATTCATTATTCCTGTTGGCAATGAGTAAACACCTAAAATTAATGCAAAACCTATAATTATCGAAATAATAGTAGTTAAGAACGCTATACTAAATATTTTTACACCCTTTAAAACCATATATTTACTCCTATACTTCACATCTATATACCCAATATTTATTAATCAAAAAATTGATAGGTGTCATTCCTCCCATTACAAAAATCGGTGCAATAATTTTAGAAACTTGCAACTGATCCACAAGAATCCACAAAAAAAATGTTGTCAAAACTAATGAAGCTGCATAGGTAATATAGGTTTTAATCAAATTTATAATCCAACTTTTCTTATTAGAAAAAACTATACAGTGGTTCCATATAAATGTATTACACACACTACACAGCCATCCCATAATATTCGCTAATATATAACTGAATCCAATCCATATAAAAAAATAATATAGACCAAGATTGATAGCTGCACTACTAGCACCAACTATTCCAAATTTAATAAACTGTTTCCATGTATATCTCACAAAATGCCTCACTGTTTATCTTTCAAGATCATACTTATAAGATTCAGTTGCACCTCAAAATTCTGATGACTATGCTTAACCTGAATATCTAAAATTAAACCTACAACAAAAGATAATAAAGATGAGAGTAATACAAACATACTTACAACTAATGTAGGCTGCCTCAACACAATACCAGTTTCAATATAATCAACAAACACAGGTATAAAGAGAATCATAGAGAATACAAATAAAAGAACCGCTACAAATCCAAAAAATCTAAATGGTTTATATTGCCTATATAAATTAAAAATCGTCAATAATACCTTAAATCCATCACTAAATGTATTTAATTTACTTTCACTACCTTCTGGTCTATCTCTATACGCAACAGGTATACTCGTAATTAATAAATTTTTATCTAACGCATGAATTGTCATTTCCGTTTCAATTTCAAATCCTTGTGAAAGAACAGGAAAACTCTTAACAAATAAAGGGCTAAAAGCTCTATAACCGGTCATAACATCATCAATTTTTTCTTTTGATACAAAAAATGTATTAATAAAATTTCTAACAATAATATTCCCTACATTATGAAAAGGGCGTTTATTTTCTTCAAAATAAGTAGACGATAGGCGATCCCCAATAACCATGTCTGCTTTACCATTTAATACAGTATCACACATTACTCTTGCATATTCAGCAGGATATGTATCATCACCATCAATCATAAGATAACAATCTGCCTCTATGTCTCTAAACATAGAGCGAATAACATTGCCTTTACCTTGGCGATATTCATGTCTAACTACGGCTCCCGAGGCTTTAGCAATTTCAGCAGTATTATCACTTGAATTATTATCATAAACATATATAATCGCTTCTGGTAATACAGACTTAAAATCTAATATTACTTTCTGTATTGTCTGCGATTCATTATAGCAAGGTATCAAAACTGCTATTTTGGCTAAACTCATAACTACCTTCCCCTCTTTAAAAGTATAATTGCTATAAACAACCATAAGCAAAAATCATGACTAAATACGGAAACTATCAAATCGATTATTTTTGAGAAATGACTTATCAAACTTTATAACATCATCAACCGAATCGAATTCTAAAATTTCTTTACAGTCATATCGCTTAACCTCTAAATACAATTTATCTAAATTATGAATATATAAATATTCCCATACATGATGCCAATATTCACTATCTTCAGATATTTCTGAAAGGATTGCATTAAACTGTTTACTAAACATTCGATCAAAATAAACATACCCCATCATGATATCTGCATCATAACCTCCAATATTTACTGATTGTATGACACCGGTATTATCAGTATTAATACACCATTCATCAGTATATCCCTCTACATAAATAGAAGAATAATATCCTTTATATTCATATAATCGAAATGGATTATCTATATAGTAATTATCTACAGAACAAATATATGTATTACCTAATATCTTTTTTACTAAATTTAATGATTCGATATTATCTTTAGTATTATACTGATTGTTTTCTACAATAATTACATTAAACTTTTCTTTTAAATAAAAAAATAGTTCTTTCTTGTAACCTACAACTACATAGATTTCTTTAATACCAGCTTCTTGAAGTTGCCGAATTTGTCTTTCTATAAGAATTTCACCCTTTACCATTGAAAGACCTTTAGGACAATACTCACTAATTGGTAGGAATCGCTTAGATAAACCAGCTGCTAATATAATGGCATTTTCTACTTTGTATGATTTTAGCTCTTCATATTGCTGATTCCTTAACAATTTATCAAAATCACTTCTTGTAATCATATGCTGAAATAATGCCTCCCCCTACAATTAATATTCCTAGTATTAATTCTTCTAGTGTAGGTATGATATTCCACATAAAATAATTGATTAAAATAGCAAATCCACTATAACTACTATTTACAGCCATTGCACGACTTGCACCAATTTTATGTATAGCACTATAGTAGAAGAAATAAGATAAAGCACCACATATAGCAGCCATACATAGTAAATTAATTCTATGATTCAAAAAACTTATGCCTCCATAATTGAATGGTTCTACCATCATTATTAAGGTAATAATACTTAGACCTATAAAAGCAGCAGATGTTTGTCTTATCCATAATGCACTAGTATCTTTCAAATTATATTTACCTAGAGTCCACGAACAAATAACAGCCTCTGATCCCCAAGATAATGTACAAATTATAGCGGCACCTAATCCAATCCAGATATTTTCAATAACCCCATCATATTCAAATCCTAAAGCCATAACAGAAATAATCGATATCATAAGAGCCAACCATTGAAATAAGTTTCTTCTTTCATTAATGAATACTCGTGCCAATAATGTTCCAATAGCTGGATATAATGATGTAATAACACAAGCAAAATAAGTTCCTAAATAATGAATAGATATTATATATGCTGTCAGCCCTATTGGACCACCTAATATGGCTGCTAAAGCAATATATTTACAACCTTTTGATTTAATATCCTTGATTAAATATCTTATTTTAGTCGTTAATAATAAAATAATACTTATGATTAATACACTAATAAAATCATGTAAGCAGGCTATTAATACTGGTAATATAGTGATGCTTGAATTATCTGAAGATACATTATGAATCAATACTGTATCCGTAGCCCAAAATAATCCCGAAAAAATTCCTTGTTCCATGTTATTCACGCAAATCTTTAAATAAAGGCAAATTAATTGCTTCTTTTTGAAGAATCTTAAAATATGTTATAGCAAACTGATATTGACTAAGAGCATACTGATTAGTTAAAACAGACAAACCTTCTTTTACTTCACACCATATACTCCAAAGGAATCCCCCTATAGCAATATAGGAATAAATTATATAACGCAATTCATCACTAACTGAATAATTATAATAACAATCTATAAGAGAATCTATAGCACGTCTTTCTAAGCGAGAGTATAAACAAATCATAGCAATATCCAAATTAGGATCTTGCATACCAGCATATTCAAAGTCAATTAAATATACCTCTTTATTACTTGTAATCAAAAAATTATCACAATTAGCATCAATATGACATAAAGTATATTCTTTAGGGTATTGTTCTATAATATCTAACAAACGTAATATATTAGATTTAATTGATATATAAGATGGATACTTAGATTCTATACACCTAAGTTTTTCATAATAACTAATTCGTTCTCGTAAATTAAATTCATGATTGACTCTTATTCCAGATTTATGTAATGCCTTTAATTTATTAAAAGCAAGCTTTATATCTTCTGTATTATCCAATTCCAATGTATGGGCATCATTAATAAATCTGCTAATTTTAATTCCAGTTCGATCATCAATATAAACTATATCGTCTGATATACCAAGACTTTGTATTCTGTTATATACTTCAACTTCTTCTTTTCTATTAACTAATAATGAAGTTGTCTCATTGGGAACTCGTAATACATATTTTCCCTTATTTTTAATATTAAAGGTAAAACTCTCATTAGTTAAACCTTTCTTTACAGGCTGTAAATTTATTATACTTTTTGAGTCTATATTCAATATATCTGATAATAATATAATTAAACCTTCCCAATTTTGTTCTTTTATATAGTTAATCAATATACTAATATCTCCTATACATATATTCCTTATTTACAATTATTTCAACTTAAAAGCTAATTGTAAACATCTAACCCCACCTAGTAATGAAAATGCAGCTAATCTATTTTTTAACCTTGCATGTTGATCAAATAATACTGTAATACGTTCTTTTTTTACTATTTCTACAATATGATGATATTGTTTTGGATAATGAGAATTTAAATTTGAAGTCTGAATAAGCAGACGACAATAGTTGCTAAATCGTTTCCCCTTTGCTGCCAATTCAATATTTCTCCCATATCCTTGGCAATTTTCAACTACTGTATTTGATGCATCGATTAAATCATTAATAAAATTATCATTTCGTATACTCATGATACTATCTGCTCGTTGAAAATAATAATATAATGGTACCCGAACAAATGCCACCATTTGAACATCAAAATAATATTGATAGGTTGTATATAGATCTTCAAATAATCTTCCCTTAGGGAATGGATATCTTCGAGCTAATGAAAGAGGTAATAAGATGCCCCACGCTGCAACATCATGAAATTTCTGATATAGAATTTCAATTAATCCATCCTTAGCATTTATAATAGATATATCTACTCCATCAGACGCTACAGATTTAATACCCTTTCCATCATAAACCTCTGTAAAATCACAAACAGAAAAATCTGCACCTTTCTGAATCCCTTTCACTAATAACTCTAAATATAGCGGATGAATATAATCATCACTATCTACAAAAGTAATATATGAACCTCTAGCATCATTCATTCCACAATTACGTGCATCAGATAGCCCTCCATTTTCTTTATGGATAACACGTATCACTTTATGTTCTCGTTCATATTGATTACATAATTCACCACTATTATCCGTAGAACCATCATCTACTAAAATTATCTCAAAATTTTTATAGGTTTGTGCAAGGAGACTTTCTATACATCTCGACAAGTATTTCTCTACATTATACACAGGAACGACAATACTAATTTTACAATCGTCACTATTTATAATCATCTCTATACTCCTCTAACAAATGTTTATACTTATTCACTAATTTAACAGATTCATTTTGTATATCAAATCCAGCATCATCCATAGTCTGCCGTGTATTATCTCTAGGTTCATCTTTTTTATAATATATAGTTTCTAAATCCATTAACCATTTCTCAACTGGAGAACTCAGCTTTTCAGAGGAAATAAGATTAGTAATAAAAAGTTCTTTAGTAACAACGTTCGATACAATAATAGGCAAACCATTAGCTTGAGCTTCTAAACCTACTACAGGAAATCCTTCACTAAATGATGGTAATAACAATACATCCATAACACTATATAAATCGGAAACGTTATTTCGCATTCCTCCAAAAATCACGCTATCCGATATCCCTAATGAAATTACTTTTTGCTCCATATCTTTTTTAAGTGGACCATCCCCAATCAAAAATAGTTTTGAGTTACTATATATTTTATGAAACTTATCAAATATATCTATTAAAAACTCATGATTTTTTACATATACAAATCGACCTACATGCCCAATGACAAAATCATTATGATTAATATTAAATTGCTGGCGAAAAAATAATCGTTTATTTTCATTAAATTCAAATTTTGCAAGATCAATGGCATTATTAATAATCTGTACTTTCTCAATATTAACTAAGTTTTCTCCATACATCCAAATACCAGCTAACTTACCACAAGCCCAATATTGATTAGCAAATAGTTTAGCAAATGGACGGAGGATATATTTCATCAGATTTCGTTTCAACTCACCTGGGACAGATATACTGTGATTATGAAGAATCCTTATCGGAGCATCTGCCATATAAGCTGCAAATAGTGAAAGTGCTGATAATGTATTCATATTAGAATGGATAATTTGATAGTTATTATGCTTAATAATTTGATATATGTCTCTCATAAACGCTATCGGATTTTTATAATATGGCGTTACCTTATATACCTTTCCACCCATGGATTTAACCTTATCCGTAATATCTATTGTATTATCATTATGAACTACAAAATCAAATTGGACTTTCGCTCTATCAATATGTTCATAATAATTCATAATCACAGATTCTACACCGCCACCAGCAACAATTCCTAAAATCTGAAGAATACGAATAGGTTCTTTCTGCATAACTACTACTCCATATGATTCAAAATATCTTATTATTCCCCAACTAAGTTTGTATTTCTTTTATACTTGTTATCAAATTTCTTAAGGACTTTCTATGGGTGAATAAAAACACTATATAAGAAATTCCATAAATTACCATACACCAAGCATTATGTATCGACCAAGCACTAATAACAAATATACTACACATTACTAGATCAACTAGCATATTCTTTTTTAAATCAATCTTAATCAATGAGCTAATACAATACTCTGCTAAACAACATTGGATTGCATAGATTACTATAACAGAGAAAACTGTCAAGTTAAGATTATGAAATATATATACTGTAATTATTGTTGCTAATACTGATAGCAATACTATAAGAACATTTAATTTCAACATTAATGTTTCTTTTCTCATACTTTTAAAATACGTGTTAACCAATATATGCAATTTACTATCAAACAAACATATTGGAAATAATACACTCAAATATAATAAACTATCCATATATTGTGGTAACCACCATGACAAAATTAATTGCAAGGGATAATACAACAATAAAAGCCCTAATAAAATACAATCTAAACCTAATCGTATAGGCTTATAAACATGAATACGATTCTCTTCATTCATGCGTTTTAGTATAGGAAAAAAAACGATACTTATAGCCGAGATAAAAGCTATTAAAAAATTTGAAATACTGAGTGATAAAGATACCTTACCAAATGTTGTTACATCCCAACCTATAGAAATCCCATAACGAACGACTCCCAAAATTAACATTCCAGCTAGATAAGCAACCATCAATTGACTACCAACCAAGATATTCTTTTTAGCTTCAGTCAAAATTTGAGCTAGTGAACCAAAACTCGGTACTAATAATCTACGACATAAATAAATACTTATTATGGTTACTACAACTAATGAAAGTACCTTTGCATAATACATATACTGAAATTGATACAATTGAAAGCCAAATAAAAATATAACAAGACCGCCTAAAAAAAGTCCATTCTCAATCATTAATAAACGAGCATATGATTGAATTCGATTAGTGGTCTGCAAAACAGAATAGCAGAGATTTGAATAATTAACAAAAGGAGCTAATAACACGGCACAAATTAAGGCTAACTGTTTAATTGGATCTGACACAACAATATGTAAAATTCCGATAATGACAATCAAAACTACCAACTGTAATACTATAAAGCCATATAGCTGTCCAGAAAATACATTTGCATCCAGCTGATCAAAATACTTACCTGCATACCTTAAATAAATACCTTCACGCCATCCTAAATGTGAAAATCCCATATAATAAAAATAGAATAAGAACAATTGCCATAAACCATACTCATCACTGGTCAAATATTTTGGTGCAATAATAATCATAAAAATAGATATCAACAGGGATACTAGATTTGCACTAATTGAATATGATATATTTTTTAGAATTTTTGATAATATCATAAATACTACAGCCCCACTCCTACTAATATCTATATTTATATAAATCTAGTTTTCAAATTTCTTCAATATATTTTCTAATTGTCCTTTAATTACTTCAGGTGAAAAATCATTACCACGTTGTTTACCAACTTTAATATAATGATTAGCTAATTCTTTATCTGTTACCATTTGATAAATCTTCTTGGCCATATCTTTTGCATCTTCTACCTTACATAAAAGACCATATTCGTTATCGCCCAAAATTTCACGAGGACCTGTTTGACAATCACTTGCAACAACAGGTACGCCTAGCTGAAGAGCTTCAATAATCGTAAGTCCAAAGCCCTCAAAAGAACTAGAAAATACAAATAATTTAGCTGACTTATAATAATCTTGAATATTCATTTTACTACCTTCAAAGAATATATGCTTTGCTACAGGCTCAGGTTTACTATTAACATAAAGTTTTAATTTATCTAAATCAGGTCCATCTCCTACCAAAACAAGATTACTTCTCAACCCATACTTTAGATAACAAATTTCAAATGCATCGATAACTATATCTGGTCGTTTATGAGGCATATCCATTCGTGATGCCATTAATATATAGTTACCATATTTAGACTTCAATAATTCTATATTTCTACTAGAATATTGTTTATCACTAAATGAAACAGGATTATACAACTGATTTATATTTAGCTTTAAAAATGAATTATATGCAAATACTTCTGTTTCACAATCTCTAATAAGTACTACTAAGTTTTTGATTTGTTTATATAAATTAATAAATCCATCAGAAGCTAAAATATAGCTATATAGGGTTCCATGAAGCCAACATAATTTATGACATGCATTTATATAGTCACTAGCTACAAATGTTAAATCATTATAATGCCCAGCAAAAGCAATTGCCAAATCAAATCTTTCTCGACACGCTCTATATTTCTTTAAAAATGCTTTATAGATTAAACCTACTCCACTTAAAGCTAAACTAACTGGCGGATAGACCCATTTTCCCCAAGATTTCCAACGCATGATTTTATTATATTGCTCAGGGCATATTTTTCTAGGAAAATTAATATGCACAAACCTACATTGCTTAGGATATAGAGACTCCATTTCAGATAATGATGGTACAAGATTAAAAACAGTAACTTCATGACCTAGTTCTATCAATAGTTTTGCATAATCAGCACCTACTCGTTCAATACCACCTATTTGTAAGCCATCAAAAACCATAGCAATTTTCATATTGTTCCTCCCAAACTAAGAATTAATCATCTCATTCATATCATTGGAAAATCATATAGATACTCAGATAATTCTCTTTCTATAAACTCTTTTTCTTTAATCTCATGAGAAAACTGTTTCCAAACCTGTGTATTATGAATTGATATAGAAGGATTAAAAAACTTTAATTTGCTACTATGTTGTGTTTCATCGAGGACAAGCCATTCTCTTAAATCATTTGTAGTATCATCATACTTGTATACTAAATCCTCAAATTGTACAAATTTAATGTGCTCGCTATTCATGGTTTCATGTTTACGGTGACTTCGAGTATAACGGAACCATTTACAAAATGTTTCCACGTTACTTGGTAAAATACCATCTTTCCAAACATATTTATCTAAAAAAAATATATCTCTAGGATCACGATCTACCACCACAACCTTAATATTATTATCAAAATAACGTAAGTATCGAGATAAATTCATTGGCGGCACTAATTGATCTACCATAATAGTATCTATATTTTTGGGTTTTACCGACTCAAATAATCTGTAAATATAATTTTTAGTACATTGTAAAAATTTTTCTTCGCTTGGGTGACTACAATATGTAATCTCATCTTTCATTGTATTAAATACTCTATCAGGCTGATTTTTCCAAATAGTTTTATGTAACAATTTATTAATAAATCGTTTTCTAAATAAATAAAATTCCCCTCTATCATACAAATCATAGAACCACCATCCTGGATAAGTAAAATCTGTCAATTCTTGAATATACTGATAAGACAACTCTTTCCATTTATTTCCAAAAAACGACTGATATCGAGGAAATAAAAAATTACCATTATAAAAATCTACTAACTTCTTATACCTCTTTAACGAATGTCCGGAGTTATGCCGATTAAAGCATTCCACTAAATTAAATTCTAAATCAGATATGCCATCTGGATCCTGAATAAAGCGAAATTCCTCATTAGTAAAGGAGAAAATAGAGGAAAACTCAGAAACATAATCTGTCACTGCACTAGATCCAACACCATAATAACTTGCACATGTAATGAATTTCATTCTATCTTCTCCATATATATAATTACTAATAAGCACCCTTACTCTTAACTACAGCCAAAACTGTTTTTAACAAGTAGACTATATCAATCCACACGGACCAATTATGAACATACCAAGAATCCATTAACACCCGTTCTTCATAGGTAGTATCACTACGACCGCTCACTTGCCATACACCAGTAATCCCTGGTGGTACAAGGTAAAAGTCGTTAATATAATCGCCGTATTTTACGATTTCATCACGAACAATAGGACGTGGCCCTACAAGACTCATATCCCCAACGAGAACATTCCACAATTGTGGCAATTCATCAAGACTCGTTTTACGAAGGAATTTACCAATTCTTGTAACGCGAGGATCATCTTTCAATTTGAAATCTCGTTCCCATTCCTTACGAGCTGCAGGATTTTCTTTCAAATATACCTCCAATGCCTCTTGTGCATTAGGCACCATGGAGCGGAATTTATAGCATAGGAATTCTTTACCGCCTTGACCAACGCGCTTGTGGCCAAATACGATAGGACCTGGCGAATCTAGATAAATCAATACAGCTACGATAGCAAGGATTGGTAAGATAAAAATAACACCACATATGGTAGCCACAATATCGAAGATGCGTTTTATGATACGGTTTGATTTTTTTACTAAATTATTTTGTACACGTATAACTATAGTTTGCTCTTCCATTAATCCACGTGCGCTAATATTACTAGCAGGAATTCCAAATATATTGGGAATAAATGATACTTTACGTACTAATAATTGTAAATGGTTAATTAATTTTACTAATTGTTTTGAATCTAACCCTGGAGCACAAACGAGTACATTTTGTACACCTGTTTCTTTTATAATCTCCTCTACATCTATAAATCTACCTAAACAAGGAATCGTAGTAGCTATACTTTTAGATTTAGGATTATCGTCTACAAAACCTATAATTTTATAATACGCGATGGGCATACGATCTAATGATTTTTTTACAAGTTCTGCCGTTTTCCCAGCGCCTACTAATAACACTGGAATATATAATATCCCAAATGTATTGAGCACCTTATGCGTAATAAATCTAAATAAAGTAACAAAAACTGTAATCGAAATGTAACTAAACCCGACAAATAAACGAGATACACTATTCGTAACATGCCCCGTATACATAAGCACAATAGCTACTACAACACCAATAGTGATACTGCGAACAATAGATTTAGTCTTATCCCACAAAGGCATTTCAATGTCATATGAATTATTTAATACAAATACTAATAAAAAAATAATAGGTACAATACATTTGGGATATTATTTAAATGAATAATATCTATACTAAAATTTGAGCTTACAATGGCTTCAGGCATAGCTAATCTTAGTTTATATGCTACTAATAATCCTAAGACAATGGATATATAATCAATCAGCATAGTTACTATCTTAACCAATACGAGACGCACATTCTGATGTCTACATATCGTCATAGTATCACCAAATAAAAAAAGATTGCTCGCTTAATATACTCATTAAGTAAACAACCTTCTTTCTTCTACTAATAACTAACAACCTCACTAAATATTTATTAGTATTAGTATACTATAGATTCATATATTATTCATTTAAACAATTATTAAAATCATTGTAATTTAAGGCTTTTTATATTGTAGATTTATTCTTATCAGTAATTTCATGGGATATTTTTAACTGGAACATCGTTGCCATAACAATCCAGAAAATTTTAATGCCCGATGAATTTCCCCATGTATAATCAATGGAGCCAAATAAGAATATAAAACTAATCCATCCAAAGATAATACTTAAATCATAGGGATTATAATTTTTCAAATACATCCGAATAGATTTATACAGTACAAATATATTAAATACAAAAAATCCTAACACTCCCAATAATCCAGATTCACTTGCTACTTGTAAAAAATTATTATGTGAATGTCCTAACCCTTGTGTTTCTTCAGGTAATCTATATCGTTCTTCATACGTACGTTGCCATAACCCAGGACCTACACCTGCAACTATATGATCAATAATCATATGTTTATCAGCTTCCCACACATATAATCGGCCAAGGTTTGAACCATCCGTCGTAGTATTAAATGTTGATTTAAATCGATCTACATAATTGTCATGCTGACTCACAACCCCAACAATACCAATAGCAATACAGCCTACAATAAGCAAATATTTTATATTAGATAGACCATAACGCAATGTGATTAATAATCCATTAATACCATTAAATAGCCAGGTACCGCGACTTTGATTTCCCCACATTCCAAACAGCATAGATACAATAGAAAATAATGCAGATTTTCGAACCTTACTAGGGAATGTTTTATCAAATACAGCTATCAAAGATATAGGGAATGCCAATGCTAACAACATGGCCAAACCCATAACAGATCCATTGAATAAACCACCAGAACGTCCATCATTAACACGAAATTCTAATAGTTGTTGACCAAAAGCCGTTATGGAATTAATTCCCATAAACAGGAAAAATGCTATTAATAAAGTATATAATTTAAATTTAGATTTAATACATAATAGTATCGGTAATACGATTAAACTTTTCCATACATATATATTAAAAAAGTACTTTAATGCCCTACCAATATCTTCACTACAAAATACGGATGGTAATAAACATAGCAACATAACACCATAAGCTATACCGTATTGTTTTATAGAGCTTGCTATACATAATTCTTTTCGCTTTATAAAACATGTACAAATTGTAATCAATAACAATAATCCATACACCACATTCCCAATGGCCACAGACATTCTGGTTATACACATCATAATAATTAGTAAAATAGTTAATACTAACTCATGTTTTTCTAATATCCACTGTTTCATGACTCTCCCCTAACAAATTCCCTATTTCATATACAGTTTCAAATTTTCTTGTACTTCCACAGCATATTGATCTAATAAATCATAGCGTTTTCGGTACTGACTGCGCTTTTGTGATTTAACTTCTTCTATCGGTTTACGATATTCCTCTAATGGAACAATGTAAAATCTTGAGTCTTGTGAAAGTTCCCCACCACTTTCTTGCCACAAGGAGTCAAGCTCTGCTACCTTTGCACGATGACCACGCACTAAATGTGTATTTGCATAAAAACCTTCATCAGATACGGCATAGATTATTTCTACTCCACATTGCTGTGCAATCAATCTAAGTAAGTACATAATAAAGTTTTTTGGGCGATAACCGAACATTTTTTTCGTAGCTGTTTTTGCGTTGGCTAAACCATCTTTATATCCCTGAATGGTACCAATCCACATAGCTTTTTCCCCATTAAAGCCTTTACCAAATCTAAAATTAGCATGATATACACCTTGTGATTCTAAGGTTAATAATAATGTTAACAATCCTTCTTTACGTTGCCCTGCTCCGTAATATAGTTGAGCTTTCATATTAAGATCTTCTGATTGCCATACTGTAAGACCACGTTTAATACGACTCACATCATCTAAAAAATTATCTTTATCCACAGAATACATGGACTGAATCGCTTCATCAGTAAATACATTTTGTATATAATCAAAATGATTAATGATAGCATCTAATCGTTCACCAACTGTAGAGTCTTTGTAGAAAAAGATACGTGTCATTAATTCATATAAACCAATTTGACGTTGTAATAATTCTGGATCTGGTTTATAGTTAGCAAAATAATTTTCTAACCGATTCATCTGTTGCCGACGACTCATAGACCGTACTGTATGCAATATAACACGACGCGTTTCTCTCCAGCTACGCTTACCATATATTTTTCGACCTTTGGCCCATTGATTTTGTATATACTCTAACACTTTATCACCTCAAATTACGAACTATCGTTATTATGGAATCCACCATCTTAGCAATGGTAAATGTAGATTTCACATGCTTATAGCCCTGTTCTATCATAGATACGCGAATTACATCATCCTGCATTAACGTTTGAATAGACTTAGCAATTACTTCACTATTAACCGCATCAATAAGAATACCTGATACGCCATTCTCAATAATTTCTCTCTGTGCTCCTGATGTACTTGCTATAACAGGAACTTTACAATACATGGCCTCACATAATACAAGACCAAATGCTTCTCGTACTTTTGATGGAGCCACTAGACAATCAACAGACCGATAAAAACGATTCATATCCTGCTGAAAACCAATATATTCCACATACTCTTTCATATCATGTTGCATAATATAATGATGTAATTCCTGAATAGACTCATGAATACCATCACCACATATACGCAATCGAATATCACCATTACAATTATGTATTACTTTAATGGCTTCTAATAACTCATATATCCCCTTGTTTTCTGTAATGCGGCCTGCATATCCTACAATAAACTGCTTAGGTTCTTTATGTTTGCTCTCAATAGTAGGAAAGCGATGTGTATTAATACCATTATAAACTAGATGATATTTATGAGAAATCGAAGGTATAACCTGTGCATCATACACTTGTTTAGATACGCAAATAAAAGCATCTACATGAGATTGAATCCAACGATGATAGATATCTGTTTTCGCTTGGACTATATTGTGTTTATAAAAAATTAGTTTTGCACCTGTTAAACGTTTTAATGCCAAGCATAATAGAATATATTTACCGGAATGACATTGAATAACATCAACACCATGTTGTTTCATTTGTTTAACAATAGATCTAATAGATAAAAAACCTTTACACGAATAAAGATTAGCTGTAATGATTTCTGCTACTGATGCAAATCGGTCTTGTAGTTCCTGATTTGTTTCATCTACTAAAACAAAAGAGGGTATCTGCCGTCGATGTAGTTCGTCGCACATATCATATACATATTGCTCTCCGCCGCCCCATACTTTGGCGCCTACTACATTTAGTATCGACATAGATACCCTCCTTAAAATATATATTGTAATTAACTATATATATTTAATCATATATGTATTTATTTTTCATCTACTTTTTAGAAAATAGTGTCTTTTCATGATTGATTAGCCAAGTTGTTAGTAAAGTCCAATCACGTGCTTCATCAGCATGATTATCGATAGGTCGGATTTGTTCAACCGGTTCAGATGAAGGTATATTACTTTCACCATAGTCCATACGGACATCACCCATAATGGTATCAGTCATCCATTGATAAGGAGTTACCAAGGTTTCAGGCTGCTCCTCAAATAACGATGGAGTAATAGAATAATACTCAAACCCTTTAGGTGCAATTGCCTCGATAATCGTTGGCATGAGACTCATATGAGTACCTTTTTGAGTAGTAATCATATGATCATCTAGATCAGGATGCTGTAATAAACCAACCGTACAGAATGTATCACGCAATGTATAATCACGATGAATTAGCGATGTATTATTCAAAGAACCGAATAGATTAGAATGATCACCGGTCACAACAAAGAGACTATCCGGATAGGCATCTTTCATAGCTTTCACAAAATTAAATATTGCCTTATCACTATAACGGTAAGTCGCCAGTTCCTTATTACGCGTTTTATTCGAGCGCAAATCCTCACCCACATCTGGCATAACCTTTTCTGGATCATAATCGAGTAATGAATCCTCCATCTTATATGGTCCATGATTAGATGTTGTATAAATAAAATGGAATGTAGGTTCATCAATTGATTTGATTTGTTGCTCAATATGTTCTAAGAACACATGATCATAGACACCAACCCATGTTTTAGGAGCATCAGGTCCACAAAAGATAGAAGCACTTTCTACTTTATCAAAACCTTGAGCCTTCCCAAAGTGATTAAAGTTACCATACGATGCATTCCCACCATACCAATATATAGTTTGATATCCTAGTTGCTTCATTTGATGTGCAAAGGATGTAGGAAATGCACCTTTCCAAAAACTTTCTCTCTCATTAATTTCCAATCCCGTATCATAGATACCACTCATAAGGCTAACAATCGATGGTCTAGACACATTGCCTGCCGGTAAAAAATTAGGAATTTGAACTGTATTCGTTTGCTCTTTAAAATTCCATAATCCTGGACAAATATTAAGAGATTTATGCGTTTCATCTAACGACCACTGAGGGATACTTTCACCAACGATAAAGAATATATGCTTAGGTTTCGTAATCTTAGGACCTTTAGCAAATTTTTTAAAAGCATATAGCGGATTATCAAGTTCATGCCAATTATTTTTATATTCACTAGGTACAACACGATTAATAGCGTTATCAATATCTTCTTCAGATGCAGTATACTCAGAACGCAACGGATTTTTATAAACCGTTTCCAATGCGCATAAATCAGGTACAGTCGCACGAGCAAAGAAAATGTCTTCTTTTACCACTGTAGGAATCGTATCCCATTCTGGCTTATCATCATGAGATAAGGTACCACCATAACGGAACCAATAAAATCCAACAACTGATACAATGACTAGCAATATATTCCATACTACTGTCATCCATGTATTATCCATAGCAGGATAAGGAATAGATGGCAAAGATAAAAATACACTACCAGCTAACCATGAAATAATAGCTACTGGAATAAATCCAACTAATACCAATAAACCTCTATCTTGATTAAAAAATACATCGATAAGATTATTCTTTTCTGCATGTTTACCATAATGAACCATATAATTATAGGTATCATGGAAATGCTTATAAAAGATCATCTTACCTGCAAACGCAGCATATAATACACAAGAGTAAAGCATTAATCCAATAAGGCGCACTATATCTTCATATTGGTGATACGTATCAAACCATAATGCTGGAATCGTAACAAGTACTAAAGGTACTAAAAATACATACGCATCAAAGTCCATACCCCACCAAAAACCATAGCGTAATGCACCTAAAACGGATTGCCAACGTCCTTGCCAAGTAGGATATGGATTATAGCTACGCATAAATATTATACGGAATATGGTACTTAAAATAGGAGCCCATATCATTAACTTTATATTTTGTTGTAATGATAGAAAAAATTGTTCACTCATTATATATTACGACTTTCTCTCACTATAAATTCTCATATGTCTCCTTAATACTACTTAATTAAATCACAATCTACCATTTGATTTATTTAAGTAATAAAGTTTTACATATTTTGTAACAGTATACATATAATGATATAAGGATAAGATAAAACCTATTTTGCCATCAAGGAATCCCTTTTGCAAAATATATATCTTAAAGAATGCCCAGTGAGGGCGAAGTATAATATCCTTCAAAAAAGAACAATGTTTTCCTTGTTCATGGTATTTCTCAGCTGCTGCCGATGTATATTTGTTGAACTTATTGAAATACTGCGTCCAATTATCGTAGGTATAATGAAACAGTTTTCCCTTTAACGAATCTTGTGGAAAAGGACTAATAAATGTTTCATGCACAAAGCCCTCTACGGTCGCTCCCTCTGTTGGCATCAAGCGCAATACCTTGTCTGGTCGCATAGATCCATGAGTGGCAGAGTTATGATGAAATATATTATGGCGAGATAACCAATAAGCCTTTTTTTCTCCGCTTTGTACCGCTTTTCTTATTTCATCATTTAATTCAGGCGAAACTCGTTCATCCGAATCAATAAATAAAATCCAATCACATGATGCCTGACTAATACCAAATCGTCGTTGTTGAGACCAGTCTCCATTTAATGCATGAGGTATAACCTTAGCACCTAAAGTCTCTGCTATTTCAACGGTTCTATCTGTACTTCCATCGTCTATGACGAGTATTTCATCTGCACACTGAATGCTTTTTATGCAGTCTGCTATATGCTGTTCTTCGTTGCGAGCTAATATAATAGCTGTAATTGTTGACATAAGTTGCCTCAATATTCATCTATTTTCAATCTAGATATAAAATTAATTACCTATTCAATTATAAAGATTTTTTGATACGTTCTAATCCAAACATCATATGTCCATACAGTTTTGAAATGAACGGTGCGTGGAGTGCACCATATAGTAATACTTGATATTTAGCACCGATGGCAGGCATATCAGAAGACTGTTCCTCTTGTTTTAAGTACTCTAACATATGCTCAACTTGTTTTTCTTGTAGTTCTGGTTTTGCTAAGTTAAAACCAATTCCACCTACAGCACTACGTATGGCTCTATGACGACAGTATCGCACAAATTCTGTCATGCCCAATTCTTCAGCTAATGGTTGACGGTATAAATAGGAGCAGAATAATCCATATTTACTCTTTGCACTCCAGTTACTCGTGATGGAATTTTCATTATCACAGTTATAAAAATAGAGTGTTTTTTGTAAATAGTATACAGATGAAAGATTTTTAAAAACTAATGGCATAATCATTAAATCCTCAAAATCTGTGTTTTCTTTTAATCGAATTTCTTTCCAAGCATTTGCTTTAAAGAATTTATTACATAAATAGTTCGGAATTTTATCTTCGATCAATGCAGTATATGCACTTTTAATATCTATGAAATAACGTTCATCCATATGACGTGAACTTGTCTTGCCATTTTCTACAACAGCAATATCAAAGACAACTACATCTACTTGTTTCTCATCAATTGTTGTTAAACAATCTTCTATCATAGATGGTGCTACATAATCATCACCATCTACAAAAGCGATATAATCCCCTTTTACAATAGCTAATCCATCATTACGGGTCTTACTAACCCCCATATTCTGTTTATGATGTATAACAGTAATTCTATCATCCTTAGCAGCATAGTCATCACAAATACGCCCACTGGAATCGGGTGACCCATCTTCAATTAAGATAATTTGTAAGTTACTATATGTTTGTTGTTGTAAACTTTCGATGCATTTACCAATATAATCTTCTGCTTTATACACAGGAATAACAATAGATACTAATGGTCTATTCTGATTCTCCATGATTATATACCTCCTTGTTTATGTGCCTGTGCCGCTTTATATCCCTGTTTATATTTTGATTTAGCCCTTATATAAGCCAATTTATCTTGTAATTGATTCCATTTTAAAGAACACCAATCCCTAAAACTGCCCTTACGAATCGTAGCTTCACAAAATACCAGTCCATCACTAGACTCTAATCGTAATTGTAAAGGGCTAGTACTTAACTCTCGCTCAATTGTACTCTGTAATGCAATGATATCAACATATTTGCCATTAATTAGCCACTTATAAGTATTTTCTTGTGTTGTTTTACCATATGTAATTGTATCTTTTCTGAGACTTTCAATATAAGGAGTAATCATTGGAATTTTTTCACCAGGATATACAATCCAATCATACATAAACTGATTATCTGCTAATATATGACAATAATCATATATATCATTATTATTACTATATAACTCTATTTCAGATAAACCTAGGCATTGTTTATCTATATATATATCAATCCATTCTAAAGACACAGGTTCATCAAAAACATAAGATATACCTTGTCCCATATAAGCAATTTCTTTTAATAAAATCTGCTTACCATTACTCATTTCTATACGAATAGAGCAATAATTATAAGTATTATGTACATTACCAAATAATTGTATAACCTGTAGAACTGTAGTTTTGTTAAACGCAATATGGACCTTACGTTCCATATCATCTATCGTTGGTATCCATATATAATCCTCAGGATTATATGAATTTAATTTCACATTTGCTATATTAAAACGCAAGAAATCATTAAGATATGAAGCCTCGCCAGAAGATACAGTTATGTCTGCATGTAATGCTAAATTATCTGTTCTTCGCCTCCAAAATACTTGATCTCCATTTATAAGACGTGCCCCTCTTTTATAGCCTTCTTGACTCATATGGGCTGCCATTGCCTTAAAAATAGGATTAGTAACTAATGACCCTTCTCGACAATCACAAGGAACAGGAATTCGAAGACGATGCGTCCAAGATAGTGTAGGATTTCCTGTACTAAACTCATTTGATGGCAGTGCTCGCTTATTGATTACTGTGGATAATAGATTATTATCAAAGTAATCATCAACTGTTTCATATCCTGTTGCGTAAGCAAATCCATTAAGAAACTGCGGTCTAAAATCGGTATATTTTATAATCCACTCTATTGCATTCGCTACTGTAAGTGTACATAATCTATGATCGACATGCGTATCATAATCCGTAGCTATGATTGTATCTGGTTCAAAGTGCAGTATAACATCAATTAAAGACTGGATAATACCAGACCAAGAATAGGGTTGAGCCTCATTCATAACAAGACTAGCAAAATCAAGACCATAGGTTTTATCATGATTAGTACGGCTATTGATAATACCCGATTTATTTTGAATAATTTCGTGACCAATAAAATCGCCAAAACCTAAGAAAATAATATTCTCTTGAGGTAGCCCAATTTCCTTAGCCATTTGATATGTCTCATTACGTCGCACATCAAAAGTATATTCATAATCACCATTTGTAAGAAAAACTACATACACATCTAGCCCTTCTTGTATCGCCCCATATATAGTAGCCCCAGCCATATTGATTTCATCATCTTCATGAGGAACAATAAACATAACTGACCGACCATGAAAGAATTGTTCATAAGAAAAACTAGATGTATTCATAAATAAAAAAACTCCCGATTACTGATTCTACAGATTATTCACAATTACTGTATAACATCCCCATTTTTTAAACGCCATGCTGTAAGTTCCCGCATGGTTTTCATATAGTTAGCATAGGCTTGCGGCATTTTTTCATCTTCTACGTATATGCCGGTCTTATCCATCCACAAACGGTGATTGAATACGAACGGTCCTTGATTAAACAAGCTTGGTACCATGGCCTCATAGGTTTGCCCCGTGCGTCCTACGAGTTCCGCCAAGGTTGGAATAATTTGAATGCTCATGCCGAATGCGTCTGGTGAAAGCCATTCTTTTTTAATGCCTTGGCCGTAGAAAATAATTGGAATCGTGGAGGCCACCTTAGGACTTTCTTCACGAGCGAAGGTAAAGCGTTCGCTGTGGTCACCGGTGATGACGAATAGAGCTGTTGAATCAACTTGTTCCTCTTTGCTAATAAATTCGCCCATCACATGGTCTGCATACCAAATATGACCCATTTCCTTAATTTGTTGGTCTGTATTCGCAATGGAATCTGGCAAGTTCTTACGAACCTTATCCGCATCATAGCCTTCCTTCGTCACATTCACACTATATGGTGGATGATTTGACGTGGTCATAATAACATTGATGATTTTTTCGCCACGATGTTTGTCCATGTATGCATTGATAGCCTTGAACATATCGCCGTCGGCTACGCCCCAAGCATTTTCTTCATCGCTCGGTATTTCGGATGCATCGTGGAATTCATCAAACCCTTGTTCCAAGGCAAAGTTCTTAACATTTTGCCATGTGCTAAACCCGCCGTACCAAAATACGGTTTTGTAACCAAATTTTTTCATGACCGGTCCAATACCGAGTCCATACGGTTCTTGTAACATACCTACGTTATAATTTGGATACATCCCCGTATCCGGCATGCCCGTCAACAATCCAATAATGGCCGGCATCGTACCCGTTCCTTGGGCCAAGGCCATTTGTGTACCCATCGCCTGAGGGCTAACTGCGTATTTGCGACCTTGCTCAACAAGGTAAGCACCAGGGTCGTTGAATTCAGTAAGGAACGGCCATAAGCCATAGGATTCACCAAGAATGATATTAATAGATTGTGGTTGTTGCTGTAATCGCTCTGTTGTTATCGTTTTTGTGAAAGCTTCATCAAATCGTGTACTACCAGGATTACCGCCAATGGATTGTATTTTTTCATGTAATTCAGCAGGCGTTAAATGAATATCCTCTAATTCTGATGTCCGTTTCGCAATGGATTTTACACGGTATAATGCTTGTGCATCATCCAAAATCGTTTCATTTAATAGATTAGAATTAAGTCGTGCTGCACTTTCCCAGTTAATGGAATTCGTGTAACTCAAAGCACCACCAAAACGAAATACTACAAATATCAAACTAAATACAATCACTAAACCTATTCCTGTTAGCCACTGAGCAAGCTTTTTTTTGGGATACCATTTAGTACTAATTACATTATTAATACTATATTTTCTTGTACTAATAGATAGTACTTTTAACAAAAACCCCGTTAATATAACACTTATAACAATAGCACAAATTATATAAAAAAAAGCATTATACTCATTAATAGCTGTGTTAACAATAGCACCAATATCATCATGTTTACCATTGATAAGCATCATATTATAAGAAGAGTTAAAGATTTTATAAAATGGAATTCGTCCCAAAAATAAAAATGTCAGTAAAATAGTTGCAATGGAATATATGATTTGTTTAAGGCGTAAAGACGGCCATTTAGGTACAAAAATTTGTACTAATGTACCTAATATAAATCCAAATAAACAAATGATACCAACTGTTTTAAGGCTTAATCTAAAACCAAACCATAGAGATTTTAGTATTTCCTCTATAGGAACCGTAGCTAACTGTGACTGAAATATCCAAAGAAATACCACTCTAAAGATAGTTAATAAAACAGAAAAAAATAAAAAAGCCATAATTTCTGTTTTTATACCTTCAAATAACCGTTGCCATCGATTCATTACTACCTATCCTCTTTAAGCTATTTATAATAATTAATTATTTAAAATACTATTTACTAATAACAAATTATCCAAAGTATTTATTTTGCTTCTATAAATTACACTCTACTAAGATTATTTTAGTAATCTAACCCCTCAAACATCTTGTAACAAGCTTTTTCAAATCGTCTATACTGACTGATAATTTTACCTTTTAGAGATAATTGTCTATATAATTCTTTATAAGCACTATTTTTCTTTGATGTACGTTGAGACTCACCACTAGAATCTGAACTAGTCCCAGAATCTACAGTAGATGCCATTACTTCTTCGTCCTGTTGTAGTATAAGATTTTTATCTAAACAATACAATTTACAAATATTTAACCAATAATAAAACTTAAACGCATCAATTTCAAAGCGCACAGGATTTTGAATAGACATAATATTATGGGCTGCAGCTCTATTAATAATATAGCCATGAGTACAAAATAAATTTCTAGCAGAGTAAATATTCATATTCTCAGCTATATTTTGTACGCGTTTATGATGATAAATACTTTTTTGTAGTACTACTAAACGTGGCTCATCACTAAATTCAACAAATTCTCTAATTTTTTCTATAACAGTTTTATCAAAGTATTCTGTAATGAATATATCATCTTCACAAATCATAATACTTTTTTGATTAGACTCAAGAAATTTCTTATATACACCAATATGACTTAAGGCACATCCAATTTCACTAGGCGTCAAAAAAGTATCCTTCAATGCTTTTGTTGAAAGCTCTTCTTTTGACATTTTATTCGCCATAATAGCATCAAAGAAACTGAATTCTAGATTATATTTACCAAATTCTTTACAAACATTTTCTCTGCGTTCAGCATTCTCTTTATCAGATATAACTATGATATTCATATGTCCCTCTATTCATACTAATATCGACAATCGATTTAATATCTTTTACACCGCGGTCCCTTGCACCGCTTGCATTTTCCACAGCCCTTATCCGTAGTTTTCTGGCCGTGGTCATCTGTGAAATCTACGGTTAATCCTTTTTTGTGGACTTTTTGGATTCTTTCTTCAAGGCTTTTTCTAATTTCTTAGCCTTTTTATCCTTCTTAGCATCCTTATTTTTCTTATCTTTTTTAGAATCCTTGTCCTTCTTATTCTTTTGGGACTCTTTGTCCTTCTTGGACTTCTTCGATTCCTTTACTAATTCGGACTCTTTCTTAGACTGCTTGTCTTTTTTGTCCTTCTTTGTATCTTTGTCTTTCTTTTTATCTTTCTTTTTCTTATCTTTTTTAGCGTTTTTTCCTGAAAGCTTCGCCCATTCTTCTTCTACGCGTTTCAGTTGTTTTTTGATAAGCTTATCGATTTCCTTTTGTTGTTTGGTTTTAGTTGTATCATCACCAGATTGTTTGGAATACAATAAGGAATTCACCATATCATAAGGATCTAAAGACGTGCGAATATCTCTGTCTAATACGCTTTCATCATCAAAATCGTCCTCCTCGTCATCAAAGTCATCGTCATTGACATCATAATGACTAGATGTAGTCTTCTTATTTGTTGGACTTTCATCAACATAAACATCATCTTGATCATCGATGGGATATTCCTTGGCAAGGTCAATATCTTCGAGGTCATGATCTACATCGTGTAACTTAATTTGCTCCATTGCATAATCTAAGTTGTCTTGATTCGTTGCTCCATAGCCCATCGGTTTATCAAAGGAAAGAACATCGCCAAACAAATCGCGTTCCAAGCTTTCATAAGAATTAAGCATACTCATGCGGTCTTGAACGGTCTCAATTTGATTCCACAATTCCATCAAATTCGCCGTATACTGCATGCGTTCCTTAACCTCTAAATAGGCTTGATGAATGACAAACAGCTCTTTTTTGTTAAGACCTTCTTCAGCACCGATTTCTTCAATCATTTGCTGAATCTCTTGATCACGATTATAACGCTCTACTAAGGCATTGCGGATTTCTTCAATAAGACTTGCTGACACGCGTTCCATACGTTCCTCCTTTATGGTAT
>OFDA01000237.1_pt1 | contig 25651 bp, 29 predicted proteins | sample 1520921 | NCBI WGS metagenome assembly OFDA01 (sample SAMEA2699028, study PRJEB24076) | metagenome
AAATCAGCGTAGTAGAGCCCACTCAACCACTGCGTCTTGCTCGATAATCCAAAGATAATTGAGAGGCTAGGACTTTTGTCCCAGCCTCTTTTTATACTCTTTTCACTAGTTGGTGGTTAACTTGAAACCCAAAGTAAAATCCGGTATGATAGTAGTAATTGTTTTCATTAGGGGAAGGATAAAAACCAATTTAAGGGAGAAAAAATGACAAAAGAACATTATTTGCAATTGAAAAAGGAATTTAAAATTAGATTTACAATTACTATCGTCCTAGCTATAATCGCTAGTGTATTTTATATTAAGATATTACTCAGCAACTCTCGTGAAGTACCATATTTTATAATTTGTATTGGAACTCTCATCTTCATCAATCAGTCATTGATTGCACCTGTTTTTTATAAGAAAAAAGCAGCTGAGGAGGAACATCCAAAATGGAAGAATTTATCAACAAAGGGAGTAGAAATTCCTCAGGAAGAAATTCAAAAACGAAATGGGATATCGATCCTAGCTTTCATCATTGTAATTGTTGGATTCTTCATGTTATACCGACCAGCTCCAAAAACGGATGTAGGGACTGAGGTAATAAAAACTAATAGCGAGATTCAGTCTGTTCCGGAAAGTTCAAAAGATAAAGAATCTAGCACAGTCTCTAATTTAACACCACAGGATGTTCAAACCTTACAAGAATTGAAAGAGGATATCGAATCAAACCCCCCATCAGATTCGCCATCACTGGATTTAAACAAAGCAAAAGAATATGCGGAGAAAGCACAGAGTGAAAATTGGTTGAAAAGAGATAAATAAACGTTAATTTGATTTCTTTATTGAAATTTTCAGGAGATTTTAATTGATTAAAAAAGATTCATTAGTATATTTAGTGACTGTGGATGAAAGAAGTTATTACCTAGATACGAGCTCAAACGGTATATTTGTTCAAACATCGATTCCTTCAAAAGCAGTTGATTTTTCTAGTTTTGTACCATCAGCAGGTCTTATCTTATTGAATTTAAATTCCTATCTAAATCCAAATAGTAACAGCTTCAGTCGAATTTTTTATATTATTTTAGGTTTTGTTTCGATTATTCTGCTTTTTGAACTATTGTTAAGCCAGAAAAAAACGGCAGATTTTAAAGAATTTGATATCAATACATTAGTTTTCAAAGAGTTATTTATTGATCAACTGAAAACAAATATTGGTGTGAAACTTCTTTTAGGATTATCGATGGTTCCTGCGACTGTTACAGTGGTGACAAACTATCTAAATAAAGGGGATTATTCTTCCTTTGGGATTAGCTTGATTTGTTTTGCTGGATTTTATGGCGCTAATATTCATTGTGGATTATTCAAACAATTTTTATTATTAAGAAAGATCACTCGCAAAAAATAAATTGGAAAAGTAAAGAGGTTTTTCAATGCTCAAAAAAGGAACATGTTTTAATATAAGTTTGAATGGGAAAAGGGCTCTATGGGGATTCTTTTTGTTGGTAACAGATCAAGGGGAAGAATTCATCATCAAACGCAATAGTAAGATCCCTTTTGACAGATACCGTAAAGTGTATCAGACTACCTATTCATTTAAAGATAAAGTCTTTACAAAGAAAGCTCCAAACAATCTTTCGGCCGTCATTGGTGTTCCACTAGGTTTGTTATTAGCAAGAACATTTAGAAAGATCCTTCCCATGGACCTTTTCTTTGGAAAACCGAATCTTGATTTGGATGTTAGAGAAGGAGTGGTGAACGTTCTGATATTTCTTCTTGCTGTCATCGTCACTTTATGGTTGGTCACTATTGCCAGATATGTACAGTTGAAACGCTTTGTTGAAAAAAATGGAGCAGAACTCGTATTAGTTGGTCAGATAAAACCAGTAGAGTATCTTCAAAAAACAGCAAATGGAACCGAGGTGTGGTGAATGCGAAAAATGAGAAAACGTCAATTGTTTGCGCTTGTTTGTTTAAGTGCTGTAGTTCTGTTTTTAGCATATTTTGTCCAAATGCGCTTGTTTTTAGGATTGATTTTATTTTTAATTGTGATCCTATTTTACAGAGGGCTTGAATTCACAGAGCCTAGGGAAATTGAATTTGATTTCAAGGAAGATTGTAAATTACAAAGATAATTTCTCAACCTAAATGATTTCGTATCAGTCCAAAACAGCAGAAATGCTGTTTTTTTGGTATAATGGACCTATGTTATCGAAAAGTAAACGTACCTTATTTGGCTTCCTGCATCTTGTCATGTTGCTCCTCATGGTCCACTGGTTGTATACAAGTGTGGTGTACCTACAAGAAATTTCAAATATTGCGATTTTCATTGCTGTCTTCTTGTTTCTTCTAACTTGGTTGCTACGTGATCGGCTAAAGGAAACCTATGTTTGGCTGACCCAGCATAAAAAAGGTTTCCTGATTGGAGCCGTTATTTGTCAGTTTGTGATGATGGTTTGTGCGGAGCTCTTTATCCGTCGAGATGCTGCGGTTGTTTTTAAGGGAGCTTTTGATCTTCTTAAGCAATCTTCCATCACCAACTACCTCAGTCGCAATCCCAATAACATTCCGCTCTTTCTCTATGAAAAGTTTTTCTACGTGATCTTTGGTTCTAGCGGTTTGTGGGTCATGCAGCTTCTCAACATCCTCTATGTCAATTTGGGTGCCGTCCTCTTGTACAAGCTGTCCCAGAAGCATTTCAGTCAAAAAACAGCTGATTTGGCTTTTGTCTTTTATGTGAGCTTGATTTGCTATTCGCCTTATTTTTATTCCATGTACACGGATATTCTACCCATCCCATTGATCACCCTACAGTTATGGTGGGTACTTGACCTTCTGAAGGCTGATGATGCAGTCATCTCTTGGAAAGAGCTGCTAGGACTGGGTGTTTTATCAGGCGTTGCCATGTTGATCCGTCCAACGACGATTATTGTCATGATCGCCTTTTGGGCTGTGCTTTTCTTCCGTGGTAATTGGAAGTCCTTTGGCAAGATCGTTATGGTGACGGGCCTTGCGACGGGCTTTGTCTTTGCTGGCTTGAATACCGCGGTGGAGCATCAGTCGGTTGTGCCGATTTTGAAAAAGGAAGGTCTTGCTAAGGGTCCACTCTTGTTTATCAATTTAGGCTTGACGGATATGGGACATAACCAGGAGGATATGAAAGAGGGCTTGCTGGCTTATATCGATGAGGACAAGCGGTCGGATTATAACAATGGCCTCTTTAAGAAAGAAAATGTCATCAAAGAAATCAAGCGCCGTCTCAAAGAGTATGGTCCTTGGGGCTTGCTGGGGCACATCTATTACAAGCAGTCCTTGACAGTGGCAGAAGGGACACTTGGTTGGCTTTATCGTGACGTGGAGTACGAAAAGACCCCATTTATCAATCCTCTCTATGCGCCACTGACGAAAAACAATGGTCTGGCGAAATGGGTACGGACTTACTTCCTCAGCATTGACCGTCCGCAATACAAGTATTATGAATTCGTGAAGCAGTTGATCTGGATTGTCCTGTCAGCTGGCTTGGTTGGGGCCTTTCTCAAACGTCGAGATACAGATGCCTTCAATTTCCTTTCCTTAGCGGTCTTTGGTGGCTTGCTCTTCTTGACCATTTTTGAAGGTGGGAAGACCCGCTACCTCATCCAATTTTTGCCGCAAATTATACTAGTCGCTTCGATCGGTCTAGCAGGAAATCACAAGAAAGAAAATACATAAAAGCTTCGGCTTGTTTAGCAGGCTGAAAAAGAGGTTGGATAAAATGTCCAGCCTTTTTTTATCCAGTGGATCTGCGTCAAATGTGGTATAATGGAAGGTAAGAATTTATTGGATAGGGGAGAGTTTTCATGGAGCATTCACCATGGCATGAAGCCATCAAATCCCACCTTCCTGAAGGGTATTTTCATCAGATCAATGACTTTATGAATGAGGTCTATAACAAAGGAGTGGTCTATCCACCGCGTGACAAGGTTTTTAAGGCCTTGCAGACGACTGAGATGGATCATGTCAAGGTCTTGATTTTAGGCCAAGATCCCTACCATGGACCAGATCAAGCACAAGGCTTAAGTTTTTCTGTTCCGGATCATGTGCCAGCGCCGCCTTCTTTGCAAAATATTCTCAAAGAATTACGCTCAGATATTGGAGAGAAGCGGTCGCATGATCTGACCTCTTGGGCAGAGCAAGGCGTGCTCTTGCTCAATGCCTGCTTGACGGTTCCTGCTGGTCAGGCTAATGGTCATGCGGGTCAAATTTGGGAGCCGTTCACAGATGCTGTGATCAAGGTGGTCAATGAGTTGGAGGAACCAGTTGTCTTTATCCTCTGGGGATCTTATGCCCGTAAGAAAAAGCCTCTGATTACCCACGATCGACATTTGGTCCTTGAATCAGCTCACCCAAGTCCCTTATCGGCCTACCGAGGATTCTTTGGGTCCCAACCCTTTTCAAAAACCAATCAATTTTTGACAGAGGCGGGACGCGAGCCGATTGATTGGTTAAGATAGGAGAAAGAAATGCCACAATTAGCAACGATTTGTTATATCGACAATGGGAAAGAATTTCTCATGTTGCATCGCAATAAAAAGCCCAATGATGTCCATGAAGGTAAATGGATCGGGGTTGGTGGAAAATTAGAACGCGGGGAAACCCCTCAGGAGTGTGCGGCGCGTGAGATTTTTGAGGAGACGGGACTTAGAGCCAAGCCAGTCTTAAAAGGGATCATTACCTTTCCTGAGTTTACACCTGATTTGGATTGGTACACTTATGTCTTCAAGGTGACCGAGTTTGAAGGAGAATTGATCGAATGTAACGAAGGGACACTAGAGTGGGTGCCTTATGATCAAGTCCTCTTAAAACCAACCTGGGAGGGGGACCACACCTTTGTCGAGTGGTTGTTAGAGGATAAACCCTTCTTTTCAGCAATGTTTCGCTATGACGGCGACCGTTTATTAGAGTCGCATGTTGATTTTTATGAATAAAGGAGAATGCAATGGTTGTCATTAAAAATGGTCGTGTCATGGATCCAAAGACCGGTTTGGATCAAGTCTGTGACCTTCGCATTGAGGGAAAGAAAATTGTAGAGATCGCTGAAAATCTCCCAACGGATGGAGAAGAGGTGCTTGATGCTTCAGGTCTAGTGGTAGCTCCTGGTTTGATCGATGTGCACGTGCATTTCCGTGAACCCGGCCAAACCCATAAAGAAGATATCCATACGGGTGCTTTAGCAGCAGCTGCGGGTGGTTTTACCCGAGTAGTCATGATGGCCAATACCAATCCGACTATTTCAGATATTGCTACCTTAGAGGAAGTCTTAGCTTCTGCAGCCAAGGAAAATCTCCACATTCATACGGTTGCGACGGTGACCAAGAATTTTGACGGTCAACATCTGACAGATTTTGAAGGCCTGCTCAAGGCGGGTGCGGCTGGTTTTTCAGATGATGGAATTCCCCTTCAAAGCACCAAGGTTGTCCGCCAAGCCTTGGAAGAAGCTAAGCGTCTAGGAACCTTTATTAGTCTACATGAAGAAGACCCTGAGTTGAATGGCATTCTTGGTTTGAATGAGAACATTGCCAAGGAACACTTCCATGTCTGTGGGGCGACGGGGGTAGCCGAATACTCAATGGCAGCGCGTGATGCAATGATTGCCCATGCGACTGGTGCCCACCTCCATATCCAACACCTTTCCAAGGAGGAAAGTGTCAAGGTTGTAGCATTTGCCCAAGGATTAGGAGCTCATGTGACGGCAGAAGTGGCACCTCAACACTTTTCGAAAACAGAAAGTCTGCTCTTGACTAAAGGAAGCAATGCTAAGATGAATCCACCTCTTCGCTTGGAATCAGACCGTCTAGCAGTGATTGAAGGCTTGAAGTCAGGCGTCATATCCGTGATTGCGACGGATCACGCGCCTCACCATGCGGATGAGAAGAATGTTCCTGATATTACCAAGGCACCATCTGGAATGACCGGTCTTGAAACCTCACTTTCTCTTGGCTTGACCTACTTGGTCCATGCAGGACATTTGAGCCTCATGCAGTTGCTAGAAAAGATGTCCTATAATCCAGCACGTCTCTATGATTTTGATGCTGGATATATTGCAGTGGATGGGCCAGCAGATTTGACTCTCTTTGATCCAGAAGCAGATCGTCTGGTATCGGATCATTTCGCTTCAAAAGCTGGAAATTCTCCGTTTGTGGGTGAAACACTAAAAGGAAAAGTCGTTTATACCATCTGCGATGGACAAGTGATTTTTCAAGGATAAGCTATCGTATTCATATGAATCTTAAAAAAATGATGCAAGGCTTGGTTTTCTTTTTAACCAGCCTTAATTAACCAGTATTCAGACGGCTGTAGATCGTTGGAATGAGACGAGAGAAACCATCGCACAATTTGATCAGGTCTATTTCGTTCCGATCAATGATGCCCTGTATAAAGGAATCGACGGGAAAATGGGTGTGTCAGAAGTCAGTGATGGCAAGGCGACGATTGCTAACGATGCCTTGTATGAAGAAGATCGTTTTCACCCCAACAACACAGGTTATGAAAAGATGAAACAAGCAATATTGGAGAAAATCAATGCGACTAAGAAAACTTGGAATTAACGGAATCCCCAAGAAAGACCAACTAGCTCAGATTAAAAAAATCAACATTTGGAAATGGTTGTTTTTAGGCTTAGTCAGCCTTCTCTTAGCCTTTGCTTTAGTTGTGCAAGGACGCTTAGCGACGCCAAGAGAAGATGTTAGCCAACTTCATCAAGCAGTTGGCACCAAAGATGTCAAAGTTGGAACCATGACAACGACTCGTGATCAACTCAATGATACCATCAAATCGCTTCTGAAAAAATATAAGCTGTCCGACTACAAGGTCTATGCGGACAACCAACAGATTTTACTAGAAGGGCAGTTGAGTCTTCTGGGCAAATCCTACCCCTTGTACATTTACTTCCAACCATCCAAGTTGGAAAACGGAAATATTCTCTTAACAGTAAAGGATTTTTCGGTCGGAACTTTTCAAATTCCTCAAAAAATGGTTTTGCGGCTTTTGAGCAAAAATAAAAATATCCCAGATTTTATCCAGATTTCGCCAAAAGAGTCTACCATCACCATTGTATTACCTGAAATTGATAATGACTTTGGAATCTTTGTCAAGGCCAATACCATTGATCTCTATAATGACAAGATCGTTTTTGATTTGTATCAGAAGAAGTAGAGTAACAGGGTCTATTTAGGCTGAAAGAAAACTGTATTTTACATAAAACAACCTGAATGATTCTGAGAATAAAACGATAGTTACTATTAAGCTCATTCAATATGAAACTTTCCGCCGTGAGAAAAATGCTAGAAACAATTTTGTTTCTAGCGCTTGGAATTATTGAGACCTTAGGCTCAATAATTAGTCATGGAACTTCTTTGAAGTTCGCTGACGTCCATACTCACCCAAGGAAAGTTTCTAAGATGATTTTATGTTCAATCTAACTAGAACGGAAAGCTTTATTTTGTTTCTATTCAAAAAATTCAGAATATTACAGAAAATTCTTGACATTGTTTTTTTCCTATGCTACAATACTAAACAAGACATTGAACGAAGGAGAAAGTCAAACATGAAAACAGCTAAGTTTATTCAATTTGCTTTGTTGTTGAGGTATAAGGGCTAGTGCAGAAGCATTAGTCCTGTTTGGCTTACCAAGCGGGCAAAAACATCTCGCTTGGTTGACCGAGTGAGATGTTTTTCTTTATATCCACTACATAGAAATGAGGAGACCCTATGCGTAAAGTTGAATTTTTAGATACCAGCCTTCGGGATGGCGAACAGACTCCGGGAGTTAATTTCTCTATCAAAGAAAAGATTGCTATTGCCAAACAATTGGAAAAATGGGGTATTTCTGCTATTGAAGCAGGTTTTCCTGCAGCAAGTCCGGATTCCTTCACAGCTGTACAGGAAATTGCAAAGGTCTTAACCAAGACAGCTGTAACTGGCCTAGCTCGTTCTGTCAAATCAGATATTGATGCTTGTTATGAAGCCTTAAAGGATGCCAAGTATCCGCAAGTTCACGTCTTTATCGCAACCAGTCCCATTCACCGGGAGTTTAAACTCAACAAGAGCAAGGAAGAAATTCTTGAAGCCATTAAAGAGCACGTTTCATATGCGCGTTCAAAGTTTGAGGTTGTGGAGTTCTCACCAGAAGATGCGACACGGACGGAATTGGATTTCCTCTTGCAAGTTGTCCAGACTGCGGTCGACGCAGGGGCCAGCTACATCAATATTCCTGATACAGTCGGTTTCACGACACCAGCAGAGTATGGCGCGATTTTCAAATACTTGATTGATCATGTCAAGACGGACCGCGAGATTATCTATTCCCCTCATTGCCATGATGATCTGGGAATGGCAGTGGCGAATAGCCTCGCCGCTGTCAAAAATGGAGCTGGTCGTGTCGAAGGAACCATCAATGGCATCGGGGAGCGGGCTGGAAATGCGGCACTTGAAGAAGTAGCGGTCGCTCTTAATATTCGCGAAGACTATTACCAAGTGGAGAGCCCGATTGTCCTTAATGAAACCATCAATACTTCTGAGTTGGTTTCTCGTTACTCTGGGATTCCAATTCCTAAAAACAAGGCGGTTGTTGGTGGCAATGCCTTCTCACATGAGTCTGGAATTCACCAAGATGGGGTCCTTAAAAACCCGCTTACCTATGAAATCATCACCCCTGAGCTGGTGGGTGTCAAGAGCAATAGTCTCCCTCTTGGAAAATTATCTGGTCGCCATGCCTTTGTCGAAAAACTGCATGAGTTGGGACTGGAATTCACAGAAGAAGACATCAAGCCATTGTTTGCTAAATTCAAATCTTTGGCAGACAAGAAACACGAGATAACAGATGCCGATATCCGCGCCCTTGTTGCCGGTACTGCAGTGGAAAATCCAGAAGGATTCCAATTTAATGACCTCCGCTTGACAACTAATGCAGACGAAACGATTACAGCAGCAGTTAGCCTCAGAAATGAAGAAGGGGAAGTGCTTGAATTCCTTGCCAATGGTCAAGGGTCGGTGGAAGCCATCTTTAATGCGATTGATAAATTCTTCAAGCAAACCGTTCGCTTGACCTCATACAATATCGATGCAGTGACAGATGGGATCGACGCCCAAGCCCGTGTCTTGGTATCGGTGGAAAATGTCGATACAGATACGATCTTCAATGCCTCTGGTTTGGATTTTGACGTATTAAAAGCCTCTGCCATTGCTTATATCAATGCTAACACGCTGGTTCAAAAAGAGAATGCGGGTGAGATGGGACGAGCTGTCTCCTACCGTGATCTTCCACAAGCCTAAGAGGAACTGAACATGACAAAGAAAATTGTAACACTTGCAGGAGATGGGATTGGCCCTGAGATCATGGCAGCTGGACTAGAGGTCCTCGCAGCCGTTGCTCCCAAAATTGGCTTTGATTATAGTCTAGAAGACAAACCTTTTGGGGGTGCTGGGATTGATGCCGCTGGCCACCCACTTCCCCAAGATACTCTCAAAGTAGCTAAAGGAGCGGATGCTATTCTTCTCGCAGCCATCGGGAGTCCGGAATATGACAATGCTCCTGTTCGTCCAGAACAAGGCTTGCTTGCTATTCGTAAGGAATTAAATCTCTTTGCCAATATTCGTCCTGTACGGATTTTTGACGCCTTGAAACACTTGTCTCCTTTGAAGCCAGAGCGTATCGAGGGTGTTGACTTTGTGGTCGTGCGTGAATTGACAGGTGGGATTTACTTTGGAGAGCATATCTTGAAAGAAGATACAGCGCGCGATATCAATGATTACAGTGCAGAAGAAATCCGTCGGATTATGCGCCAAGCCTTCAAGATCGCGCAAGGACGTGGTAAGAAAGTGACCAGTATCGATAAGCAAAATGTCCTTGCAACTTCTAAATTGTGGCGCCAAGTGGCAGAAGAAGTGGCTAAAGAATTTCCAGATGTGACCTTAGAGCACCAGCTTGTCGATAGTGCGGCCATGTTCATGATTACCAATCCAGCCCGCTTTGATGTTGTAGTGACAGAGAATCTATTCGGAGATATCTTATCTGATGAATCCAGCGTCCTTCCAGGAACACTAGGCGTGATGCCATCTGCTAGTCATTCTGACCAAGGACCAAGTATGTACGAACCGATTCATGGTTCAGCACCTGATATTGCTGGTCAAGGCATTGCCAATCCGATTTCCATGATCCTGTCCGTTGCTATGATGCTCCGAGACAGTTTTGGAGAAACAGCAGGTGCAGAAATGATCGAAGAAGCTGTCAATCAAACCTTGAATCAAGGAATCTTGACACGGGATCTAGGTGGTCAGGCTTCTACTGCAGAGATGACTGCAGCCATTATTGGGAATCTCTAAGATGACATGGAGAGATCGCTGTTTAGTTGTTATTGCTATTTGGAATAGTATCGTATTTCTGACATATGGTTTAGATAAACGAAAAGCTATCCAAAAGAGGTGGCGGATTCCTGAAAAGGTCCTGTTACTCGAGAGCTGGGTGCTTGGTGGATTCGGAGCTCTACTAGGTAGATATCTCTTTCACCACAAGGTGCGGAAATGGTATTTTCAAGCCACATGGTGGGGCAGTAGCCTACTTTTAGCAGGTGCCCTCTTTCTAATCCTTCAATGGATTTCCTAACAAGAAGATAAATGGAGAAAGACGATGAGTGGAAAATCTATCTTTGATAAACTTTGGGACCGCCACGTGATTACAGGAGTGGAAGGGCAACCCCAACTCATGTATGTGGACCAACACTACATCCACGAAGTGACGAGTCCGCAAGCCTTTCAAGGATTACGGGATGCAGGACGCAAGGTTCGACGACCCGATTTAACCTTTGGAACCTTTGATCACAATGTTCCAACGGTCAATATTTTTGATATTCGAGATGTGATTTCAAAAGCCCAGATTGATAAATTAGCTGAGAATGTGGTGGACTTTGGGATTGATCATGCTGCCCATGGTTCTGCTAAGCAAGGAATCGTTCATATGGTGGGCCCTGAAACCGGTCGGACCCAGCCTGGAAAATTTATTGTCTGTGGAGACAGCCACACCGCAACCCACGGAGCCTTCGGAGCCATTGCTTTTGGAATTGGAACCAGTGAAGTGGAGCATGTTTTTGCTACCCAAACCATCTGGCAAGTCAAACCAAAGAAGATGTTGGTCGAATTCACCGGTACCCCACAAAAAGGGATCTATTCAAAAGATTACATCCTAGCTTTGATAGCACGCTATGGTGTGGCGTGTGGAGTTGGCTATGTCGTAGAGTATCGGGGAGAAGCAATTGATCGCTTGACCATGGAAGAACGGATGACCATCTGCAATATGTCGATCGAGTTTGGATCCAAAATGGGGATCATGAATCCAGATGAGACGACCTTTGACTACCTTCGGGGACGCGAATGTGTGCCAAGTGATTTTGAGGCTGCAGTAGCTGACTGGAAGACTCTGGTCAGTGAGGACGATGCTGTTTATGACAAGGTCATCCGTATGGATGTATCTGAACTAGCTCCGATGGTGACTTGGGGGACAAATCCTTCTATGGGAGTGGACTTTGAGACACCCTTCCCAGAGATTCGAGACATGAATGATGAACGGGCTTATCATTATATGGATTTAGAACCTGGTCAAAAACCAGCAGACATTGAATTAGGCTATATCTTTATCGGTTCGTGTACCAATGCGCGTCTCAGTGATTTAGAGCTGGCAGCCAAGTTTGTGAAAGGCAAAAAAATCGCGCCCAACTTAACAGCCATTGTCGTACCTGGCTCTCGTCCAGTCAAGCAAGCCGCTGAAAAGTTGGGCTTGGATCAAATCTTTATGGATGCAGGCTTTGAATGGCGTGATCCAGGTTGCTCGATGTGTCTCGGGATGAACCCAGACAAGGTGCCGGATGGCGTCCACTGTGCCTCTACTAGCAATCGAAACTTTGAAGACCGCCAAGGGTTTGGTGCCAAGACCCATCTCTGTAGCCCAGCAATGGCCGCTGCAGCAGCAATAGCTGGTCGCTTTGTCGATGTGCGCCAAATGCCAGAAGTCGAGTAAAAGGAGGAATCATGGAGAAATTTACCATTTATACGGGGACAACGGTTCCCTTGATGAACGATAATATCGATACCGACCAAATCCTCCCCAAGCAATTCTTGAAGTTGATTGATAAAAAATGTTTTGGTAAATACCTCATGTATGCTTGGCGCTACTTGGATGACCAGTATACCGAGGATCCAGATTTCATCTTTAACAGGCCAGAATACCGCCAGGCAACCATTTTGATTACTGGTGACAATTTTGGGGCTGGCTCTTCTCGGGAGCACGCCGCCTGGGCTTTGGCAGATTATGGCTTTAAGGTCGTTATCGCCGGATCCTTCGGAGATATTCATTACAATAATGAGCTCAATAATGGCATGCTACCGATTGTGCAACCGCTAGAAGTTCGTCAAAAATTGGCAAGCTTGAAGCCGACAGATCCAGTGACGGTGGATTTGGAAAAGCAGAAGATCATTTCGCCTGTTGGAGAGTTTCGCTTCGAGATCGATCAAGATTGGAAGCACAAATTGCTCAATGGGTTGGATGATATCGGGACCACGCTTCAATACGAAGACTTGATCGCAACATATGAGAAGAATCGGCCAGCTTACTGGCAGGAATAATTGTATAGCTAATTAAGAATTTTCAGAAAATATATTGAGTTTTTCATGATTTTTTGATAAACTACTAAAAAGAATAGAAAAGGAAAGAGACTTATGACAAAACACATTCAATGGGACGGACAACTTTCACAAGAAGGATTTGATATTTTGAAAGGAGAGGGTGGCTGTATCGTCTGCCCTACAAAAGTCGGCTACATCATCATGACCAGTGACAAGGCCGGATTGGAACGGAAGTTCGAAGCCAAAGAACGCAACCGTAACAAACCTGGTGTAGTTCTTTGCGGAAGTATGGATGAACTTCGTGCCCTTGCGCAATTGAATCCTGAAATCGAAGCCTTCTACCAAAAACATTGGGATGAAGATATCTTGCTTGGTTGTATCCTTCCATGGCGCGAAGATGCTTATGCAAAATTGCAAGCTTTCGGAGATGGACGTGAAGAACTCATGACAGACGTTCGTGGAACCAGCTGTTTTGTCATCAAATTTGGTAAAGCTGGTGAGCAAATCGCCAAAGAAATGTGGGAAAAAGAAGGCAAGATGGTTTACGCCTCTTCAGCTAACCCATCTGGTAAAGGAAACCGCGGGAAGGTCGAAGGAATCGGTGAGCGCATCGAAGGTGCTGTGGACTTGGTCATCGAAGCCGATGACTATGTAGCTTCCATCCAACCAGACAAGACCATTGAAACGCGCTATGAACAAGGAGTGATGGTTTCTATGGTGGATGCAGAAGGTAAGCTCATCCCAGAACAAGGAGCAGGCAGCCGTTCTGTCAATACTTGTCCAGTTGTCATTCGTAAAGGACTGGATATCGATAAGATCATGATGCACCTATCCGATCATTTCAACTCTTGGAACTACCGCCAAGGGGAATACTATTAAGAATCAGGAAATAGCATTCCATGTGGGATGCTTTTTTTATGAAAGGATAAAAGATGGTATAATAGAGACAAACAACAAACCAATGAAAGACGGGTTCTATGATTTCAAGAGACGAATTTTTAGAAAGGATCAATCAGGAGGGCTTTTCATTTAGCATTGAAATCCCGCGCAGAAATTTTTCGGATTTTAATCATTTGATTCGGAGAAGAAGAATTTCAGAAGAAGACCTCTATCAACTGTTTTATAACTATTGTCAGGAGCTAGAAAACTGTCTAAAAGAAGCAGGAGATCAGCGACGCTTGCTCTTTCATAAATTTCCCATTAGCCCAGTCCACGAAAAATATAAAACGACATTTAATACAGTGGCATCCAACGGTCGTGAGTTCCGCTTTGATTTTGTCTTCAGTAACGATAATCGTTTAAAAGTTTATCACATCATCGAAACCGTTAATGGTCGGAAGAAAAAAACGGTGAAGGACTTTCTGATGGACTTGGTTGACGCCTTATAATGAGGATCTGTTCAAAAGGATAAGGGGAATCCAATCAAAAAAACTAGAGCGCAGGCTCTAGTTTTTTGGTTGTTGGTGGGTGATGTTCTTTCCCCAAGGGATGAGATTTTCTTTTTTCTCTTTGATCCGTTGGATATTGTCTTTATGACGAAGAATGATCAAGGTCGCTAAGGCCAAGACAATGATTGTAAAAAGCGGATCATAACCGTGCAAGATCCATCCAGTCAAAGGGAGAAGAAGGACTGATAAAATGGCGAGTAGAGCAACAGTTACACTCGAAAACGAGATCATACTGGTTAAATACAGGCTGGCTACAAAATACACAGCTAGAATTAGTAGTAGAACAGGCGAGAAACCAAGTAAGACACCAGCACTCGTCGCCACTGCTTTTCCACCCTTGAATCCAGCAAAAATTGGGAAAGTGTGGCCTAAAACAGCTAAGAGGCCAAAGACCATTGGTGAGATCCCCTGAATTCCAAAGAAAGTCGGAAGAAGGACTGCCAGTGTTCCTTTCAAGAGATCAATCACAAAGACGATGATCCCAGCTTTCTTCCCTAAAATCCGAAAGGTATTGGTCGTTCCAGTATTACCTGAGCCATGTTCTCGTAAATTAATATTAAAAAAGACTTTTCCAATCCATAATCCCGAAGGAATGGAGCCTAACAGATAGGCCAAAATTAAAATACTTATTTCTTTCATCATACCTTCATTATATCAAAAAGCATTCAATAGAAAAAGCAATTTTTTGAGATCAAGTGTGACATCTGAAGAAAGTGTTTAGCCAGCATTTTATACTGAGATATAGAAATCTCCATATAAAGAGAAAAAATTTTGCAAAATTTCCTAAAAAACTGTAATATAGAAAAGATGAACAAACAGGAGGTTCCTTGTGGCAAAAAAGGAAATCAATATTAATAATTATAATGACGATGCCATTCAGGTACTAGAAGGGTTGGATGCAGTCCGTAAACGTCCAGGGATGTACATCGGATCGACCGATGGAAACGGCTTGCATCATATGGTCTGGGAGATCGTTGACAATGCGGTCGATGAAGCCTTGTCTGGCTTTGGCTCACAAATCGATGTGACCATCAATAAAGACGGTTCCCTATCCGTGGTAGACCAAGGGCGTGGGATGCCGACAGGAATGCATGCTATGGGTAAACCAACCGTCGAGGTGATCTTTACGGTTCTCCATGCTGGAGGAAAGTTTGGCCAAGGCGGTTATAAGACCTCTGGTGGTCTCCACGGTGTGGGGTCTTCCGTCGTGAACGCTCTCTCAAGTTGGCTTGAGGTAGAGATCACTCGTGATGGTGCTGTCTACAGACAACGCTTTGAAGATGGCGGGAAGCCTGTTACGACTCTTGAAAAGATTGGGACCGCTCCCAAGTCTAAGACCGGGACCAAGGTTACCTTTATGCCAGATCCAACCATCTTTTCAACGACAGATTTCAAATTTAATACCATTGCTGAGCGGATCAAAGAGTCAGCCTTCTTGCTTAAGGACGTGACGCTGACGCTGACCGACCTCCGTAAGGAAGAAGACAACCATGTGGCCTTTCACTATGAAAATGGGGTTCAGGATTTCGTTGAATACTTGAACGAAGACAAGGAAACCCTGACACCTGTTCTCTACTTTAATGGGGAGTCAGATGGTTTTCAGGTAGAAGTAGCCATGCAATACAATGATGGTTACTCTGATAACATCTTATCTTTTGTCAATAATGTCCGTACCAAAGATGGCGGAGCCCATGAGACTGGCCTGAAGACAGCCATTACCAAGGCCATGAACGACTATGCAAGAAAGACCGGACTTCTCAAAGAAAAAGACAAGAATCTGGAAGGATCAGACTACCGCGAAGGTTTGTCTGCTGTTCTTTCAATCTTGGTCCCAGAAGCTCATTTGCAGTTTGAAGGACAAACCAAAGACAAATTAGGGAGTCCCCTGGCTCGTCCAGTCGTCGATAGCATTGTTTCGGATAAATTAACCTTCTTCCTCATGGAAAATGGGGAGTTGGCTTCCAGTCTGATCCGTAAAGCTATCAAGGCCCGGGATGCACGGGAAGCAGCTCGAAAAGCGCGGGATGAAAGCCGAAATGGCAAGAAGAATAAGAAAGACAAAGGGCTCCTATCTGGTAAATTGACCCCAGCCCAGTCTAAAAATCCTGCTAAAAACGAACTCTACCTAGTCGAAGGAGACTCAGCTGGTGGTTCTGCCAAGCAAGGCCGAGACCGTAAGTTCCAAGCCATTCTCCCCCTTCGTGGGAAGGTTCTCAATACTGAGAAGGCCAATATGAGTGATATTCTCAAAAACGAGGAAATCAACACCATGATCTACACCATTGGTGCAGGAGTTGGTGCAGACTTTACAGTTGCAGATGCCAACTATGATAAGATCATCATCATGACCGATGCGGATACGGATGGTGCCCACATTCAAACCTTGCTCCTAACTTTCTTCTATCGCTATATGCGACCTTTGGTAGAAGCTGGACATGTCTATATCGCGCTTCCTCCTCTATATAAAATGTCGAAAGGCAAAGGCAAGAAAGAAGAAGTGGCCTATGCTTGGACAGATAGCGAATTAGAGGAGTTGCGTCGAACCTTTGGCCGTGGAGCAACCCTCCAACGCTACAAAGGGTTAGGGGAAATGAATGCAGACCAGCTTTGGGAAACAACTATGAACCCAGAAACCCGTACCTTGATTCGCGTCACCATTGATGACTTGGCTCGTGCGGAACGCCGTGTCTCTGTCCTCATGGGAGATAAGGCGGCTCCACGCCGCCAATGGATCGAAGATAACGTTAAGTTCACCTTGGAAGAAACGACAGCGTTTTAAGGGGTGTGAGTGATGGCTCTCTACTTAGGTTTTCTTTTATTAGTCACTTTGCCCCCAATTCTTCTTGCAATCAACTTGAATCGTCGAAGAATTAGACTATTAGGGTTGTATGCACCGGTCGTGTTTACTCTCTGTATGCTTAAGGTAATGGAATCCAATTTTAGACTCACAGAATCTGGTTCTTTAGAGGCAAGCTTACTCATGTTTTTTTATGGATTCCCCTTGATAATTGGATCTTTAATCTTTACACTGATTCGATTGCGTTTCGTCTATTCGGAGAAACTTTGGAAGGGGATGTTGATTTTTCTATCCTATATTTTGGGTCCTCTACTTGTAGGTGTTTTGGGTTTGTATGTGGTGACGCTATTTCAGCTCCATCAGTTTATATTTGTAGTCATTATTTTGATGATTCTGGTTTCTTATCTACCTCCTATCTATCTCTATTATTTCGACCGAGATCAGTGGGACTCAGCTAGAAAGTGAAAAATTATGGATTTTATAATTACGACATTCAATCATTTTTATCAGTTATACATTGTCTTGTTTCTGTCCATCTTCATCGCCTTTTGGTTGAATTGGAAAAAGAAAAAATTTTATGGCTTGTATTACCCAATCTGTTTAACAGTCATGACTTATTGTGTCCTACAATTTGATTCGTTTAACGTTCCGGAGAGATTCCTTCCATTCATGCTAATTGCCGTTGGTGTTCAATTAATGGTCATAGCCCTTGGTGTCCCTTTGGTTGTGATTTCCTTGCTCTATCACGTCATTCGATTATTTTCCGTTTTTCGTAAATATGGATGGAAAATGGTCCTGATCATCTTCACTTATCTAGCAAGTGCAGTCCTTTTTTACCGGGTTATGGCTAGTATACCGGAAGAGTTTTTGCAACACCGAAGCAAGATGATCGGGTTCATGTTCCTATCTCTTGTTCTATCTTATCTGCCAGCCATATTTTTAATCATTAGCCAGAATCGCAGGAAGGTATGAAATGAACGATTTATTATTTATGATTAGTATGCCCCTTGGTTTCATGCTCCCAGTCATTGCTTTGGCTATTTCTGTGTTGATTGAAAGGCGATTAGAGAAAAGAAAACAACCATTTTTTTGGTCTCTTTTTTCCTATTATGCTATGTCTGACAATATACGAACACGGGTTATTGAAATTTCAGGATTATGAAATAAGTTTAAAAGTTGGAGCTGTTCTCTTATTTTTTTGTTATCCCTTGGTGCTTATAGCGCTTCTTTATAGTGGCATCCGTCTCTATCTTGTCTATAAGGATAGAGTGTGGAAAGTAATTGGCATTGTATCCTATTATCTAGTTGCTAGTTGGTTTGTTTTTTATACTCCTAATGAGCACTTTATGACTAATTTGAGTCGCATGCGACTGCTAGAAATAGCTATGTTGATTGAAATCTTTCTCCCATCTCTTTATCTTTATTTAGACAAAGACCAACAATTCCAAGTATCTCATAGCCATGAAGGAGTAAAAGATGAGAACTGAGACAGAAATGATGGACCTGATCTTTCAGATAGCTGAGTCCTTGCAAGTAGAAGCAATTGCTTTATCCGGATCACGAACTCATCCTTGAACGCCCAAAGATTAGTTTCAAGATTATGATGTGGTCTATATTGTTGAGAATCTGGAGGACTTGATATCTGATTTATCTTGGCTAGACCAGTTTGGAATACGGCTGATTGAACAGCACAATGTCCTTGGACACCGTCGTCTTTACCTCATGCTCTTTGAAGATGGGAATCGTATTGATTTAACCCTCTGCCCCAAGGAGTATATCCAAGAGTGGGTAGACAGCGAAGCAAATTTTGAAGTTATAAAAGACGACAATGGCTTGTTTAAAACCTATCAGCCTATTTCCAAGTGCTATTGGACCGCTCCGCCTACTGAAGAGGAATTTGCAGCCGCCTGCAATGAATTTTGGTGGGTGTCGGCATATGTCGTAAAGGCCATTAGAAGAAATCAGCTTATCTATGCGACTGATCATCTCTATGGCATTTGTCAGCAAGAATTGCTCAAGGTCCTAGCTTGGCAGGTGACAAGTGATAGGGGAGCAGTTGATATCGGAAAGAACTACAAGCACCTCTTTCACTATTTGCCTGCCGAGAAGGAAAAGGTGTTCTCAGCACTTCTTGATCTATCTAGTATAGAGAAGGTTGGTCAGTCCTTATTCGCTACCATGAAGTTATTCGATGGTGAAGCACAAGAATTGGCCCAAAAGATGGGGTTTACTTACGATAAGGGAGTGGCTGTAAAGATGATGACTTATGCTGAGGAAAGGTTGAACTAATATGTTAGAGAATGTATTTGCACTATTTTTCATGGGATTTCCAGGAATACAAATTTTGCTATTGGTGTCTTCAATCTTTTTAGCTCTTCATAAAAATAAATTACATAAAAGGGTGTATGGATTATTTTTCCCGATCATTATGGTCATGTGTAATAGTTGGCTTATGTCAATTGATCGAACAGAGCTGTTTGATGATGCTTTAAGATTCCAATTCTTTCTAATTTCTTTTTGTTTTCCAATGCTCATCACAGCAGTAGTTTATCAGGCTATTCGATTGTATTCTATCTATTCGTTATTTAGGTGGAAGATCATAGTGATTAGCATTTGTTATTTAATTGGTTTAGTCTTCCATGTTGTTAATACTATGTATTGGAATGAAGTTTTTCATGGACATCAAAATGTATTTAATGCTTTGCTTATTGGGACCGCTGTTATTTCGTTTCTTCCTTCCATATATTTATTTTTTGTACAAAGAAAAGTTGAACAAGTGCCTACTAGCTAAATTTAAGTAAACTAAAATGTTATAACCTGATAAAAATTTTCAAAACTTTAAACTACAGAGAGGATAGTTTGGTTCTATAAAGTAACTGAAATCCTTTTCTATAAAATCTACTCTACATTCTTTGAAAGGAGTTAAATGCGCCCAAAGTACTGTGTGAAAAAGATAAATGTTCTATTTTCCTTAGCATTTTTCGGGCTTTGTATCCTATATGAGTAATATCCAAAATATGTCCTTAGAGGACATCATGGGAGAGCGCTTTGGTCGCTACTCCAAATACATTATTCAAGAACGGGCTCTTCCTGATATTCGGGATGGCTTGAAACCTGTTCAACGGCGGATCCTTTATTCTATGAATAAGGACGGCAATACCCATGACAAGGGCTACCGCAAGTCTGCCAAGTCTGTCGGAAATATCATGGGGAATTTCCACCCTCACGGGGACAGTTCTATCTATGATGCCATGGTCCGCATGTCTCAAGACTGGAAGAATCGTGAGATTCTTGTTGAGATGCACGGTAACAATGGTTCCATGGACGGTGATCCACCTGCTGCTATGCGTTATACGGAAGCCCGTCTATCTGAAATTGCTGGTTATCTCCTTCAAGATATCGAAAAGAACACGGTGCCATTTGCCTGGAACTTTGACGATACAGAAAAAGAGCCAACTGTTTTGCCTGCAGCCTTTCCAAACCTTTTGGTCAATGGGGCAACGGGTATTTCAGCTGGTTACGCGACAGATATTCCGCCCCATAACCTAGCGGAGGTCATCGATGCGGTGGTCTATATGATCGACCATCCTTCTGCTAAGGTAGACAAACTCATGGAGTTTTTACCTGGACCTGATTTTCCAACTGGCGCCATTATCCAAGGACGCGATGAGATCAAGAAAGCCTATGAAACTGGTAAGGGTCGGGTGGTTGTCCGCTCTAAGACAGAGATCGAGCAACTCAAAGGCGGCAAACAGCAAATCGTCGTCACCGAAATCCCTTATGAGATTAACAAGGCTGTTTTGGTGAAGAAGATCGACGATGTCCGCGTCAACAACAAGGTGGCCGGTATCGCAGAGGTTCGTGATGAGTCTGACCGGGATGGTCTTCGTATTGCCATTGAACTCAAAAAAGAAGCCAATGCAGACTTGATCTTGAACTACTTGTTCAAGTACACAGACTTACAGGTCAACTACAACTTCAATATGGTGGCGATTGACAATTATACCCCTCGTCAAGTTGGGATTGTGCCGATTCTCTCTAGCTACATTGCTCACCGTCGGGATATCATTGTGGCTCGCTCTCGCTTTGATAAGGAGAAGGCGGAACGACGCCTTCACATCGTAGAGGGCTTGATCCGTGTGATTTCTATCCTCGATGAAGTCATCGCCTTGATCCGTGCTTCGGATAACAAGGCAGATGCTAAAGAAAACCTCAAGGTCAGCTACAATTTCACGGAAGAACAAGCAGAAGCTATTGTTACCTTGCAATTGTACCGCTTGACCAATACGGACATCGTTACCTTGGAAGAAGAGCATGCGAGTCTCAAGGAGCAAATTGCGACCTTGGCAGCCATCATTGGGGATGAACGGACCATGTTCAATCTCATGAAGAAGGAATTGCGTGAAGTGAAGAAGCTCTTTGGCAATGCTCGTCGCAGTGAGTTGCAAGACACTGCTAAGACGATCGAGATTGATACAGCCAGTCTGATCGTTGAAGAGGAAACCTTTGTCAGCGTGACCCGTGCTGGTTACATTAAACGGACCTCTCCTCGTTCTTTCAATGCTTCGACAGTGGAAGAAGTCGGGAAACGTGACGACGATGACTTGATTTTCATAGAACCTGCCAAGACCACGCAGCATCTCTTGCTCTTTACCAACTTGGGAAATGCCATTTATCGCCCTATCCATGAATTGACAGATACCAAGTGGAAGGACATCGGCGAACACCTCAGCCAAACCTTGACCAATTTTGAGCAGGATGAGGAAATTCTCTTTGCAGAGATTGTGGATCACTTTGACGGCGTGACCTACTTTGCGGCAACCCAACAAGGTCAAATCAAGCGTTTTGAACGCAAGGAATTGAGCCCATGGCGGACCTACCGTTCCAAATCGACTAAGTATGCTAAACTGAAAGACGATGCGGACCGCATTGTCGCTGTCGCACCAGTTGTTCTGGAAGACATCATGATCATTACCAAAAATGGTTATGGTCTGCGCTTCAACATCGAAGAAGTGCCTGTCGTAGGAGCGAAGGCAGCAGGGGTTAAAGCCATCAACCTCAAAGATGGGGATCAGGTGGTGGCTGTCTTCAAGTCAACGACTCCAAGCATGTATCTTCTAACTCAAAGAGGCAGTCTCAAACGGATGTTGCAAGATGACATTCCTGTGACCAGCCGGGCTAAACGGGGACTACAGGTCTTGCGTGAGCTAAAAAACAAACCACACCGCGTGTTTATGGCAGGCCCTGTCTATACAGATCAAGGAGATTTTGATCTCTTTACCAGCCAAGAAGAAGTAGTGACACAAGACCAAATCCTCCAGATCACTTCAACTACAGGTCAAGTGACTGAAGTGGATCTGACACAACTTAGTGTCTCAGAAAGAACCAGCAATGGCTCCTTTGTCAATGATACTATTTCGGATCAAGAAGTCTTTGCAGCACGAATCAAATAAAAAAGGAAGTTGGTCTATTCTTAGACCGACTTTTTTGTAAATAAATTTTCTGAAAATTGAAAATATCGCTTGAAATTCTCATGAATTGGTGTACAATAGTGTACATAGATTGAGAAACTGAATCGGTCAACTTCAGATCGACTAGGAAAAAAGAATAAAGGAGAACTATCATGACAGTATCACTTGATTGGGAAAACCTTGGCTTTAACTATATGAAATTACCTTATCGCTTTTTGGCGCATTACCGCAATGGAGCCTGGGAAAAGGGGGGATTGACAGAGGATGCGACCTTGCATATCTCAGAATCATCTCCAAGTTTGCATTACGGTCAACAAGCCTTTGAGGGATTGAAAGCATACCGTACAAAAGACGGAAGTGTGCAATTGTTCCGCCCAGATCAAAATGCCAAACGTCTGCAACGAACAGCTGATCGTTTGCTCATGCCGCAAGTACCAGTGGATATGTTTGTCAATGCTTGTAAGGCAGTTGTTAAGGCCAATGAAGAATATGTACCACCATATGGTACGGGAGGAACCCTCTACCTTCGTCCTCTTTTGATCGGTGTTGGTGATATTATCGGTGTGCATCCAGCAGAGGAGTATATCTTTACCATCTTTGCCATGCCTGTCGGCAACTACTTCAAAGGTGGTTTGGTGCCAACCAACTTCTTGATTCAAGACGAGTATGACCGTGCGGCTCCACATGGTACAGGAGCTGCTAAAGTTGGAGGAAACTATGCAGCTAGTATGTTGCCAGGTAAAATCGCCCATGATCGTAACTTCTCTGACGTCATTTACCTTGATCCTGCCACCCACACTAAGATCGAAGAAGTCGGATCTGCCAATTTCTTCGGAATCACTGCTAACAATGAATTTGTGACGCCATTGAGCCCTTCTATCTTACCATCTATCACCAAGTACTCTTTGCTTTACTTGGCAGAACACCGTCTTGGTATGACACCAATCGAAGGGGATGTCTTTATCAATGATTTGGACCGCTTTGTGGAAGCAGGAGCATGTGGTACCGCAGCAGTTATCTCACCAATCGGTGGTGTTCAACACGGAGATGATTTCCATGTCTTCTATTCTGAAACAGAAGTCGGTCCAGTGACTCACAAACTCTATGATGAATTGACTGGTATCCAATTTGGTGATGTCGAAGCACCAGAAGGATGGATCATAAAGGTTGATTAATAGAAAGAGCTATTTCTCGGTTGAGAATAGCTTTTTTCTTGCGCCATAAACTAAATTTTTGTAAAATAGAAAAAGTGAAAAGAGGACAGAAATGAGTAAAAAAGACAAGAAAATTGAAATTCAAATCGTAGATAGTAAAGTAACCGTTGGAAAGGATACTTTTGACGGATTCACACTTTCAATCGGCAAAAAAACCATCGGTGAAATTGCAGACATGGCTGGCCAGTTCGCCATTGTCAAAAATGGAACAGTTGATTCCCTATACAAAAATCTAGAAAAAACAGTTGAAATTTTAATAGAAACTTATAATTTGAATAAATAAGGACTTGCATTTTTAGTAAATCAATGGTATAATGGATGCTGTTGATTTATAAGGAGAGATAGCGAAGAGGCTAAACGCGGCGGACTGTAAATCCGCTCCTTCGGGTTCGGGGGTTCGAATCCCTCTCTCTCCATATCTAAGAGACTGAGTCGAATAGTCGATATCAAGTACTTAGATGTTTTTTTATGGCATTTTGCTATTGGGGTATAGCCAAGCGGTAAGGCAAGGGACTTTGACTCCCTCATGCGTTGGTTCGAATCCAGCTACCCCAGTTCTTAGGTAATATCAGATAAGTGATAAAATATCTAACCAGGTATTTTATTTCTTTATAGGGTGAAGTCGTTAAAGGTGATATTGAATCTCGTTGCGGGTGCTTGCTTAGGAAAAATAATTATTAGTATGTCAAGTTTAGAAAACTTGATTGTTGGAGGATTTTTTAGATGAATGAATTTGAAGATTTGCTAAACAGTGTTAGCCAAGTTGAACCAGGTGATGTCGTTACTGCTGAAGTATTGACAGTTGATGCGAACCAAGCTAACGTTGCAATCTCTGGAACTGGTGTCGAAGGTGTCTTGACTCTTCGCGAATTGACAAACGATCGTGATGCTGACATCAACGATTTGGTTAAACCAGGTGAAACACTTGAATTGCTTGTTCTTCGTCAAGTAGTTGGTAAAGATACTGATACAGTAACTTACCTTGTATCTAAAAAACGTTTAGAAGCTCGCAAAGCATGGGACAAATTGGTTGGTCGTGAAGAAGAAGTTGTTACTGTTAAGGGAACACGCGCTGTTAAAGGTGGACTTTCAGTAGAATTTGAAGGACTTCGTGGATTTATTCCAGCTTCAATGCTTGATACTCGTTTTGTACGTAACACTGAACGTTTCGTAGGTCAAGAATTTGATGCGAAAATCAAAGAAGTAGATCCAAAAGAAAATCGTTTCATTCTTTCACGTCGTGAAGTTGTTGAAGCATCAGCTGCAGCAGCACGCGCTGAAGTATTTGGTAAATTGAACGTTGGCGATATCGTAACTGGTAAAGTTGCACGTATCACAAGCTTTGGTGCTTTCATCGACCTTGGTGGTGTGGATGGATTGGTTCACTTGACTGAATTGTCACATGAACGCAACGTATCACCTAAATCAGTTGTAACAGTTGGTGAAGAAATCCAAGTGAAAGTCCTTGACTTGAACGAAGAAGAAGGTCGCGTATCCCTTTCATTGAAAGCTACAACACCTGGACCATGGGATGGCGTTGAACAAAAATTGGCTGCTGGTGATGTTATCGAAGGAACTGTTAAACGTTTGACTGACTTCGGTGCATTCGTGGAAGTATTGCCAGGTATCGACGGACTTGTACACATTTCACAAATTTCACACAAACGTGTTGAAAATCCAAAAGATGTTCTTAAAGTTGGACAAGAAGTAACTGTTAAAGTTCTTGAAGTAAATGCTGCTGATGAACGTGTATCACTTTCAATCAAAGCTCTTGAAGAACGTCCAGCTCAAGAAGAAGGTGAAAAACAAGAAAAACGTCAATCTCGCCCACGTCGTCCAAAACAAGAAAAACGTGACTTTGATCTTCCAGAAACTCAAACTGGATTCTCAATGGCTGACTTGTTTGGCGATATCGAATTGTAATATTTTTAAGAGGCTGGGACAAAAGTCCTAGCCTCTTCTTGTTTTTTGATTGTCGAGGAGCAAGACGCAGTGGTTGAGTGGGCTCTACTACGATGATTTCATCAGCTTTCACAGCCCTACTCAACTGTGCGGAGGTGGGACGACGAAATTGAATTCTAACGAATT
>OFDA01000268.1_pt1 | contig 23624 bp, 30 predicted proteins | sample 1520921 | NCBI WGS metagenome assembly OFDA01 (sample SAMEA2699028, study PRJEB24076) | metagenome
ATTAGAGATTTGGCAGTTTTTCTCAACGATAGATGTCTCAGCCACCGTTACTCTCCTACAACTTTTACACTGGAAACGACGTTTCTTCAGACGTAGTAGTGTCGGAGTTCCAGCTTGTTCAAGGAGAGGAATTTTAGAAGGCTTTTGAAAGTCATATTTGATCATCTTTCCTTGGCAGTGAGGACATGATGGTGCAGGGTAATCAAGTTTTGCTTGAATCTCGATATGAGTGTTAGTTTCAAAAACAAGTGAAATCTTGATATTTTGGTCTTTAATTCCGATTAATTCTGTGGTATTCTTAATAAGTCTCATAAGTTCTTCCTAATGATGGTTTGGTTGCTTTTCATTATAGTTCTTATGGGACTTTTTGTGTACACTTAAAAGGCTCTATAATCTCTACAGTGGTTTACCCACTACAGAAATTATAGAGCCGTTTTTTATTTATCTAAGTTTTAAATAGGGATATTCAATTCTTGCTATACTTAAAAAGTAATAAATAAAAAGAAAGGAAGCAGACATGGTCAATATTCCTTTATCAAAAAGTGGTTTAAAGCTGTTTTCTAACGACGTTGAAGAGAATATAAATGAAGAATTACCAATTACGGAAGAATCGTTGGAAGAATTAAAGAAGTCACCAGAATCATTTTCAGCGACTATAGTGACTCCCTCAAAAGTAGAAAAGAACTATTATAACGACTTTGACTGTTCCTTGATTTATTTCGAGACTGAAGTGCCTATAGATGTAAAGAATAGAGAAATTTTTTATTCTTCTGATGGTGATTTTACATTTGTGGCCAGAAATCTAACTCAAAATCAAGAAAGAGCCTTGCTGTTTATTGCAGCACATAAAAGTGTTCAGACACTCCATTTAAAACGTGAATTAGGTATAGGAGGCGAGAAGTTAAAAAGTATTGTCTCATTTCTATGGAAAGCTCAACTAATCAATAAATGGAAATTCAATAGAGCTGATAATGATGAGACGGCCTATACTTATACCTTATCAAGGAATGGGGCTTACGTTGCTAGAGCGACCAATAAAATTATGGCAACATCTATTTATGATTGGCAGGCCTGGTTTAGGACAGATGACCTTCAACACATCCGAATGTGGAAGTTGGTCGACGCTTACCAGATTCTATCAAAAATGGAAGGGTACCAGACGTTTAATCCGTTGGTTGTCTATCCTGAAACTAGTGTAAAGAAAGCTGGTAAGAGGCGATATATCCCGTCAGTTGCTCTAAATGGCTTGATAGAGTTTAAGTTAAGCGATAGTCTTATTAAGTTTGGCCTTGTTCCGATATTAGATAAGAGGGATAATCGATATCTGAATCGATTATTTTTGCAGTGGTCAACTATACAAAAAGATAATGATTACCTTCTCCTGGTCGTTGATGACATTGAAAGAATGAAGGAACTTTATGTGGAATTGGATATGGCCAGTATAGATTTGAACTTATTATTTATGGATTTATCAACAGCACACGAAACGGACCTTAGGAAGGCTGTTTTTCTATTAGCAGGTGACGAAAAAGGAAATAAAGAGTTTAAAACTGTTGATTTTCGTATCGATATTAGTGGAGGTCAGTGATGTTTACATTATTTATTGATCATCCTACCTATCAAATAGGAAATCATTTGTTTTTTACTCAACTGCTGATGGCTGTCAGAACACACGGGGCGACCTTGTACATGCCAATAACCATGCCTCATAAACTGGAGGCATTTCTCCAAGCAGAGAATGTGAACGTTGTCAGTAAGGAGTCATCAACTAAGGAAGGTGAAGAGGTTCCTAATCGTCTTGTCTTCATGATGAGAAAAACCGATTTATCAAAAAGCCAGGCAAGAGCCATATTTATTATCGATATGAAGGGAGAAATTACAGAAGCGAATATCATGGCTCTAAGACAGAAGAACGTTTACTGTCTAGCATCTGATAATTTTATTCGAAATGGTTATCTCAATATAATTCAGCCAGAAAGTTCAAAGGTGGCAATTCAGTCGTCTCTATTTAATAACTATCGGAATGATTTGGCTGCATATTTGTCATCGGATAAATCATTTTTGCAAGAGCCGACCTTTAATCGAATTGATGAGGGTGCTTATCTCAGAAATAGTTTTGTTACCTGTTCTCCGCAGCACCCTGAACCAAGAGTTTTCCTAGGGACCGAAGAAATACAATTCGAAGCGGAGAAAAACAATATAGACATAGCAGCACTCGTACAGCAGGACGGTCAGAACAGTATCAGGTCTGACCAGGAAGAATTAAATGATAGTTATTTTCAAAGGATGGCTATATTATTGGAACGTTTTGAGAATCTGATTGAAAAAGGAAATGAAAACGATCCGCTAGCATTTATAAGAAAGGAATAGTAATTATGAAAGTAGGAATTATTAAGGACAAAAAAGTATGTGATGAATTAGGAGTTAAAGTAATTAACCTAGACAATAATTTGTGTGTTGGTTTTATCCCGTTGAAGACAAAGACAGAAGAAACTTTGTTTAAGGCGTTAGCAGCTCAAGGGTAAACGATATGATTGTTATACTTGCTGAAAAACCTGATCAAGCAAAAAAATATGGTGAGGTGTTTGATAAAGTATGGTACAAAGAAGGTAATAAGAAATTCAGCGGTTTTTTTAAGGCTAAGGATTCTAAGCTGTTTAATGGTCAAGTAGTTTGTATTACATGGGCCATTGGTCATTTAGTAGAGTTAGAAGAACCTGAATACTATCATGAAGAATGGGCAGATAAAACAAGAATTGATACTCTGCCTTTAGTTCCTGAAAGTATTGAATATCATGTATCTAAAGGAAAACAAAAGCAGTTCGATACAATTAAGTACTTGTTTCAAAAAGCAGATACGATTGTGTGGGCTGGAGATATTGACCGGGAAGGTTGTGCTATTTCTTACTTGATTTCCCAAGAAAGCGGAGTGCTTGAAGACACCAGTAAAACGTTCAAAAGGTTCTGGGTTGATGAACTAAGTCCAACAACTATCTTCAATGGTTTTCAAAACTTGCAGTCAATAGAATTATCTACTCGCTTGGCCAAAGAAGCACAAGCTCGTCAAATTTCTGACTGGTTAGTTGGAATCAATGGGACTAGGTTGTATAACAACTTATTAAGAAAAGCTGGCTTACAAGGTTTCTTTGCTGTCGGACGTGTAATGAATCCAACTCTTATGATGATTTATAAAAGAGAGAAGGAACGTGAATCATTTGTACAAGAAACATACTACGAACTAGAAGCGGATTTTGAGCATTCTAATGGGTCGTATAGAGGAAAAGTAGTAGTAGAACAGGATGATTATTGGAAACAAAGAATTAATTCTCCTGAACTCATAAAAGCTAAATTACAAACACTCTTAGGTGAAAGCTCTGATATATATCCGGCCAAAGTGGAAGAAGTAGTAGAAGAGATGAAAGAGACAGCATCCGAGAAACTATTTAGTTTAGCATCTATTCAGAAATATATATCTGATACTTTAGGATACTCCCCCAAAGAAACGTTAAAGGCATGTCAGAGACTCTATGAGAAAGAACATGTTTTGACTTATCCGCGCGGGAATTCCTCTCACATATCTAGCAAGAGATATAACATTTTAGCGGGAAGTGTTCAAGAGTATGCAGCTTTACTAGGTGGCGTGGACCTTGTTAATTTCAAACCATCATCACGTTATGTAGATGACAAAAAGAGCGCTGTTCATGAAGCAATTACCCCTACCGCCACAATTCCTACTACGCAACAAATTGAGTCCTATTCAGAATTAGAGAAGGCTTGCTATTGGGAGGTATTACGTCGAACAGTAGCAATGTTTCTACCAAAATTCGAATATAAGGAGACATCGATAACAACGAACGTTTCCGGGTTGTTATTCAAAACTGTAGGAAGGGTCCCTCACGCGCCTGGGTGGAAATCTTTGTACAGCGAGTCCAACGATAACAATTCAGAACTTCCTATTGTAAATGAAGGTGATAGTACTCTTTGCCGTCTGGATATTGTAGAGAAGAAAACTACAAATAAGCCTCTTTACACAGAAGGAACTTTGTTGGAGGCTATGGTGAACGCTGGAACAAAAGAATCAGATATCGCTGACACTATGAAAGAGGTTAACGGAATTGGTACTCCGGCAACCAGGGCCGATATTTTGGAAAAATTGATGATGCCGAAAAAAGTAGGGCAAGAAGTCATTGGTTATGGATATGTTGAGAAGAAGGGTAAAAATTTATCCCTTACACCACTTGGTAGGGCTTTCTGTCAGGCATTAGAAAAAGACTCTTTATTATCTTCGGCCCACCTAACAGCTAAATGGGAGTTGTTTTTAAATAAAATAGGGCAAGGAGAAAAAGAGCAAGGTGATTTCTTTATCGGTGTTATCAAATATATCAATCATATGGTTAACACTCTACCAAACGAGATTCAATCGATCGATTGGAGTAGTAACATCAAGGAAATAGAGGAATCAAAGGTTACACAACTTGGTAACTGCCCTAAATGTGGTAACAAGGTCTTGTATTACACGAATGCAAAAGCGGCAAATTGTTCATCGAGAACTAAGGAATCGTCGGGGTGCGGATTTGTCATTTGGCGTACTGTTGCAGGAAAGAAGCTGACGATACCACAAATGACTCAGCTTGTTACTAAAAAGAGGACAAATTTGATAAAAGGCTTTAAAAAGAAAGATGGCGAATCGTTTGAAGCGGTAATTCTGCTAGATGATGATTTCAATCCTACTTTTTCAGCACCTACCCCCAAAAAATTTAAGAATTAATATTGAAAGGTAAAAGTACTGAAAGAAGACAATATTGGTTTTATATGTATTCCTCGGACTACTGATGACAAAATCTATCAAAAATACAACAAGTGCCATCCGAAGTGTAAAGGGAGTACTTTCAACATCTGCATAACAAAAAAACCGGCTTACAGTCGGTTTTTCTTTTGCTCTTCATCAACGGTTGCAATGATTCTAGTCATCATAGCACTAGAACCGAACCCTAAATACTCTTGTGTAGCTGTAAGGCTGCCAGTTGTTTTATACATGTTAATTGCAAATGACTGCCTAATGAAATTACTACTTACTTGTTTACCATTATAGTGCCTATTAACTTGTTTTAATAAATGTTGGACTCCGTTTGGGCTCATTGGTTTTCCATTATTTAAAAAGAAAAGTGTCGGATTATCTGGAGGTGATACAAACCATTGTCTACGCCACTGCATATATGGTCGTAGATATTCCAGGACATCCCTATCGATTTTGCGATGGAATTGTTTACCGTCATGAGTAACAGTGACTTGTGGCACACGTAGATCGATGTCGTGAGTTGTTAAATTGATGAGTTCATCTGTAGAGAGCCCAGCTCCCATCATCAATGCTAATATGGCCACGGTTCTATTTTTATATCTTTTATAATTTTTATATTCAACTTTATTGTTGATATCTGCTAACATCATAAAATCAGCATAATGCAAGATATCTAAGAAATCCTCTTTAGTTAAGAAGCGACTATACCCTTTTGTTCTTGCAGCACTAATGTCTTTCCTAATATGATCAATGGCATTTTTGTTTAAAAATAAATATTCTTCTATTACATTACGATAAAAAAGTGGTTTTTCAGTCCCATCATCATAAGAGCCAACCGTAAAGTAGTAGTACAGCGACTTCAATGCTATCAACCGATTATAGCACGTTCGGTGACTTACTTTTTTAGGATATCCCTCAAAAACAAATTTTCCAATCGAATCATGGTCGAGTTCTTCAAAAAATTCAGCTGTTAACTTTTTTTCTGGGAAACGTTCTTTTAAGAAACGACAAAAGTTAACCAGGTAATGTCCTTGATTAGATTTCGCTTTCAGATCATCACGCGCATCAAAATAACTCTGAACTACCTCTGGTAACTCGTAATACAATCTTTGAAAACGTTCCTGTTCTTTCATAAGTTCCTTCTTGATTTCAATCACCTCTTCTCATTAGTTTTATTATAGATACATCTTTATTATATACATCATGTAGTACACATAACCTATATAACTACCTTGCCAACAATTTCAAATGTATCTTTATCTTTAGGTTCTATAGAGTCATATTCTAAATTTAGTGGAATCAGTTCGATATGTTTCGCCTCTTTATCCATACGTAACTTCCTCATATCGTCTTAATAGCTGACACTATCTCGTTATTTGTTCTCATGCTGATTCCTTAATTTTTGTTACTTTTATTATACCATCGTCCACATATATAGACAATTTCGCCAAATTGCTTTGAGCAGTCGTCCACGTCCCAGGCTATATAATGAACTATATAGAAAGGCGACTCCAATGACTAAAAATAATACGAGAACTAAGGTTCAATTTTTTTATTGCAGAATGGTATGAAAATAGTAACGGGAAATTTGAATCAGCCCTCGGAGAACGTTATGCAGAATTTCCATCCCACTCAAACCATTATCAATATGGAGCAGTCCAGGTATCAAGTAATTGAAACAAAAAATAGACACTTCACAAATAAAAAGTGTCTATAATGAATCTAACGCCTCACGTTGTTCATTATTATTTACGTGAGTATATAAGTCGGTTGTCCTAGTATCTGAATGACCTAGTTGAGTGGCCACTAGAACTTGATCTTTTGTTGCTTTGTACAGACTGGAGGCAAGAGTGTGTCTGAACTTGTGAGGAGTAGTAGGTACTCCAAAAGCCTTCGTATACTTGGCGATTTTCTTTTCTATCGTTGACACACTAATTGGATTAACCTTATCTGCAAATCTCGTTACAAATAGATATCTATCCTTATCTGTTGCCTGATACCTTTCTTTCCTAATGGCAAGATAGGTTTCTAAATAGGGAACAGCAAAGTAAGCAAAATGAACTACATCTTTTTTGTTGCCCTTTCTGTTAACTGTACACGTCTTTTCATGTATATTAAGATCATCAAGCTTAAGATTACGGCACTCTCCCACTCGAAGTCCAGAGGCTAGAAGTAGGGCGATTAAAGCGATATCTCTTTCCTTATGTTGGATGAATCGTCTTCTATCACGATCAGTGGGCAAGCTATCTGCGTAACTTTCAGATAGAAAATCAAGAAACTCCCCTGTTAGACCATCTGTATATAGCTTACCCTTTAAATTATTAGCTCTAGCTGTCAATGTTTCAGAACAATCTTGTAATGGAATTTTCTTCATAACGTTTCTATAAAACAAAGGCTCTAAATTTTTGTTTTCAAATTGTTCTGTCAAATAGCGATATAATGAACGTAGGGAAGCTATCGTCCTATTAATCGTAGCAGTTGACATTTCTAATCCTCTAAGATAGCTAATATAGGTTTCAATGTCTTTTTGAGGGAGATTTTCAAGGACTTCTGACGGTAAATCTTTTGGTGTAATCATTAAACCTTGAAAGTCGATTAGCCAGGCTAAAAATCGTTTGTATTCTTTTAGATATTCATAAAGTGTCAATGAAGAGAGACCAGATGCTGACTTTGATACAAAGAAATCTCCTATATAATCCGGTAGATTTTCTAATATCCGCTTTGATTTCTCATAAATAGTTTTTCCAGCAGTCATTGCGTACCCTTCTTCTCATAATTCTTATAATACTAGTATATCACACAAATTTAATACTACTAGGAAAATTGTTTATCAGAAAGGTTAAATCTAAATATATTAGAAGTTACATTAGAGCCTGACAGATTTTGATGATAGAAGTAGTCGCAATAATAAAATAAACCACAGCAAAGAGGTGCCATCTTTTGAGATTATCACTTTTCCAACGTTTTTTATATTTCGGACTAGCCTTTCTTATCTTATATATAGAGCAGTTGCCTGCAATTTATTTAGGTACTAAAAGCACGAATTTAATTATTCTTTTGATTCTTGCCATGCTTCTTATTAGCGGATCGACACTTTACCTGGGGAAACGTCTGGGACTTTTGAAAGGCTTTAAGCTATTAAACTCCAAAAAGGCATGGGGGGCCATTTGTCTGACCTGTCTGGGTATCCTTCTAGTGGCTAAGATAGGGACTATAGTTATGATAGAAGAAGGCATAACAAATACAGCTAATCAAAAGGTACTGGAAAGCATTCATATGAATCCCATAATTCTCATAACACATTCGGTGATTATGGCACCTATTGTAGAAGAGGTAATTTTTCGGGGGATTCTTATGGCGCGTGTCTTTAATTCTAATTCCATAGTAGGGTTAATTGTCAGCAGCTTCCTGTTTGGTTTAGTACATATACCAAATAGTATTGGTGCTTGGATTATTTACAGTGGTATGGGGCTTGCTCTTGCGACGGTTTATCGCACAACTAAGAAGTTAGAATACAGCATTATGGCCCACATGTTCAACAACGCTCTCGCTGTATCAATGATGTTGTTTTTATAGTTTAATCTCCCTAAATTAAGCCAAAAATACTCGGTAGAGTATTTTTTAGTTTTAGAGTATAATAGAACAGACAACGGATCGGTGGCTGATGATAAAGGCGCCCGTCGCAAGGTTCCGACGTTAATCCTTTGGCCACGTGGTCTATGAGAGGGAGGAATCCGTCTTGACAGAATTTCTTCGCCAGCTTACTGCATTTAACTATGCAGTAGCAACAGCGTTAATTCCAGTTATGTTGATGATGTATATTAGACGTCGTTAACCCTGCTGAAAACAAACAAACAAACAAATATAATGAACTTAGTTCCCCTAGGCGCACCCAGCCTAGGGTTTTTATTTAATAAATCAAAAAAGCTAGGTGCCCCCACCTAGCTTTTATAGAAAAATCCTTTCAGAATTTCTACAAACAAACAAATATCAACAAATCACCCAACGAACAAAAATCACGATAAGACCTTGACTTTTTTCTTTGATTCATTGTTATAGATAGTATAATATTTTTTACCCTAACATGTCAAGTAGAAGCTCTAAACAACTTTCCGAAAAATTACTATTTTTCTGAGTTTTCGATCATAGAGAAATAAACCACAAAAATTGTGGCTTTTAGTCTTCCTTGTTTGATTGACGTTTCCTCATATCTTCTAGGAAACTAAGGACATTGATTGTTGGAATGTTGATATTAGTTTCCCCAAGCATACCGGTAACTCCGGAAATATAGCTACGAACGTAAGCATACATCATTCCGATCATACTCGGCAAATACAGGTCAAATATACTAGCATCCTGATCTTCTATATTAACATCCTCAAATGCGCCTTGTACTATGATATCCAAAAAGAATGGAGTCCCCTCTTCAATATAATTCTCATTAAATAATTTTATTTCAAGCTCTAGAACGCCAAAGTGTTGATTACCATCTTTCACAAAAGTATTTGGTGTCATTGAAATCATTATTTCTTGATTATCGGACATAGACACATTTTCATTGATCTCGTAAATGAACTTTTTAACACGAATATTCTTAAACGAAAGATTGCTACCGTAACTCATGCAGCTGTCCCCTCTCTATCTTTAGAAATCTTAACATCATTTAGACTTCTTAACCCATCATCTTCAACAAAACTAAAGGTTTTCTCTACTTCTTGACTATTAAAGCTAGATTCGTATGAGTGTTGTTTTTTATTAGGTTCTGGAACTAAATCTGTAAAGATATCAGTTATTTCCGTTGCTAAAGACGGTCTTTTAATTCTATAGGGAATCTTAGTGATATAATCTGAAAATACTTTCATCGCTTCTTCATCAATTGCAAGCTTGGGTTTATCTTCAATATCACCACCGTTACTGGTTATAGCTTCATTTGAATTGTATTCCTGTAATTTTTGAAGAACGTCTCTATATTCATTTATGTCAATATCATTGTCTCCATACTCAAACTTAATATATGTTTCTCTCGGTATATCGAGAATTTCAGCCGCTTCATCAAAGGTTAACTTTTTCTCAAATCGTATATCAAGAATTGCTTCCGAAAGTATAAAATGTTCTGTTTTCATTTTCTCTTTTATTTCAGGAATCATTCCACCTAAAGAATAATCTACAACCATACTATTTCTCCTCTATTACCGCAAGTTCCACTATCAAGCTTGGGGTATTGTAAATCATTTGAGTTTCCTTTGCAAGGATGTTTGTTCTATCGCCAACCTTACTTTTATCAAAGTAAAAAGAAAAAACAATTTCATTGATAGAAGAACTTTTCTTAACATAAAAAAGAATTCTTTCTCTACGGCCACTTAAATTGATACGAACTTCATAAATATTTACTTGACCTACCAGTAATTTGACTATTTTACCCTCATATAGCTGTCCCATAGGATCACGAAGCATTGCACTTATTTCATGTGGCGTATTTCCTTTTTCATCGAGAATGTAATTTCCTTTACCAATAGGGTATCGTCTGATAATCCTTACTATTTGAAGAAATGTATCTCGGCTAAACATACTCATTTCTTTACTGCTGTAGATATTATAAAACAAATCGTCATTGTAAGATCCTTGATATCTTTTTATCAAGTAACTATTTGAAGACATCTCGCACCTCTATAAATCTATTTCAATAATATCAACTAAAAACTATTATCAATCAGTTTCATTATAACATGCTTGTCAAGCCCCTATATATTGTGTTTGTTCCATATTTGATAACACAATATATAGTTTTTTTAACTCATTAGAGTCTGTTCTCTATAACGAAACATCCTTATATTCTTTCTAGACTCAATTACAGTAACATCAAATAAAAAATAATGATCACGTCCATCTTTAGCATTTTCTTTATTTAGTCTAAAATAATTGACCTGGTTAATAGCCATAGTTCTTAAGATATCGTCTATGAGAAATGTCAAAGGTGTATTAAGCTTAGAAAAATGCTGGAAGTCCTCTTCAAATCGGATATAGCTATCTGAAAAATAATCTATTTGTAGCTTATTGTCATATATTTCTTTTCTACTCATCAAAATCCTCCTCTGTAGCCCTTATATTTAATACATCCTCAAGAGATAAACGATAGTGCGTATCTTCTTCCTTTATTATGATTGACTGTCCAACTACTTCTTTGATAACACCATTTATCACGCGCCTCCGGTCTTTTTTCCTCACTGTAAACTGGCCAATCATCTGACTGGCATATAATTGTGTCACAAACGTCATTTTATCTACTAAACTGAGTTCACTTGTGAAACAGTCTTTGTTTTCTTCATCCTTAAGTGATGCAGTATGCTCAGATAGAAAGAAGCCCATCCACTTCTGCATCCCAGGATCTTGATAATGTTTCGCTGAATTGAATGGAAGATAACTTCTGTCAATCATTTTAAACCATCTAACCTACCGGCCGAATGTCCACCTATGAGATTACTTCTTTCTATAGTCCTGGACGCTTTATCCAAAGCGTTAGCTTTTAGCAAAGAAGTGAAGCCAAATTCATCCCTAATAGTGTCTATTGCAACCTGTAACCTTTCTTCTTTCTCAATGTCGTCCACATCATCAAATAATGAGATTAGACTATATGATTCATCCACTAATCCTGAATAGTTAACGGCAATGTTGCGGATGGCACCTGAATTATATTTTGAATGAAATAAACGTAAAACATAGTTAATAAGTTCATCTGTATTGTTAGTGGGGTCTATTTTCATTTGTGCACTAATAGGACTCCTATGCTCACGTCTGGAATAACCCAAGTGTATAGCAACTACTGTTGTTTTTTTCTTGGCTTTTCTCAGTCGTATGGCCACTTGTTCAGCCATCTCACGAAGGACTATCTCAATTTCTCTGGTCATTACATAATCCCTTGGCAATACCTGAGAGTTGCCTAATCCCTTGCTCTTTGCTTTATAGGGTCTATGTACGTTGCTCTCATCAATTCCATTCGCATGAAACCACAACCGAACCCCTACAACCCCTAATGATTTTTGTAGTATATCTGGATTGCTGTTGGCCAACTCTTTTATAGTGAAGATGCCGAGTTTGTTTAATCGTGCCTCCATCCTTTTTCCGATACCCCAGAAATCAGTCATTTTCTCGATACCCCAAACCTTGTCCTCTACATCTTCATAGGACCAATTTGCACGCATAGTTGAAATCTTCTTGGCTTCGTTATCTAAGGCAAGTTTAGCCAATAAAGGATTACTATTAGACATCCCTACAGTTGAATAGATGCCTGTTTTTCGCCATATATCCTTTTGAATCCGTGCTGCCACCAAATCTAATTTTTGTTTGCGGGACATCGCTTTGTCCTTCACAAAATAGTTAAGTGAAGTGGTTAAATCGATAAATCCCTCATCAATAGAATAGGGATATATCTCCCTGGGACTTGCATAATCAGCAAATACTTTTTGTATTTCTAAATTGACCTCGATATACCGGTCCATGCGAGGGGGAACAATAATAGTGTCTCTAGCCCACTCTTCTACATACCGAACATAGGCTTCATCTGTAGGTAACCCTTGTTTTTTAGCATTACCATAAGAAAATCTCCGTGTTTTAATATCAAAAGGAAGGTCATAGGACCTACCAACATTTGATTTACCAAAGACTCTTTTAAAGGTAGGGGAGGAAGCTAGAATGAGTCCAGTAGAGTTGTCAGCTCTGCTCATGACGCATAAGGATGTTTTTAAAGGATGTAACCCTAGATCAACACATTCCACGCTTGCATAAAATGACTTCATATCAACAAAGGCAATATCACTGATTGGTTCTCTCGAATAATTAATATATCCCATCGTTTCACCTCTCAAGCGGCATAAAATGACCTACAACTATACCAATAACTCTAGGTTCATCATCAAAAGGTGCAAAAAGATCCTGGTATTTTTTATTGATAGACACAAGGCGGAGACCATCTGTTTCTTTATATACCTGTTTGATATAAGTCTGGCCATTCCAAACAACTGCATAGACAGCTCCTGTGTAGTCAAAGCCGTTTTCTTTAATCAGTACCACAGACCCATTAGAGTATTTGGGTTCCATAGAGTCACCATAGACCCAAGAAGCAAAATCATGGGAAATCTCCTTGTCGTAATAGACAATATCGAAGTCTAAATCACCATAAACAGAAGCACCTACCCCAGCTGACATCTTCTCATAAACATGGTATTCATAGCGGTTCTCACTAAGATAAGATAATCCCGGTTGCTTCTCGGCAGCGGTAAGTTGATTCGCATAGTCAATCAATTTCTTTCTGCCATTGATAGAGAGACCGTTATACAGCTGCATGATATCATGTTCAGTAAAGTAGCCCTCCCCTACCTGTAAGATAGCTTCTAGTTTGTTGATATTTGTGGCTGATGGTCTTTTTAGACCTCTTTCCCAGGTAGAGTATGCTTGGTGGGTGATGCCCATTTTAGCAGCAACATCTTTCTGAGTTAAACCCAACTCCTTACGACGATTTAGTAATTTCTCTGGTTTATACATAAAGTCTTCTCTTTTTTACCTTCTAAATTCAACCTTTAGGGTTGAATTTATTATAATGAAAATCGGCCTATTTGTCTACCTCCAACTTTTGGATACCAATGAATATAGTCACCACTTATTCATTTGCAGGGTTTAATGACTAATTCTTACATGGGCGAAACCAAACAAAAAATAGCCAGCCTAAACTGGTCATTTTGTCTTACTTAAAAAATAGGAGGATATCTCCTCCTCTATTAAATATTTCATTCATCTATTTGGCGATTCAGCGCGTGGTTTGACATCTATGCATAAAGTCGTGAGAACTTCTAATACCTATAGGTAAACTTTGCTATAACTGAGATTAACTTACCATAACTATCATAGCTATTATTTATTATTATTTTTCCTCCTTTGTTTTTCCAATTTCGCCCGCCTTTTTGATTTTTTCTGATTAGGAGACATCCTATTATATTTAGAATCCACTAGATTATTATTCATGTCATATATCTTTAAACTGGTAACAATCCCCTTAACATCATAAGTGACGCCATTTTTTCCAGAAAAAGCATTTCTAAGTGAGGAAGGAACCATGGCTGTTTCATTGATGTCCTTAAACAAAAGTACTAAATTGCTTTGTCTGGCGATCCCATGAAACTCTAAAATATTACCCCCAAGATTCAGATTTTTGATGTCTTCTCTCAGTCGTATCAGATGTGCCTTCAAAAGCGAAAGTTTGGTATCAACTTTATTATCCACAGCTTCATTCTCTTCTACAATGCAACTGTCTATGCTTAGATTACCATTCAAAGCATCAATATAAAATTGTTCAGAATTGGTAAAGGGGTAATTAGCTGATAAATGTATATTTTTCTCGTATCTTGCAATTCCACAAAGGTGCATAAAATTTTCACTTTTCCAAAGAATTGACATACTTTTGTTTAGCGGTGATGAACCGTTAACTCTTTCTTTGTAAGTGTAATCATAGCGTAAGCCAGAAAAGCTATTTTCGTAAACAGTTACTATTTCATAAATTAAGTTGGCTTGTTCATTCGTTATAGGCATAAACACATTATAACAGATATAGATAAAAATAAAAAAATAAACAACGAAAAAGGGCGCGAACACTATGTGCTCACGCCCTTTTTTAACCCCTTTACTTGTTAAGATTTTCACTCAACAAGTAAAATTCTACGTTATGTCTAAATAAAAACTTCTCAACTCTTTTAGAGCCGACTGATGCCACCCATCTGAGAAGTCTCAAACCTGCATTGAGTGCAGCCTTAGTTGTGGTTCTTTCAGCGTAGAACTGAGTGAAGACAAGTTTTTGGACGACATAAATATTTTATGATGTACCGTCGCACCCTTTGGTGCGTGAACCTTGTTAGGTTCACCCAATTCCTTAAGTACATATTCCAGAATGGACTTTCTTCACACTCATATTATAACATTGCCTATTATCTTTAGCAAGACTTTAACTTTTTTCAGCAAGGTACGCAAAAATTTACCGAGGTACTAGACGGACTATACATAAAAATATTCCATTATAGGGGATGCTGCATGATGACGTCATGAACCATATTGCTGATACGTCGAACATTTGCATCAGAGGTAATAGAACGCACGTCACTATTATTAAACCTTTCTGGGTACACAATAGCTAGAACTAACTGGCTAGTTTCCAAAACAATATTTGGATCTGATTCTAAAATTATATTACTCTTTGATGTGTTATGAACTTTCTTATAAATTTCCAGAGCTAGACTATACAACTCGTTTCTCAAAGTTATCTTATCACTGTATGAAAGAGTACCTCCAGATACCAGAGTTTTCCCCTTTTCAACTAATTCTTTTAGCAACTTTGAAGATTTCTTTTCAATATCTTCTACATGTTCTTTACTCTTTTCCACTTCCTGCATGTTACACCTTTCATAGTTGGTTTATATTTATTTTATACTATAATCTTGCTCTTTTCCATCTTTCTGAACGTCCAAGACAAACTAAAAGACTAAACTGTTTCGTTATACAGTTTAGTCTTTATAGTAATTGCCTTATATTATTTTAGGGAGCTATATACCAGTTTACACCATATATTGTATCTAGTATAAACTAGTATATAGTTTCCTAATATTATTATTCTCTATCTACCAATAACATAGGTGATGTATACTACAGTATACATGCTTCAACAGATTGTCCTATATAACCTATTAAATATCGTTTAGCAATTAGTTCTACCGGTTCACCTGATACATTCTTACGTTCTTTGATTAGTTTATGTCTTTTTGCTTCATTTTTTTATGTTTCATAACTTTTTTCTTTCTAAAACAGCTGACCTACATTGACTAATTATAACATATATGTTATAATTGTATCAAGTAATCCCGAAAAAGGGAAATACATAAAAGAAAGGCCTTCCGCTCGTCGAAAGGTAATGGTGTCTAATGCAAAATAAAAAGACCTTCTCAAATCCAGAAACAGCATGTAATAGTGTTACCCCTGGATTAACCTTTGATTATTATGACGAAGACGAATTTAAAGCATTTTTAGATTCTCTCCCCGCATCTGTAGCAGCCAAAGTTATCGTAAAAATACAATACGTTTCTACTATCGGAATAGTAGAAGCCATGACTAAAAAGATAGTCAAAAAAGTAGACCAAAAAAAGGCTATCTATGAGCTTAGAGTTGATGTGAATGGTATTTTTGCTCGTTCATTATTTTTCCGTATAGAAAAAGCAAACGAAGATGAAAACGATATGAATAGACCTACTTATATCATCACCAACTCCTTCAAGAAAAAAACAAATAAAATACCACCTAACGAATTGAATAAAGCTATCAAACGACAATCAACCTATAGAAACAAGCTATGAGACAAACTGGATTCTCGCAATCCAGTTTTAAGGGCTGAAAAAGATTCAACCTTTAAAACTGGACTGAAAAGTCTAGTAAGATATAGGAAAATAGATTAAGGAGACGTCGTCATGAAAGGAATCACACTTACACCGCTTAATAAAGTGGATAGAAACGGGTTTCTTGCTTCATACTTGGCAGAAAGGAGTAAAAAGGAACCTGAAATTCTACAGCACTATAACAATGAAATCGAGAGTATAAAGCTATCGCATAAAATTAAACAATTAAGAGAAGACATCAATTTAACTCAACAAGAACTTGCTGATCGTATGGGAAAAAGTCAGGCTAGTATCGGACGTATAGAGAATGGCACCACTAATCCAACATATAAAACATTGGAAGAAATTGCCGCTGCAACCAATACTAGATTAGTTGTTGACTTTGTTCCAATAAAGAACTAGAATTGAAAAAAATTTTGAGAATTTAAAATTTAAAAGAAAATTGTAAGAGATTAAAGTAATAGCAAATATCAAGCGAAAACACCTCTCAGTGGGGTGTTTTTCTTTGTACTATCATAAACCTATGTTGATGCATCTAGGGCATTAAAAAAAGACCACTTGAGCAACATGGGCTTAAGTGGTCTTTCATATTCCTCCTTATTTCCTGTTTTAAATCTTCCTAGGATTTAACTGAACCAGATTCTGGCCGGTAATAAACAGTAACCAATTCCTCGTCTATAACCTCGCTTGCCCAAGACTTCCTGTCTACTAATAGACTATCTAAGCCAAGACGAACTAAGGGACCTAATCCTGCACGTTTATCGATTGCTCTGTGAATGGAGTAGAAAACTTCTGATGAGAAAACCCATTCTGCTTTCTCTCCTACATCTTCTAATATCCAAATTTGGTTATTCCAGGTATCAAGCTCTGGATGGTAAGCATAAAAATAGCTAATTCCTAGCTTTTCCAGTAAAGCTTTACCATACTCTGTTATCACCTCAGGTGATGTGAAAAGAACTTGGCCACTAGAGTTATGTGCTTCGTTCTGTTCCATAGCCAATGCCTCTTCCTGGGTCAATATACCAACTAGCACTGCACGTTCTAAGATGTACTCCCAAACGTCATTGAATAGATCATCAAAAACCATCTTGTTTTTAGTCGTTGTCATTTATTTCTTCCTCCATGAATGTTTATATGCGCGTGAAACTAAAAAAGCCACTTAAACTTTGTTTAAGCAACTCTTTTGTTACTGGCTAATCAGCATCAGGAACGGTTACATCAATGTAGATTTCACCCCAACCTTTTGCAAGTCTTTGAGCTCTCACATCCGCCTCGAAAAGATCTTCGGCAATGATACTATAGCTGTAGATTTTATCCCCTTTTTTGAAACGGGCGATAAATTTTGTTTTAGCCATTATTCTTCCTCCTATTATCTTAAGTTAAGTAATTGGTCAACTCTTGCGACCAATTACGGACATCTGCGCCTTTTGTATCTGGTAAATAACCATCTGCATAGGCTACTTTTTCAAAGTCACGGCGATATAACTCCAGGTTACTACAAACATACCCAAAGCCTTTAGCTAAGAGAGCCTTCATCCATTCAGTGTCAGAGACTTCTAAGTAGGACCAATCGGTATCTTCCATATCTTGACACCAATCAAGAAAGCTTTCTTTAGCGAAATCGCTGCGCGTGACTTTGCAGACTGCGTTTTGTAGTTTCTGGAAAGAATATTGCAAGTTAGTCATTACTGCGCCTCCTTAATCAAAGAAATCAACTTTATATCGTGCAATATAACATCCGTCTTCAACTACCATTTCTAATCGTTGTTTTTCCATACAAGCTTCACCTAATGGTGTTAACTTATTATTCTGGATAACAAGCGAAGTAAGGTAGTCATTATCCAAACAGTTGCCATCAGCTTTTTTTACTTTTGTCGATGTCAAATTGTTGTAACCAATTTTAACATCAGCCTCACGAAGCAATTTCAAGGCAAATTCGACCTTGTCATTACTTTGAAGAGCAATTCGGTAACTATAATCTGTGACAAAAGCAGGATCTAAGACTTCAATCCCCCAATTATAACGGAGTAATTCTTCTTTCGTAACCAAATTGTTTTTTCTATCATTGATACGAGTGTTATGCTTACGCATAGCATAAGCTATAGCAGCATCTAACTGATAAGCATTAAAAGCTGCATCTGGATTACCATCTAACGCAATTGTGATAAATGGCTTAACGTGGGAATCAAATGGACCTGGGAAAAGAACCTCATATTTAGGCTCAAGAGTCTTTTCCCACAATTCGTCCTCGAATAAGACGTAATTACCTGACCTGCTGTCTTTCATGGCTTTTGCTAATATTTCGTTTTTATTATCTTTGACAATAATACTAGTTTTTTCGTTAAACTCCTCTATATCAGATCTAGCATAGGCATAACCAAATCTTTGAGAAAGATAATTAAGACTTTCCTCTACCGACCAAGTATAATTACTTGACCAGGGATTCCTTGTTTTCTCATATAAACAACCCTTGTAAGAGCGGATATCCATCACACCCCTATAGTCGTGTACCTTAAAAGCAAGTGGAAATTCTTTATCTTCAACTTCTAACAGGTATGTAAAGAAGAAGTCTTCCTTTATCCCTTTACGAAGCTTTCGGCTACGTTTTGTTGGGTAAAATTCAAAGTTGTAAGTGTATGTATTTCTGATCAATTTAGTCATTTGTATAATCCTCCTTAGGTACATATTTTTTTATCATAATAATTTTAAAGTTCATCAAATTGTTCTCGAAGCGACTCACCAAGGTCATCTAAGGTCTGATGTAACTTCAAGACCTGATTGGTCTGCTCTATCAAACTCTTGTCACCATGGTATTTTTTAAGCCAATTACGAATGACATCTTCGTCAATTGAGACACCGTCCAAGCTGACATAGAAATCACCAGGTTCAACAGACTCCTCAAAACCAAGTTCCGGAATAACCTGTTGTGCCTCAGCAACAGCTACTTTACTAACTTCGAAAACCAATCCTACTGCTTCTACAAACTGTTCATAAGTGAAAACATCTACAAGTTCTGACAAAGGCGAGAATATAATATCAGATGGGTCTGCTTCGATTTTCCACTCCCGACATACAGTCAAGGCTACTTCCAACTTGTCAGCATCTGGCAACAAGTTCCGTAGAGACTTAACCTTATGCTCTATTGCATCATAAGCACGCGCATAATATGCCATATCAGGTGTAATTACAATTGGAATTAACACCTCATCTCCTTGTTTCCAATGGGTACAAGGTTTGATTCGCGGGAATTCTTCCCCTTCTGGCATGACTATAGCAAATGCTGCACTTGGAAATACCAAATCTTTAGCTGCAGTAACTGCATCCAATATCATAGAAACCTCACCATCAGCTGTCAGCCTGGTAACATTCCAGTTAACTACTGCATCTTTAAGAGCTTTTATTTTCAACTCCTCGAACAAGTTAGTCTCTGTTGCAATCATAATTTTCCTCCTTTATTAAGTTGTACTTTACGTCCGTTACCAGGTGTTCTTTCCAACAACAGACCTGTGTGTGGAATACCTTCAAATAGTCGAGAATCGTTTGTTGTTGTCACTACCGTCAATCCAGCGTAAAAAGCTTTTTTAACGGCTTCTAGTTGCTCCTTGGTGTTAGTCACACCAATAAAAACATATCCTGAATTATAGCGACAGCATAGGTTAGCAAGACTATCGTAAGTCATACCAATTGCCGGATTAACAACCAACTGTATAAAATCATCATTCCTGATTTCTACCGAGTCTTCAATAGTCATTACCATGTGTTCCTTAACCTCAGTAAGAAGTAGGTTGGCTAGAGTTGTTTTACCAATACCGGCTTCTCCCATGATCACGTAGATTCCATTATGCTTAATAACGTCTTTTAATTCAGAAAGATGTTTATCTCCTGTAAAAATATAGTCATTTAAGCAATAATGGTTGTAGACTCCGCTACTATCATCTTTTGACATCAACTCTTTAGTAAGAGACATAATACGTAAGACCATTGACTCTTTGTGGTTGCAATCACAAAGAGTAGATAATCTTAAACCCACTACTCCAGTGTCTAATTGGTAATCGCAAGTAGCCAACTGACTTCTTCGCTTCTCACCAACCATCATTCCTGCGACAAATTTAAGGTGGCTAATCACTTTAGCCCCAGAATCAAAAGGAATTTGGTCAATCATTGACCGTTCCTCCTCAATACGATAGTAAATGTCGTATCTTTCTTGTCTTGGAATTATATAGATGTCTTGAACACCCTCTTTTATTGCACTTTTTAGTAGTGATTCTACATAATCGTTATTCATTTATTCTTCCTCCGTTTTGCTTAATCTAACCCCATCTCCTCAAGTAAGGCGATGCCATTGTCTCCGATGTTATACAGGCAGTCATCAAAGGAATCGTATATATCCTCTGAATCACCAAATACCTCTTCTGAATTCTCATGTTCTTTAAGGAGCGCTAAGATACGGTCCTTAAATGTCTTGAACACCTCTTTTTCATCATCGTCGCACATCCTATCGACATATTCATCAAAATGAGTCAGCAACCATTTAGAAGATACAACCTCTCCAAAATCATAGAAGTTATAATCCAACAGATTTTGAACAGTATAAGATACTGTTTCAGTTGTGTCGGAATTTTCTACCTGTTTTTGGTTTTTTGCATCCCAATTGATAGAAGTTTCCCCATGTTGAATGAAATCACAGCCAGACTCGCCGTCTGTAAAATCGAACACAACCGTGATATCGGTTGCTTTTGCGCGTGATTGCGCTTCATCGATATTCGGATATTTTGAGTAATCCTCAGTTAGACAACCAAAAAACCAGCCGATATTTGAATTAAAACTCCATCGGCCAATAGCCGTAAAATCAGAAACCAACATAGCATCATGCGTGGTTGAATCAAGCTCGTAGTTTTCTTCGACTATTTTGATTATTTCAGTTCTATTTTCTGGAGATACATCTTCAAATAAGTCCAGTGAAGTGGAATAATATGCTTCCTTTTCATACTTCAAATGACACTGAATAAGATCAACAAGCGCATCAAAAGATGCACAGAAAATAGTGATATTGCCAAATGCTTCTGACATATTTGCCATAATTTTCCTCCTAAAATATAAAAAAGCACGCGCCTAATATAGACGTGTGCTCCACCTATTATCGTTTTGATTCAACAGCAACCAATTGGAATGCTGTTGAGTTGTCATAAATATAGACAGTGTCGATTAGGCCACTGTCTTTAATTGCTTTGAAATTACTAAGAGAACGTTTAAAACGTTTCTCTACCACTTCTTTTGGAACGCCATGACCTCCTTTTTGAACACGTCTTAAAACACGCTCATAAGCAAGCTCGGCACTTTCCAAGCAAACGTAGAATAAAATTATCTCAAACCCTTTCTGTGCAGCTTTTTTCAACAGTTTCTCCAGAGAATGAAAATTTCCGGAGAGTGTAGTTTCCCAATGAAAAGAAGTTTTAGTCGCAATCAAAGTATTGATTTCAACTAAAACTTCTTTCATGGCTTTGAAATTGTCATTGGGATTTCTCCAATCGCCACCTGATTGCCTCAACACTTCATCAGCATTGATACGCTCAGTGTTTGAAAACAGTTCCGGGTGCACTTCGTAAAGTGTACTCTTACCTGCTCCGTTAACACCTGCGACGATTAACATTAATGGTGATTGTTTATCTGACAAAGTAGTCACGACTAATCACCTCTCTTTGTTTCTGTTTCAAAGCTTCGTTGTACATATCTAGCAAAGACTCCTTCTTAATAGGGTCCTCTTCTGCTAAATATGATTCAAAAAGGTCATTAATGTTTTCTTTATCTACCATTATTCCTACCTTTGTTATAATATAATGCATAATTCTCCTCCTATTATATCATACTATGTCTCACCCAGGGATAGTTCTACCCTCTGGATAATGTTCAATTAATGCCAATCAGGTAAATACCTCTGATTAACCTGATTAACATTACGCTTGTTTTGTTGCCGTAATAAAGTCTGACAATTCCTTTAACACAGACTTAGATGGTTGGGCTTCTGACCAATGTTTTAATTGATCAGAGGTTGCACCCAATTCCAAGGCAGCTTCGATGCCATCACGAATTCGTTTTACCAAGTAATCCCCTTGTAAAACATCATTCATCTGGCCAATTTCCATCTGGCTAACTTCTGCTTGCTCTGCTACGTATTCCAAATGCTCATCATCAGAAGAAGATTCTTCTATACCACATGCATTTAAAGTCCCGTAACGTCTCAAACTAGAGACAACTCGACGCATACTTCTGGCATCTTTTGCATCGTAAACCATAGCCGGACTTTGCCATTCTCGACTATATCCTCCTTCATGAGTAATTACCGTTACAACGGATACTAGGCCATTTCCTGATTTTTCGTAATGACTAATGGCTAGACCATTACGATTTAAAGCAGGCATAACAGCATCTTTAATAGCTGACATAGGTGCATACGAATATGCAATCAAATGACCTGACTTTGTCGTAAACTCGGCAGTCATCGATTTAGATAAAGCTTTAAACTCCGCTTGCGCTTTCGCAAAAGCTTTGTTGAAGGCTTTTTCTTGTTCCAAACGCTCTTGATAAACGTTTGAATTCATTTCAGCTTTTAAGCGTTCAACCTCTGTCGCGTTCAACCTCTGTCTTAGCAGCGATCAAATCATTTAGCAATGAATCTAGTGACATGTTTTCCATAATTTTCCTCCTTCAAAAATAAAAAGAGGAGGAACCCTGTCTTGTTCCTCCTTTATCCTGATTGTCTTTTTAGAATGGCATCCCGTCATCTGGGATATCTACTGGAGCACCAGTCAGATAGTTTGACCCGTCCGATGGAGCTGGTTTAGATTCAGTTTTGTTCTCTTTATCTTTATAATCAATGATTTCAAGAGTTGAAACTTCAACGTAAACCGAATAGACAGTCTTTCCATCCCCATTCGTGTATTTCTGCTGGCGTAATGCCCCAGAAATTTCAATCCTAGCTCCTTTATCAGCAAATTTCGCTAGGTACTCGGCAGTCTGACCCCATACTGTGAAATCAAAGAAATCAACAATCCGCTCACCGTTCGCATCCTTGCGGTTACGATTTACAGCAATTGAAGCATTGACCACTTCTTTTCCACTTTTGGTCAATTTTACTTCCGGTACTACTGTTAAACGACCACTCAACACAACATTATTCATAAGATTTTCCTCCTTTATTCCATGGTAGCCATCTCAGGCCACAAGTTTCATACAAAGGGTTTCCCCTTTTAGCAATAAGAAAAGACCTAAAGCAGCACAACGCCCCTGTAAGTCTCCCCTGTCATATAGATACCACATCAATCAAAACAACTTCAATTTCAATGGTTCGTTAGACACATTAAACACAAAAAAGGCACAAGAAAAAGACCTGGTAATGTTCA
>OFDA01000271.1_pt1 | contig 23273 bp, 17 predicted proteins | sample 1520921 | NCBI WGS metagenome assembly OFDA01 (sample SAMEA2699028, study PRJEB24076) | metagenome
ACTTCGTGAACCACACCACTTAGATGTTTATCTTGGTCTATGTTTTGAACAGCTGATGACGTATTCTCATGTTCAGTGTATGTCTCATTAGCCTCACTTGATACTGGCTGTATGTCATTACTTACTTGTTTATCTTGGTCTACGTTTTGAACAGCTGATGACGTATTCTCATGTTCAGTGTATGTCTTATTAGCCTCACTTGATACTGGCTGCATGTCATTACTTACTTGTGCTGTATCAGTTGTTTGTGTATTATCTTGCGTATGGTCCGTCACGACGGCTAAGGCATTTGAGCCGTCTGTTGCGGTGACTTCATCAGCTGAAACATTGCCAGCTGAGAAGGCCAAGGCTCCAGCTAGTGCTATCCCACAGACGAGACCGTAAGCCTTTGATTTCCTAAAGCACCTAATTTGAATTAAGACAGAATAGTATTTTTGCCCTCCTTGTTTAATCTCCAATTCGTTTTCTCCTTTATGTGATATAAGTGGCTTTTTCAGCCTACAACAAGTCAGGGAATCGAACCCCGTTAAGCACCGTCTGCACTTGTTACTGACTAATAGCAATCCCAGATCGCTCTATTTATCCTTAAAAAAGCTATCAGTCTAAAAATTTTAGATTGGATTGGGAAGATAAAACCAGAAAAGGGATAATGATTTATCTTCCCTAAGCCATACCAGGGGATGAACCCTGATACAGCAAACTTAGTATCTTAATACCAAGCTGTAATTTTTGCCTATCTCAAGCCTTACGTCTTATCAAAATTTGACTCAAGTTAGGCAAGATGAATGGTTAGTCTGCGTCTTCCTTCTTCTTGGGACGTGCGAACGTAAGCAAACCACCAAGACTTAACGCCATCATACCGAGTGTCGCAAAGCCAGTCGAAGCCATTTCACCTGTATGTGGGAGTTGTGCTTCCTGTGGTTGTTGTGGTGTCTCAGGTGTTGGATTTTCAGGTGTGTGAGTGGTCACTTTTGCGACCATTTCTTTACCATTGACCGTGTTGATAAAGGTATTTTCAACTTCTCCAGCTGCAATACGCTCAACTTCAATGTAGAAGTCAGCGTCAAATGTCCCTTCAACCCCTAGTGAATTAAGGAACTCTTTATCAATGGTGTAAGCCCACTCACCTTTTTCAGCGTCCCAAGTGACTTTAATGATCTTATTGATAAAGTCACTGTTAGTGTCTTGGTCGAAATTAAAGACAAATTGATACTCTGTCCCTTTGGCAATTTTATCGCCTGCTTTAATCACTTGACCGTTTTTAGTGGTCACATCATATGGCAAGGTCATGTCTTCTTTAGCGGTATACTCTGTACCTGTGATGACACCTTTCCAGTTGCCTGTATAACGATCATGAGCGGTATCGAGTTTATCAAGACCATCATATTGCCATAAAGTCTCATGGTGTTTACCAACGGTCACCCCATCAAGGAGATAATGGATATAGTCACCAATTTTCACTTCTTGACCATCAAGGACTTTAGTTTCATCTTTGGCATCCAAGGCGTGCTTTTCAGGTTGCACGGTTGGGATGTCATTTACGACAAGGTTTGAAACATAAGGATTTCCAAAATCGATTTGTTGGAAATCGTTCTCAACCTTTTCACCGTCACCAACTGTAAGTGTCGCTGGGAGATTGATTGTGATGTTTCTATTCTTCGACACATAGTCAGAATAGAACGTCACTGGGTCTTTAGCAACCCACAAATAAAACTCACCTTTTGGCTCAAGTCCTGCTTGTTTGAGGAAGTTTGAAACGGCTTCTGTACGTCCTTTGTCAGACAAAACATGGTACATATCAAAGAGTCCTTTCACGTCCCTATTTTGTCTATCTTTGATAGTAATATTGTCAACATCAACCGTAAACGCACCGTCTTGCACGTCATCAAGAATACCGAAGCCTTTTGCAATAGCTTCTTTTGAAGCTGTAAGGCTACTGTATGGACTGTAATCAGTAGTTAAGCCGTAGTTGACATGTTTATCAAAGATAGTAGCCCCGTCAATGCCAGCACCTGAGTTGTCAGTGACAGTCTTGGTTGGTGTTGGTTTTGGTGGTGTCTTATAGGTTACGGTGTTTGAGTAGACGCTATAATCACCTGCCTGCACCTTGTAGGTGTTCTTATAGAAACCTTTGTCGTATTGTGGCTCTACGTAAAGTTTTGGTGCTTCTAGGAACTTACCTTGGAAGACATAGCTAAAGGTGTAGGTATTTGATGCTTCATCAAAGTTAGCTGTCGTCCAGCCTTTGGCTTTAGCTTCTTCAATCGCACGTCCGCTATCAGACCCAACGCCACCATCAAGCGGATCGGTGATTGTCACTGTATCTCCTACTTTAATGTTGGCTAGGACATTTTCATAAGACAGCTTGTGTTCTTGCAAGTCACCTTTGGCAACTGTCAAGCTATTTGTATTTGCCCCGTCACTATTAGTTTGTGTTTTGAGTACAGTTGGTTTGTACTGCAACTTATAATCATGATAGCTTGCTTTGATAATCTGATTTTTTGTCTCAGATACCGTTGTTAAGCTCAAGGTTGGCTTTTCAGGATTAGTAGCTTTAACCAGCTCAGCCGATACAGGGTCAACTGTAACAGGGTCAACATTTGTTTTAGTCAAATTAGCGGAAATAGGAGGCTGTGACACAGGTGAAACGACACGGGTATTGATGGCAAACCAATAGGTCTGTCCTCTCGAATCTTCGGGCCCGTCCCACTGGATAAACTCTGTATTAAAATCAGACCCTGATGTGAAGTATCCGATAGTAGCTCCCTTATATTGACTAGGTGAGCTTGATGTGTCCCAATCAACACCTACATCTTGAGGACGGTTATAGTTAGAAGAATAAGCGTAGCCATCGTCATGCATAGTGACCGTAGAACCATTGATTTCTACCATACGACCGTTCACAGCTTTAGCTCCCTCACGTCCGATAGGGTTATTATTAAGTGATGAGTAAGTGATGGCGATAGGTGCTTTTTCTGACGCTGCAAACGCAACTTCTTGTCCGTTGACATTGTAGTAGTACGTATCAGTTACAGAAAAGTTCATGTAGTCTTGATTATCATCAAGTCCGTTATTACGAGAAACTACAAATCCTTCTGTCGGGTCGTTCAAAACATAGACATTAACAAGACCAGTCGCCCCGTTTTGGATAATCCGAAACTCACGGTGAATACGAGTGATGTTATGCACTTGTCCGTCAGCTGTGGTAGCGGTAATACCCTGCAAGTCACGGTAATCAAGCGAAGTAGACCAACCAGCCCCAACGTCGGAGTATCTCAAGACACCTGTTGAATCCAAGATACGAGCATATCCTGATGTCCCACTTGTTGTCCCAATATAGCTCGTTGAGGTAACTTGTGCCCCAGCAGCACTAGAAGCAACACGGGCTTGTGGATTAGGACGATCAAAATCAAGAGCTTGGAGGACAACTTCTTTGGTATAGCCTTCAGTGCCTGTCTTACTTTGTAAGTCTCGATACTGAGCCTGCCACTGTGCCTGTTTGTCTTTTGCTTGGCTATATGCTGCTTGGTTTTGCTGGGCGATAACTTGAGCTTCTTGAGTTGTTTTTACAGTCTGCGTACTGTTGTAATTAACAGTTGCACCGATACCTGACAACTCATTGCCTTTACTATCTGCGTCTTGGTTGACTTGGTTGCTTGTGTTTTGTAATTCTTCATAAGCACGTAAGACCGCACGATTGACCTCGACCTTATCGTTCGCAGCTTGAATGGCTGCTTGGTTACGAGCGTTGAGGGCTTCAACTTCTTCAACTGTATTGACGACTTGGTCTTTGACCGTCACGTTCACAGATTTGTTTTTAAGGTCAGTGATAGCCCCATCTAGGGCTTGATTGACCTCATTAGCACGAGCTACCGTATCTTGGTAGCGCTTGAAGGCTGCCACATAGTTGTCTGTATTGCGTTTGTTTTCAGACAACTGTTCTTGAGCGATTTCTTTCGCTTGTTGGTTGGCTTGTGCTGTGCCATCCGTAGCTGTTGAGTTATTGTTAGATACAGTAACGGTCGTTTCAGAGCCGTGGTCTTGGACTTGTTGAGACACGTAATCATTGTTGGCTTTGATAGCCGTTTGAGCGCCGTTGTAAGCTGTGTTATTAGCTTCCTGTGTCGCTTGTGCTCGTTTGATAGCGTCTACCTGTTGAGCTTGGTCTTGCGCAATCTTAGCCTTGGCTTGATTGAGGTCTGCCGTATTGGTTGGTGTGCCTTTATCTTGTGTAGCATCTTGAGTGACTCCTACCCCTGCTTGCTTGGCGTCATCTACCGCTGTTTTGACAGATGAGTTATCAACCGCTACTTCTTGAGCAGCTGTTGATGTGTTTGCTTGGTCTGCATAGCTATTATTAGCTTCGCTTGACGCTGGCTGCACGTCAGCCTGTTTCGTGCTTGGTTGGCTATCTGTTGGTGTTGTCACCTCATCCGCCGAAACATTTCCAGCTGAGAAGACGAGTGCTCCTGCCAGTGCAATACCGCAGACAAGTCCATACGCTTTAGATTTTCTAAAATATCCTTTACCTTGTTCTTTTAACGTCATTCTTTAAATACCCTTTCTATTGGTTGATTATGCTTTCTTTTTATTTTTAAACGCCAAAGTTAGACCAGCTACTGCAGTCATAGCTCCTAAAATACCAAGAGCTACTGTATTTTTGTCCCCTGTGTGAGGAAGTGTCACAGTTGAGCCATCTTCTTTAGTGACCGTGATTGTCTTGTCAGCGTTCGTTTTAGCTCCGATAGCTTCAGGTGATGTAACTGTGCCATCTGATAAGATCACTTGACCGTCACGTGTTGAAACAATTTGAGCGCCTGTATTAGTACGTACTGGATTTTGTTCCGTCACATCTTGCACAGTTTGACCTGTTGAAGTTGAAGTAGTTCCAATTTGAGACTTCCCTTGTTCGTTTGCCTCGTCTGTTGTTTTTGGTTTTTCAGCTGGGACACCGTCAAGGCTTTTAGCGTTATCCTTACCTTGTGGTTTGTCTGTAGTTGATGATGTATCTGGTGTTACTGGTTTATCAGTTGGTACGCCATCTAAGCTCCCAGCATTGTCTTTACCTTGCGGTTTTTCTGTGGTACTATTTCCAACTGTAGTATCTACCTTTGGTTTTTCTGTGGTACTATTATCGGTTGTATCAACCGATGGAGTCACTGAACCAGAATTAGAACCATTTTCCAGGGTAAAATTAGATGGTGCGTTGGTGTCCACAACAGGTGTTGTTGTACCTGTTGTAGTTGGTTGTGCTTCATCTGCAAAAACAGATGGAGAGGTGATCAAAGCTACTGTGAAGAGCAATGATGCTAAAACTTTCGATTTTGTTGTTTTCATTTAGAAAACTCCTTTCTTTGAATCTACATTTAATTGTAATATAAATTAATACCGCTTATTTAAAACTAACAAAGGGCTTGGCTAAAGCGTTTTGTTTGATTATTGAGTATATAAAAAAAGAGCAGACAATGCTCTTTTTACTATATATATTATTTTCCAACATAAAACATTTTTGTTGTGTAATCATTGAAATAACTTTCTTGGTATTCTAGCGCCTGCGCATTTCTTAATGATACAGATGCTTTTTCCATAGCTTCTTCATTAGCCTTCAAATCCTCCTGTAATTGTGATAGCCTTTTTTGGGCATTTTGGTCATTTTCATTCCGGTCCAGTGTCTTTTGAACATTTTGGATGTTTGCATTTATCTTGCTCAATTCATCTTTAAGGTCTTTCTGCTTCTTAGTATACTTGTCAACTAACGGTTGTTTGTAAACGAGCTTCCAGTATTCCTCAAAGTTGAAATAGGTTTTACCGTCCTTCTCACTTAAAAGATGATCAACATCTAATACTGTAAGTTGGTACGCCTTCTCTTTAAGTTTCGGATTGATTGTCATGTTAAAAGCAATCGTATCTGTCTGCTTATCTTCACTAGATTTTTTACGAACCGCGTCATTATTAGTTCCTAAATCATATTCTGCATCTGAAAGAATTTTAGTAATAGAATCACTATCTGATGGGTCAAAAACAGTTATATTGTTGTCGCTTTGCTTGTTGTCAGTGTCAATAGTAGCAACATCTCGATTAGCAACGATGATAGAGTAGGTTTCCTCACTTGGCTTAGGGATAATGACGAACATATCCCCATCTGTTGACATACGACCAAAATAGGCAGGAATTTCCTTCTGACCAGTATCAGTCTTTGTCATGACAACATAGGAACTAGCACTTAAAGGTAAAGGGGTACTTGGATTTTCTTTAATCGTAATACGAGCGATCAAAACATCTCGGCTTTTAGAGACGTAGTAATTCTTGATTTTCCCTGTAGCTTGGGACAGCTTGAATTTCACCTCTTTACCAATCATTGTCTGTGAATGTGCCAAAATATCGCTATCTTGTATAAATGTGCTTGTGACAAAAAAGAGATAAGCGACCACCAAAAATACAAATAATAATCCTCGACGTAAATATTTACTATTTTTTCGATTTTCTAAAACTTTATTCATCTAAATTTCCTTACAATTTCGGATATGCATCAATAAGGTGTAGTATCGACCTTTCATTACACCTAAAAACCCCTCGGGCAGGAACTGTCATCTCAATATCAATTTGTAATTTCTGAGACAACGGCTGCTTAAAGGCCGCCTCTAATTGTGAAAATTTACCCTTTTCAATTCGTCCAATAAATGACCAACCAAAATCTTCGTCAAAGTTTGTATAGAGATGACCATTATTCAAATCAAATATCTTTGTGTTTGCTCCTTCAGTTGTGTTATCGAAGGTGAAGATAACTTTCCCTCCTCGCTTCTTTAAACGCTCCAGTTCAGCATTAACATAAGCTTTGTAAATTTCCTTGTCTAGTACGTCAGCTCCATGGATGACCAATAAATCCCCTTCCTTAAATTGAGAAATAATGAAATTTAGGATATTTACAAATTGAGCATTTTTTTGCCTACGATCTCCGATTTTTGAGAAGTCATAATAGGTTTGAATCTTATCTGATGGTTTGAGACTTGTCGGAGCCCCGAGAATTTTGATATTCCCATCCAGTGATTCTTCAATCTGCCCGATTACTCTTTCCACACGGTCCGTCTTTCCTTCACGACGTTGCCCTTTAGCTTCATCAAACACTATTTTTAACTCTGTACGATAGTTAGTCATGATTGGAAAACGATTAGGTGGCATACCAATAAATGATGACTTTCTATGGTCAGAATTATAATATCTTTTTACAGTTTCCCGATAAGCTGTCTTGATATCCCCTTCACTGTTTTCGTCCAGGGTATAATTTCTTAGGATGTTCAGAATAAGGAATATTTTCTTTTGCATCATAGTGTAAAGATTCTTTCCCTCTTCAAACTCACCATATGGCTGTAGTGCATTAACAGATATCTCACTGATATCAATAATCGAAAAGTCGTCCTCCATAGCTTTGTAAATTTCATTTTTAGTCAACTTTTCATAATTAAAGTCATTAAGTACAATATGATGCACCCTGGACCCCTCTAAGGTGAATTGATTAGCAGCAGCTTGTGCGAAACAAGATGCCATCGACATCTCTTCATGGGTCTCTCTATTTTGAAAAGCTTTATGACCAGATGCGCGTGGGATAGCGACAACTGACTTATCTTTAGTTTTTCTTACAAAGTCTATGAGTACGTGCGCTGAACGCATACCTTCTGCTGTCACTTGCTGAGAGGCTAAGGTATCATACCCTACTACTACTCCCTTTTCATCCTGCAATACTAATCGGCTGTAAAAATCAAGTCCTGCATAATTTTCATGTGTAGATGTAAACGTAGTATCTACATCATTATAAGACAAATAATCAAATATCTGGTCATATGCTTGAAATGTTTTTCCAACAGGTAATTCTAGTTCGATGTACTGTAACGGACTGTTAGGATCCAATACCGTCCCATCTTTACCTGACCACATACGCTGAATGACATCTACTTGCTCATCAAGTAACTCTTCCGAGTTAGCTTGAATAATTAAGGTCCAACGATAAAGGACAGCGCTTCTATTTTTGATTGTTTTTTCACTTTGGTATTGTGCATGGTGAATTTTTCGACCATCCACAATAGCTTTGTGCAAATCATTTTTGTCAAGATCTCCAAAAGCACCGTTAGAGGTTGTATCGACTTTATCCATGTCTACCATAGCTTTTTGGTAGGTTTCATGCACAATATTTTGATGAGCCTTAAGCAAGATTACTTGACAGCCATCTACTGTATTATAGTCATCTAATTGGATAATCGTTTGTGGCGAGAACCCAAATCCTCTCCCATACGGAATATCGAGATAGAAAATATAGTAATAACGCCCGTTTCGATAAAAGTGTACGGGATCTTCTAAAAGTAACATAAACTCTTTCCTCCTATTACTGAATAGTAAGAATATGCCTACTAAGCCTTTGACAACTTAGTAGGCATGTTGTTGTATTTCATCAAGGATAGCTATAATTTATCTAGAAATTCTTTTATCTTATTCTTAGGTAAAATCTCCAAACGAGTAATTACACCTTGTTGTGTCAAGTTTGTAAGTACTTCTTCAAGTTCTTTCTGACTTTCAATGCTCCTGAGTTTAAAGCAAGCTATTGTCCGTTTAATAGTTTCTTCTTTTAGTTCTGTAGCAAATTGAAGATTATAAATCTTAGCCAACTTCCTTTGGTAATTTGACGATGTATCACTCTCTGATATAGACCTGATATAATCTTTTTGAGGTTGAAAATTGACCTTATCTGATTGAAAGAAATTCATTGTCAAAACATTATTTAAACTATTTCGTTGCAAACCAAGAATACGTTTTGCCCGGTTTAGATCGCTATTAAGCATGATTCGAGAGAAAATACCTTCGACTTGGAAGAAATAAATCACCTGACCATTTCGAGTCTTGGCCACCCCGTCCTTAATAGAACTTTTGATAATGTTGAAAGGATAGCGGTGAGCTCCACCTTTGACAAATAACCCTTTAATAACGGACAGAGAGTAGCTAAGGACGGTACGACGACCAACCGGCTGAACAACATTGTAGGATATAAACACGAGTATTGCTATCATCAGCAACGTAGGAAGGATACTTCTACTTGAAGACACACGGCCAGTTAACCAAGAGGTTAAGATGTACCAAAAAACGCCAACCAACAAAACACCCACTGTCGAAGCAATGATACGGGCCACTGTAGTTGCACGTCCTCCAGTCAATCGATTCATCCAATTAAAATAAACCGGTTGAGTAAATCTCTTGATACGCATATCAACCATAAAGTCAGACGTTGTAGTAGCTCTAAGGTCTGCTTGTTGTCTGGCCTTAGTTTCCTTCTCCTGTTCTTGCTGTAGTAATGCGCCTTGGATACTCTCTTCTGCCACGTTCTATTCCTCCTTATCTTTGTCCAGGGGTTGCTGCGTGTCATCACCTTTTCCCCCATTAAGGCGTTCCTCAAACCTATCCAAAGACTTCCCGAACGTTTCCCCTAGCCACATAATGGACTGAGTGATGACAACTAGGATGTTACGAAGCATATAGATAATTGACCCACGCTCATATTTTCCTACTTTGATATTCTCTTCGTTCCGTTCATAATCATTAAGGTGGACAATACCATCTTTAATACGCCCCAATCTTCCCACGCGCTTTGATGAATCACCTTCTTCGATTTTCTTAGGAGAGTGGGGTTTTCTCGCTTGATTCAGTTCCTCTTGTAACTGTGCAATTTCAAGTTCTTTGAGTTGTAATTCCAACTCTTTTCTTTGTTCTTTAATTGATTTTTTGGCCATAGATTACCTCAAATAGTCTTTCAACGCTGCTTGCATATAAGGGTCTGTGACCTTCACATTAGCTTTTTTGAAAACCGCCTTAATGATATTATTAACCATTGTAGAGTCGTTAGACATTTTTTGGGTTTTAACTAAGTTCTCTAGTTCTTTTTTGTAAGCACTCATGTCGGTCCCTTTATCTTTATTTTTGACCATCTTTACAATACAGTAATAAGAATTAGAACCAGTACTAGAATTGTTGTTTCCCATCATATCCATAGTAAACAAAGCAGACTCACCGTCTTTTAAGTTGTAGACTAATTCTGTATTCTCTTCATCAAAATAATTAGATGCATTTTGATAAGTAAACACTTTTCCAGAGTTCCCATCTAAGGAATGATTATTCTTCGCTAATGTCTCGATATCTGCCCCATTTTGAACCTGGCTATATAGTGAGTCGGCTGTTTCCTTATTGTCAAGAACTAGCATTTGAATATCAACATTAGGACGATAGGAAGCCCATGCAGTCTTTATCTCAGCATCAGAGACCTTTATGTGCTCTTTAACACCGTACTCATAAGCTAACTCTTGTTTTACTTTTTTTAGCAAGGCTTTCTTGTCAGTCTTTGTATTATTGGCATTTACTAGGTAGGATAGACCACTACTATTAGCAGTCATAGCGTTATAAGCTGTCTGAACATCTTCGTCGCTAATCTTATCGCCATATATGTTACCAAAAACATCATATATCAACGTCCATTTAAGCGCTGTTGAACCGTTAGTGTTATCTTTTAGATAGCTATATAAAGCCTTATTTGTGACTACTCCACTATTAAAAGTCGCAATAGTGGATGTGTTTTGGTTGTTGGCGGCACTACCTCCCCAATATCCTATAAGGAGAGAACCACCTGCTACTACAGTTAGAATAGCAACTCGGACTTTTTTGCTGCCCATTGTAGGTAATGATAGAGCTTTATTAATCATATTTTTGGGGAATTGTTCCCTACTTTGTGTCTTCTTTTTTTCTGCCATATATTTCCTCTTTTATTTTTTAATAGCCTAATTATATCAAGGAAAGAATACCTAACTTTAAAACTTAAGAATGGCCTATAACTAACCACGCGCAGCATTTTCTTATTATATCTATGACACCAAAAAAAGCCTCTATTATTCAATAGGGCTATTTTATTCTGATTATTGTAATTCTTCTGGCATCAAGCGCTCTAATGGCTTATAGATATATCCTTTAGTTTTCATGTAATTAACAAACTCGTTGAAAATCGTTGGCTTCCATTTCGCTAGGGAGGTATAAATTTCAATACATTCTTCTGTCTCTTTTATACCCATTTCCAAGTTTTTAATATAAACATCTCCATTTTGGTGCCATATTCTTAAAAAATCCTTTGTGATCTCAACATCTTCTGGATCTAACACGTATCCCGGATAAATTGTTACACCGTCCCAATTAGGATCTAAAGGAGCTGCCCAATCTGGTAATTGGAAATAGTCTTCCTCTTGTAACTTTAGATACCTTAATGGAATGTTGTTATAACCTTGAGCATATGCAGACCTTGGGTCTTTTTCCCACTCTTCCGAGATAGTTGGAGCTGCATTTTTTCTATAAAATCTAGCCCACTTGAGCGTTCGTTTAAGTGACTGTTTATTTTTCGCAATTGGAACGCCTCCGTAATAGAGAAGACGGGGGATGATAGTCGTAAACTTACCATATTCCGAAGTAATTGTCAAAGGTTCCGCCCCTTGTTCTTCCCATTTGGCCAACACAGATTCATAACGTGGTTGCCAGACATCTTCTTGGAAGCGTTCAACAACCGTAGCGTAATAATTTGTACTGTCATGGCTAAGCTTGTCCATATAAACAGCATAGTCCTTCACTTTTGATAAGTGGTCAAAGAAGTCTGTTTTAACATCGTTATAAATAGCTACTTTTTCACAGTAAGTGTTAAACAAATCCCACAGATGAGCATATTGCTTTTTAATAATCGCAACAGCATTTTTATATTCTTTTGTATCAAAATAGTTCATTTTATCACCTGCTATTTCTTAGTTCACTAATCGCACCATACTCGAGCAATTGGTAGCCACGTCTGACATTAAGATATTCATGTTCATGGCCATAAAGACTATATAGGATATAGTAGTCTGCATCAATCAGTTGTCTTAGAGCGACTGCTAATTCATTTACTTGAAAAATATGTTCTCTTAGTTGCATTAAACCAGTCCATGCATCTGGGTATGCTTCACCATTAGCATAGGAATTAAAATCCCAGCCTCTTTTGAACGGTACTTTCCAGTTTTTATCATCAAAGAAATCATAAGGATTATCCACCAGATGCTTTTCTTCACCCTCTTTACCTTTTTTAGGTTTATGATCTTCTGATTGCATTTTAGGGAACATATAGTCTCTTAATGCTTCTACTGTTTCGAGAAAATCATCAAGATTGTTTTCTTCTACAGTGCGTTTCATCTTAACATATGGGAGCGGTCTAATCTGATAGTCCTTGTAATAATTCCCCTCTTCTTCAAAGATAACCCCAACAGGTCCATGTCCTGGCTCTTCTACTGAATTTCGCATATGCAAAGGTCTGTTCTTTAATATATTATCTGCAACTTGATCATAACCCAATTTTCTAGCAAGAGTGACAGCAGGTTGAGAACTTTCATTAACATGTTCTGTATGGGTTACAATCTTATCGAGAAGATGCGCGTGTTGATTATATAGGTCCATACATTCCATTACTTCTTCTCTCAATAATTGCTTATACAGGTTAGGGAAGTATGCTCGATTGTAGGCTTGCCCCTCTGGTGTATTATCGTCAATATTATCTTTATGCCGTGCTTTTACTACCATTTTTTATCCTTTCTGTAACATTACAATGTAAATGTTGACAAGATACATCACGACGGAGACTAAGAGTCCGGCCCATCCTAACATTTTTTCTTGTTTAAATGATTTATTTCCTAGGCTATACAGTTCATATCGCCTAGCCATTATTAACGTTGTAATACCTAAAACGACTCCAATCAATGGCGATAAAAGGGCTACAACAATGGAACTTATACCTAAAATTTTACCAGTTTTTGCGTTATTCATCTACATTTACCACCTTATTTCATGTATTAGTTTATAGTATACCTCTTCCTACAGTCACTTCTTTCAAACTAAAATAAAAAAGAGAAGTTTGGAATTTTCCAGACTTCTCTCAAAGGCTATACATTATAATCTTGTGCCCCTTGACCAATATGCATAAGAATAGCTACACCGGCAAAACCGACACAGATTGAAATGATAGCAAATAATAGGTATTTCCAAGCATACTTTATGCCACCCTTATCTTCGTCTTTTCTGTTTAGAACGGTTACAAATCTAACCGCAGAAACAGCCGCCCCTACAATCCCTGCAAGTATCAATACCCAACCAAGGCGTTTTTGTGCTTCAACTTGAACATCGTTTCCAAAAAGCGCTGTCCAGAATTTATCGAAAACATCCCAAACAGCTCCATCGCCTGAATACACTGTCAGCTGAATAAAATTAATTAAAGTTTGTGAAATCATTACTACTCCTTTTTTATGTTAGTTATAGATGAAATTGTACACCATCAGGACATCTAATGCGTTTATCAATTAAATGTGCTCTCATTCATTGAGCCCTTCTGTTCGTGAATCTGTTGAACTTGGCTGTAGTACATCTTCTGGTATTGGACGTTTATTGACTACTGGTTGTTCATGGTTCGGTGATGATTCGGAAGTTATTGGGGCCCTCTCTGGTGTTGGTTGTTCAAACGATGGAGTTTCAGAACTTATTACTGGTTCACCGCCACCAAAAGAGTTCTCCGATTCTGTTCCAAACAATCCATTTTCACCCATACGACTAGTTTTTGAGACTGTACCATTGTCACTTTGAACACCTGAAATTTGTTCGCCAATTAAACCACTACCTATATTGGCTCCAGTACTCATTGACGAATTACCTGAGCCTCCGGTTTGACCATCATCAAAATCGATAGAAGCATTCCCTATAGATGAACCAAGTTTATTGACCATCGAACGAACACCTTTTTCAGCTACAGTTGTGAAAGCACCTAGTGCTCCTCCTACAACGAATCCGGCTTTGCCAGATAAACCACGCGCATTAGATAGACCACTCATGGTTTGACCAATCTTGCTATTTGCAATTTTCTGATTAAGCGGAACAAATGGGGCTGCACCTCCATCTTCTGTAAAGTTGGTTTGAGAGCCAGTTCCGGCACCTGGTTGTCCTTCGTTTTCTAATCCTAATGTACGTGAAGCCGAACCTGCTCCATTAGCAACATTGGCCACAGGGTTGATGTTTCGATTTAGGTGATTCCGTATAGCTAGATTACGCATCATCCTTATAGCTCCAGCATTACCATTAGGGTCCCCTTGTTCTACGTAATTATCTGAATTAGGGGTAGCATAGACAAATTCATCCAAGCGATTCAACGGTTGCATAAGAGCATCCTTCATAAAGACCAAACCAAACACAATAATTTCTAGTACAGACACTCTTGTATTTTTCCCAAATAGTGTCCACTTAATCATCGGTTTGACTAAGAAAAAGGCAACTAAAGCTTGGAAAACTCCTAATGTTATGGACCACAGTCCCGTATTTTCCAATAGATAATTAGATGCTGTAGATAACCATTCATTTGATAAATCGACACCTCGTGGAAGCCAGATAAACAGCACCCTAAACGTAATATCTACGAGAAGATAGGCCACACAAGCTGTTAGTGAGGATTTAACAATAATGTTGTAGAAGGACTTCCACCATCCGCCAACAAACTCTGTGAGACTCATCTTGCTCATGCTGACCATTAAACCACCATACAAGATAGCTATAGCCAAATTTCCAAAGAAGTTCTGAACTAGAGCTGTAGCCTTATCATCACTTGGTTGTGGATTAATGAAGCGATAGTATCTAAAGTCACTCGTTGATGAGCTGTTACCTTTTTGGGTTGTTGTATAAGATGTATTAGTACCGAAGAAAGATAATTTGTCTGATTGAAGATTAGATTGAAGCAAGAAAATCATAGATTGATTTGAAAATTGATAATTATTTCCAGTCTGTTTCCTTGTTTTCAATCCTGCGTATTTGTTGTACAAGGCAATCATGTAAGAATTAATTGCTTGCCAATAGCGCGTGTCATCTCCACCGGCCCCTAGTTCCTTGTTATCTTTATCAGACTTAGTTGTAGTTGCGGATGTCGGATCTTTAGCTTTTTGCTCCGTTGTCTTTTCATCAGATGAAGCACCTATGGTATTGTAAGGTTTAGTGAGATCTTTAACTAAACTATTCCCGTTAGAACCACCGTTATAAGTAGACGGTTTAGCTTGTACAGCGGTTGGATTTTGAGAAGCGCCATAAAGGTAGGTCCCGGCATTTCGATTCGAGACAGTAACGGAATTCCAAATAGATGAATCATATTTTACCGAGTGATAAACACGACTAATATTGCGGTAGGAGACACCGCTTTGAGTACCAGAATCTTCACTATCATTTGTGGCCACTTGTTCATTATCAGGAATGTCTGTAAAGAAAATAGGCATCCCACGAAACTTAATGTTGTTAGTTCCTGTAAAGTCCCAATAACGCCATTTTTTGTCTCTAATTGGAGCAATCGTTGATACTTTATATACTGCTGAATTATCTCCAGTATCCCATGTCAATGGTTCAGGAAGGTCATTCGCGGCTACTCCTACATTTAGTCCTGCTGCCGTTTGAATACCCTGAATATAGTCATTCACATTAAATGTATCTTCTGCAATATCCGAACCACTTCCGTATCCGATGGCTGTACTTAGTTCTGAACCAAGGGTAGCCTCTATTTTTTGATTAAGCGCCTTAACTTGTTCAAGTGATAACTGGAATTTGTTAGTGTCGTAATCTTTAGAAGCAATCAATAATTTGTATGCTTCTGTGTCAGAGTAGATGTAAGCCGGATCCATGTTAGATGCGATGGCTAACTTGAGAATATCAACTCGGTCACTATCAGCTTGTTTGTTTGTTGGTCCTTGCCCTTGATTCCCATCGGGTGTTGGGTTAATGACGTTATTATAAGCCGGGTACAAGAACATGAAAAAGGCAAATGGAACGGTGATTCGGAAAAACCATTTTCTAAGATGCCCGAAAATTTCTCCGACTCTGGATTTATGAAGCGAAATCAAGGTAAGAAGAAGCGCTCCCCCCATCCATATGGCAACAACAAGGCCACGTATACTATTAAAAAATCTCGTGATAACTTCTTTATTGTTGGAACCTAATGTTAGATTAAAGAGGTGGTCAAAGGCAGCTGTAACTCCATTTTGGTTAATACCCTGATAAGGTACAGCACCAATCAAAGCTCCAAACATCTGCCCTGGAGATAGATGTATGGCAATATATCCGACTGCATCAATAACATTTCTAAATAAATCCAATACTCCAGTTAATAGGTTTTGAAGTAAGAACGATGTCACACCTGCTAGTATTAGCAATGTCCCTAAAGAACCGCTAAAGAAACCAACTCCTATACCAGAGGAGATAAGCGCAGTGTCGAAGAGACCATCGCTTCCATCACTGGTTGTCGTCGCAGAGGACGTTGCACTCTTTGATACTGTAAGCCAACCAGCATTGGCATAGAGATTAAGAATATTAGCTAACGTCTGTCCTTCGTTGGTGGATTGTTTAGACTTTCTTAAATTATTAGGGTAATAAGTAAATGACGAGGGCATATTATCCTTTTGTTCAACAGAAGTCGTTGCAGAAGGATATGAGGCGATAGTACTGTAACCAATATCTGATTTCTTGAAGGAATCACCGTTACTGGACATTTCTGTATAGAATACCTCAGCCAAGAGATTACCAACAATTGGTCTATCGCCTAATGAAAGGTCACTAGTCATTGGAACCTGTTGTCCTGCCGCTGCTTCCCCATTGCCTCTAAAAGATATTAACAAATCGCTCACTTTAACAGCACTATTGGAAGCCCCCCAGAAACCATTCTGACCATCATAGTTGACTTTGCCATTCCCAATTTCATAATAGAGTAAAACAGTCGAGGCTTCCCCGTCGCTATTTGGATCAATAGCTACACTCCCGACCACATAATAAAGTGTTTTGGGAGTTACACTTTTACCTGCCTTTTTGTTAAGGTCCGATTTTTTGATATACACATCATTTCCGCCACCAAAAACCGTACTACCATTTGAACCGTAAGTGGTTAAATGAGGGACCTTGATAAAATCAACACCGTTCTTATTCAGTTCACCATCACTGTGACTGCCGTAAGCTCTTGTTACTTTTGCGTTATCAATCTCAATGGAAACCTTCTGAGAGTCAGCGTATGCAATTGGAGGCGATTCGTTACTAAAGGTGCTACTTATCGTCACACCACTTGATATGCCAGTAACTAACAGTGCCATCAATAAGGTTTTACTAAGTATTTTTCTAGGCTTCACTTGTTTATTCTACCTCCTTTTCTTGTATCGATAGCTTTCGATTCAGTGTTAAACTATAATCTAAAGTCATATCGACCGAATTAACCCAGGTAGGATTAATTCCTCTACGGACATAAGAAAGTGTTGGTTCGTCATCTAAAAATGTCCTTGCTTCTTGATTGTTTGCATCCCAAGCCTTAAATGTAAGGGTAATTTCTGAAACATCTGGATAACGAAATTTGATATCTCCTAGAAGACCATCTAACTCTTCACTCAAGATATCATAAATTTGACTAGCACCCCCGGCATTGGCATCGCTCATATTTGCCTTAGTGTTTGCTATGTAGACAGCAAACGGAGAAGCTACAAAACCTTCAAAATCTTCCTCCTGTTTAGTTTCAGGATTGAATCGTTTGATGGTATTTAGTATGTATTCTTCTTTTACTTCGATGGTACCCGTCTCTGGATTGATTGTTTCTTTGACTTTCCGTTTGTACTTAGGAGCACCTTCAATTTCATCAAAGGTGTAATAGGTATCTTCTGGAAGATAAACCGTTATTCCTAATTCATCTTTTAGTTCCTGTAATTTTTGCTCAATAACTTCTGTGGCAATTTGAATACCATTATAGACACTTAGTTTATTTAAAATAACTAATCCATCAATCCGTCTCAGATACTCTGGTGTAAAACCTCTATTGGTAGTAAGGTCTTTTTTCACTTGTTGCTCAAACTGAATGCGATCAAACTCCAAGTCATTAGTTGTTATTAATTGACTAGAGTTATATTTTTCAATACCGTTTATGACTTCATATGAAGCATTGGAAGTGAAAATCAAAATGCTATTTTGGATGGGTAATTTATATGAAGTTCCAAAACGATCGATATACTTAATAACCCCTTCTTCTGTTGGCTTTAGGAATGATGATAGGAGATTTGTTCCAATTTTGGTATTCGTTGGTGAAAGAACCCCTTTTTCTACTTCATCATAAATGATGACATACTCTTGGGAGTTGCGAACTTTTTGACCAATTTCTTGATTCATTATATTCACTCCTCCACCATCTGGAACATTAGAAAACATCGGGATATCTAGTAGAAGGAGTCTATCATCAGGATTGGCCGTTTTACCATAAGCAATCTCTCCTAAAATACGGCCTATCTCTGTTTTACCAACACCAGACGGACCAACCAAAAATAAAGATAACATTGGTCGCTTCCTTTTCATACCTGTACGAACTAAGAAGCGCTTTAGAATCCTATAAAGCTGCGTTTTGCCCATTTCTTGCCCTTTGATACGAGTTTCAAGTTGTTTAATCGCCTCAAAGACATCGATTGTAGCATCTGGCTTAATATTTTTAGATAAAGCAAACGCTTCTTGAACAACGTCTTGAGTAATTGTTTTGTTCTCTAAAACATAAAATGGCAAAAGGGTTTCAAGAAACTGTTTAGACCGTCTGGGTTCGCTCATTCGGCTGTTGTATACATGGCTATTATGTAGAATATACTCAATAATAGGTTTACTTAACGGGTGAGGGGCCAACCCCCACTCTTTTAGTAGATTGTCCCAAGTTCGAGCATTGATTGCAACTAGCTCATCGTGAGTATAGGGGTCAAAGTAAATATAACGTGTTAGTCGGTCATTGAAAGCTCCGTCTGAAACAATATATTTCTGGAATTCTTCCTCGGTTGTTGCAAAAAATGTAATGATTGGATCTTCTTGTTCTCCCATTTCTTCTTTCATCAGATCTGAGCCCAATGAGTCTCCTGTTGATTTGAGAAATGTTTTTATCATGTAATGAAATTCATCAATAAAGAGAGCAAATTTGATATTTGAGTTCTTCAACTCTTTTCTCGCTTTATCCTGCAACTGTTTGATAGTTGGGATAATATCTGAGATTGTCGAGGCAAGTTTGTCTCGTCCGATTTTTTCAATCTTTGGCAACGATAACTTCAATATGATTAGCTCATAGTTAAGAGGGTTAACAACTTCATTATTGTTAATACGTCGGACCAGTTCTTGTACAACCGTTGTTTTACCTGCGCCGGGTGGGGCAATTAATGCAGCGAACGGCTCTTTAGGTGTATATACGGTATGCATCAACCTCCTCAACTCATTTTCTCTTCCAACAAACACCCCATTATACGGTTTAACAAAAGTCAATGCCTTCCTATCGCCAATACTATCTTGTGTTAGTTCAAAATAGCTCCAAAAAGAATTGTTTGCTTTTAATCGCTCATAAAGTGATTGTTTTGTTCTATCTTCCATGCTAACCTTTCAAAATTGTAGTATTAAATACATTTACTTTACCAAAAATTGACCTATATTCTTTAAAACTAAAAAAGCCATACATCATGTATAGCTTTTACATATATTGTTGTTATTACTTCTTTACATATTTCTTCTTTCTTTCAAAGCCAATCGGTCTTTATGAGTAGACAAATTGATATAAGGATGTTGCCCTTCTACATAAAAATCTTTTATTAAGGCTAGAAAACTTGCCTCCAAACGATAATCAGCATCATCAAATACCTCCTTAGCTTGGAGATCATCAAAAAGTCCGACGATTGCCTTTTGCTCTGGTGTGAAATCAATCTTACCAGGTACCCAATCCGGTACATTGGTATTAACATTTTTCTTAGGAGTTGATGATTGCGCATTGTTAATATTGTTATCGGTCCCTATATTTGTGTCAACTATTCTAGTTTGCCCCTGCATCATATCTTCTAGGGATTGATAGCCCGCTGCAACCCAATTACGAAGAACACCTCTAGTCCATCCAAAAGTTTTCCCGTTCGCAGCTGTCCTTGCTAGCGCTTCGATAACTAAATCTGGCCCTAACTTCTTCGTAAACTCTTTCAATTGTTTGTGATTGTAGTAATTATCAGACTTAGTTTTCTTACCAAACACTTTCCTGAATTCTGACAACACTAGTTTATAGTCCCCGTTAAGACGTGCGTTCATTTTAGCCTGTTCATTGTCACTAAAGTGAACTTCTTTTCCGTTGATAGATTCAATGGTATCTAAGTCACGTGTAAATGGTTTAAAGGTGAAAATATAGCGAACAATATTACGTCCTTTTTTGATTTTTTCCACTTTAAGATTCTGAACAATCTGTTCGCCATCCTGATCTTTTAGAGAATTGATATCTTTGAGCGCTTTATTCAAATATTGTGACTTTGTTTTTAACTTTGCCTCTGTATCTAAATTAAGAACTACCTTTTCAAAAAAATCAGCTTTGACTGTCACATAACCTGTGTTTCGATATCCTGTTAGAAAACGAAATAAGTCTTGACCAGCTACCGTGCTTAAAGCATTGTGTATTTCGCGGCCATACTCAATAAATCCAGTAAACCCTCTAGTTTCTGTGCTCCACTGACTACTGTTAAAGAGGTCTTTGATTTTTATGATACGTTGTTGGGTTTCCCCATTTTCATCAATGTACTCACCGGCCGGAATCTCTTCATCGCTTAATTGTAATTGGATAAATCCCATGTCTAGGTTCAAACGTGTCGTAGGAGAAAATAAAGAAATAAATTCTCTATCTTTGATAAAGCCATCCTCGGTGACTTCATGATCCAGGACATTGACGTAAGAAATCCCCTTCAATTTAGGAACAAGTTCTTCCATAATGCTATTAAACTCTTTTCCTAATTTAGGTCGTTTCTTTCCAGTCTTAGCATCTTTTTTAGCGTAATCTGCCAATAGAGCAAGATCGCTGAAACTTATCGTGACTAATCCGTCACGATCTTTTAGTTGCCCAAAGATAACTTCAACAAGGCTATTTTCTATCTTTTTCAGATTTCCAGTATGGAAAAGAGCTGGCAATTTTTTGTCGTACTTAATCGACTTTGAACCATCTATATTGATTTCATCATATGGCTTGATAACAGATAAATCGTTTGGTATTTGTGACATTTATGATAACCTGCTTTTTTATAATTTATCATATTGTACCAAAATTGGTAGATATTATCTAGCATTGTCCCTATTCTGTTAGATATAAATTCAAACATCTAATAATTTCGGGAAAATATTTTTAGTTCTAATAAATTGTCACAAATCTATTAGATATCATAGTGAAATCCTTATACTTTTTTCTCGTCAAACACCTTATATCTGAAGCATTTGCTAGAAATACAGAATAGACTTTTTGATACTGTCACAAATCTATTAGATATAGATGGTGTAGAAACGCTCATTGATAACAATATCTAACAAATTCGGGCATAATAAAACACGATATATTCCTCTTGTCACAAATCTATTAGATATGGTGTATTAATTTTACGTATTTCTTAAATTTAGAGTAAAAAGAAAGGGTTCTCCCCTCTCTTTTCCCAAATTTATTAGATGTTGTCACAAATCTATTTGTCGTCGTCCCTAAATCATTAGTTATCGTCACAAATCTATTAGATTCTTTCCCAAGACTGATAGATGTTGTCACAAATCTATTAGTTATTGTCACAAATCTATTAGTTATATGGCTGAAAACCCTTGTCCCTCTTGAGATTGGCATACCTTATAACTATAATAACTATAATAACTTTATTATAACTATGATAACTATAATAACTAATACAATTATTATCTACAAAACTCAAAACAGAGCTACTTAGCTCTGTTTATTTTCTTTTTTTAGTTTTAAGCATCTCTAGTTCAATAATTTTATTAAATAACTCTTTTTGAGATGGGTTAAATTGTTGGTAAACATTATTAAGGAGTTCTGTAAAAAGTTTATCAGACCCTCCACGGCGTGGATAATTTCCGCTGTCCCCGTTCAAATCCTCGTTATCCAATACCGCACGGATAGCATTAAAGCGTAAAAGCGATAATTGTGTCATATTAAAGCTAGCCCTAGTTTTCTCGCTAGGTGTAGCAGCAGGTAAAAGAATATCTGTATCAGCTGATTCATCCGCTCTAACTTTAGTGACTGGTTCTGTTTTATCAATAACTGCTACTTCTTTTTTTGGTTCATCCTGTAAAAGAAAGCTAACGTCATGCTTCTTACGTAGTACATCTAAAACATCCTTTTCAACTTCTCTCCCTTTAATAAAACTATCAAATTTTTCTTTAGCCGTCTCCAAATCGTTGTTTTGAATGGCTGTATCAATTTCATTACAAATTCTTCGAGAGATTACATTAAGACTGGCCATCGTTTATTTTCCTTTCCCTATAACTTCTAAAAGCTCATCCGTTACTCTACGAATTTCTTTCTTAGGAATATCATATTTTGTTGATGTAAAGACATTCTCTCTTTTTGCAACAAAATCTATGTATTGTTGGTTCACATACAGGTATTGATCAAAAACTCTTGTTCCATGTTTTTCAGCAATTTCCTCAATTCGTTTTACGGCTTCCCTAGCTTCTTTTTGTTTGATAGATTTTCGACTAAGGCTACTTCCTCTATTTACTTGAGTAATGACTATGCCTGCAATTTGGATATCTACTCCGAAAATACGATAACTATCTTTAATAGCTTCAATATCTTCTATGGTATCAATTACCCCCATTACTCCAAAGTCGTTAGGTGTTGTTGGAATGACCACAAAAATCTTCTTATTAGCGAGAAGGGTGCTAGAAGTAGAGGTTCCTAAAAATGGTGGAGTGTCAAATAACATAAAATCATAGTACTCTTTAATGGGTTCTAATCGGTTTCCTAACCTAATCATGCTATCTTTTAGTCCGGCAGATTCAGCTTCCCAATTTTTCATCATTGGGCTACCAGGTAAGATATCTCCGCTATCTGTAGAAACAATGCTATCAATCGCATCTGACTCTTTTCTTAAAACTGTATAGATGTTTTTTTTCGTGTCGATTGGAATCCCCGAAGCCATTGTGAAATTACATTGGCCATCCATGTCAATAGCACAAACTTTATAATCTCTGCTATTCAAATCTTGGGATATTAGTTTAGTAGTTGTAGTTTTCGCTACTCCTCCTTTTTCGTCTAAAAACACAATTGCTTCTGCAACCATAAGTTTTCCTCCATAAGTATAAGTAATATATAACGCCTTAAGATAGGTGATGTATCACCTGATGTAAAACCATCTATATTAAAAGTA
>OFDA01000273.1_pt1 | contig 23027 bp, 7 predicted proteins | sample 1520921 | NCBI WGS metagenome assembly OFDA01 (sample SAMEA2699028, study PRJEB24076) | metagenome
GGGTGGTTTAATGATTCGCGACTACGTCGCGAACCAGTCTAAAGACAATAATAAAAGTAAAAACCGCCTTAGTAAAACTAAGGCGGTTTTCACTTGTTTCTTATATATATCCCTTACATATATACACGAAATCATGGATTTCAGGTCCGATAACACATTCCCCAATGTGTCATTTTTTCCACATTTGGTATTGTACATCAAATAAATTGAATAGGCAAGAAGTTTTTCATAAACTTTTCATAAATTATTCTATTTTTTTCAATATAGCTAGTAATCCTAAATAAAACATTGTAGATTCTATCTATATCAAAGCTATATATCGAACAATTTAAACTTTAGATTTTATATGAAAATTCATCGCATAAATGATATTCAAAATTAATATTTTGAATACTAATCAGTAAGATTAAACAATTTTATGCTGCCATGTACCTCGAACAAATCGGAAATAGGAACAACATAATCGTAAAGACTGATCGAAGCACAACGATAACCATGCGCCTAAAAGGCCTAAGCCAAATGTAATACACAACAGATACGTAATAATAGGTCGTATAATAGCTACACTAACAAGGGAGTATTTCATAATATAATATGTATCCCCCGCTCCTTTTAGTACACCGGAGTATACTTGCTGTAAAGCTTGAGGAAAGGCCGCAATGGCCATAAGCCCCATTAAGGCACCAGCTAACGTAACGACTTCACTTTCACGTGTATATAACTGTACCAATAAATCACCAGGGCCAATAAATATCAAAGCACTTATAAGGCCCACGACCAGTCCGATTCGGGCACCGATTTTACCATAAACACGTGCAATATCTGGTCGTTTATGACCAAGACTCTGTCCCGTATGAGAGGCCCCTGCAAAGCCAAGTCCCATAGCAAAGTAATAGAATATATCCATCAAATTCATACACACATAGTGTGCTGCTAATGGTACCGCCCCTAAGGATGCAATGATCATTGTGTACGTATACATACCAAATCGTTCAAAAAACTGTTCCCCTAATGAGCTACCACCTACGTGGAACATAGTATGCAAAACGGTTCGTTCAAACTTCCACTTTGAAGGATGTCGCAACGTTAATCCTGTAGTAGTATGTTGTGAAATCGTACGCAGTAATAATATAGCAATAACGGCACTACTAATCATTGTCGAAACACCAGCGCCCATGACACCGAGTTCAGGAAAGAAACCAATACCATAAATCAAGAAGAAGTTCATTATAGTATTTAAAATATTACCTAATACATTGGACTTAAAAATAACCTTGGTATTACCATACCCAATAAGAGCGGCCCCTACAATTTGACTAAAAGATTGGAATATTAGACTAATGACAACAAAACGGCCATACCAGACAGCCGTTTCTATATAGCCGTCTTCGGCACCTGTAAAGCGTAAGATATGCTCTAAATTAAAGAAACATATTGCCAATAAAGGTACATAAATCAAGAAATTCAAGAGTATGGATTGCTTAAGAACGGCATTCATGCCATCAACTTCACTTTCACCGTGGCGGCGAGCTATAATAGCCGTTACCGCAATCGACAAGGCACGACAGAATATGAGCATCACCATCTCTGGCTGCCCCATAATACCAACTGAGGCAAGTGCGGAGGCACCGAGGGCCCCTACCATGGCTAAATCAATAGCTGTCATAAACTGTAGCATCAAACCTTGTAATGTAGCAGGCCAAGCTATTTTCAAATAATTGCCATACATCTGCTTTGTTGTACCTACAGGACCTAATCGTTCTGTAGCGGGCAACATAGCATCAATGGACAACCATCGTTGTATGCGGTCTAACATAGTAACTCCTATTCATGCAAGATCGTATAAGATTGAGCTATCTATTAGCCCCAATATCTTCTGTATTATATCACAATTATATATGAAAAGCCATTCATATATAATGATTTTATTTAATAATATATATCAAAATTGCAAAAGAACCTCTTATAGTGTTTGAATATACCCTACCAGGTATCCCAACATATAAGAGGTTCTTTTAATTTTCAGAAAATATTATATCAGTCTATTTTGTGAAATTAATTATCAATTATTAACCTTTGGATGCCAACAATTGACTAACTGCTGCACGCAAGTCTTCTAAGCCTTGTTTAGTTTCAGCTAGTTCTTGACGTTGACGCTCATTTTCAGCTTCCAACGTATTGAGACGAGCCGCTTGATCTGCGATAACAGTTTTTTGTTCACTATTTTCTTTTTTGAGACTAGATACTTCATCTTGCATTACATACACAGAGCTAATAGGGCCTGCTTTGTAACGATCAGGAATATTTTTCTTTTCTGGGCTAGAGCCAAATTTGTGAGTTACACCTGCATTGACCATGTTGCGGTTTGCGCCAAGAGATACACCAACGTTGAACATTGTATCTTCATTTGTATAATGTGCAAGACCTAAGGCCGCTGCTGTTTCACCGCGATAGTTACCAACACCAGCCATCACTTGAGTTGGTTCCAATGGGTCATATTGAATTGGTTTCAACGCTGCCATTGCTGCTGCATGCGCACCTACGCGTTGTACCTCACCGGCTACTTGACCAATAGCATCGCCGATTCTAGCATTAGATGCTTTCAACTGACTCACATTAACTGCATCAGTATCATCTGTACCAGGGGCAATACCTTTAAGTTGATTGTTACCATTATTAAGGCCATCCTTAGTCAAGGATACAGGACCTGCATTAAGATTGTTAGGATTTGCACTGCCTGGTGTAATTGTTATGCCATTACCATCTGTGACAGTTGTGTTACCTGCTGCATCTTTAAATGTAGCAGACTTCATATCCTTCAATTCAGGATTTACTGCATAACTAATTGTTTTACCTGCTTGGCTAACCATCATATTATTGCCCGCTTTGAAAGTAACTGTTTCATCAGTTTTTACTTTTTCAGCTGTTGCAGTTGGTGTGCTGTTAATACCAGAGCCTTCTGTACCAATAGTTGCATTCCAGCCAGCATTTTCAACAGCAGATTTTACTTGATCTTCAGTAGCTGCACGACCAGACGCAATATTATTTGGATTCCAAGTTTTATTAGTCAAACCTGTAACAACACCATCTTTGCCATTTACAGCAACAGGATTATTACCACCAGTAGTAATGATGCCATCTTTACCATCGATACCTACAGTACCAATTGTAGCCTTACCATCCTTACCATCAAGAGCAATCTTATCACCAGCTTTTACAGAACCATTTTTGCCATCGATAGCAACTGCATTGGCACCATCACCAGCTTTAATCGTACCAGTTGTACCATCTACAGTTACTGCCTTAGTTGGATCTGTACCCAATGTAACGGTATCATTTAATTTATTGTCATAAATGATATGTCCATCAGCGGCAGTAGTCTTAGTCAATACAATATTGCCTGTAGTACTACCAGCACTTTCACCACCATTAGCAGTCAATTCTGTTTTAGACGCCTTAGACTTAGCCTCTAATTGACGTACATTGACAGCATCTGTGTCATCTGTACCATCTGCAATCTTAGAAATTTTATTGCCCCCATTATCGAGGCCATCTTTAGTTAAGGATACAGGATCCTTACCAGCTGCAGTAATTGTTACACCATCTTTAGTAAGAGCTGTTTTATTACCATTGCCATCATCGATAACTGTGCTATCTGCTGTGGAAGTATTTGTTTTTGTACCATCAGTAATCTTAGTACCATCAGCTGTTGTTGCGGTAGACTTAGCACCATCTGTTACTGTATTACCAGCTGCAGTAGATGTATTCGTTTGCGTACCAGCAGTTTGTGTAATGGAATCACCATTGATAACAGTTGTGTTATTACCAGTACCGTTGAAGCTTGCAGAGTTCATATTGACAAGGTCTTTATTCAAGGAATATGTGAAATCACGCTCATTTTGGTTGATTGTGATGTTTTCACCAGCAATCATCGTAACCTTTGCATCTTTACCTACTTTGGCATTTGTCTTAGTACCAGTTTGTTTACCAGACGTAGCAGCATCTTTGTCAGCTGTAATTTCCCATGTTTGGTTAGCCGCAGCATCAGCTACTGCTTTCAATTGATCCTCTGTAGCAGCACGGCCAGAAACAGCATTGCCATCCCAAGTCGTATTAGCGAGACCTGTTACATGGTTATTTGTACCATCTACTGTAACGCCACCAATATTAGCAGCTTTACCTGTAATAGTACCAGTAGTACCATCTAACGTTACCGCCTTATTACCACCTGTTGTAATTGTATTATTTACACCATCGATAGCTGCACTACCAATAGTAGCTTTACCAGCTGTACCATCAATAACAATGGCATTAGCACCAGTACCAAATGTCAATGTATCATTAAGTTTTACATTATATACTGTATGACCATCTGCGGCAGTTGTAGATGTTAATTTTACATTACCAGTTGTTGCGTTAGCCGCTTCATCATCATTAGCAGTAATTTCTGTTTTAGATGCTTTTTTAGCTGCATTAATAGCATCTGCTACATTCTTAGCTGTTGCCACACCATCAGTAGCAGGGCCTGTAATAGTGCCATCTGTACCAGCTGTAATAGCCGCTGTTTTTACATCATATTTAACAACGCCTGCATCATCGATAGTAGCAGTTGTTAACGTGCCATCTTTAAAGTTCAAGCCATCAGCCAAGGATACTTGTTTAGCTGTACCATCATTTGCTTTATAAGACAATTTAGTCTTAGTCGCCACTTTAGCGCCATCAATAGTTACCTTGTAGTCCTTAGTTGTGCCATCTGCACTTGGTGTGCCTGTAACAGTCAACGGATTATCCGCATCAGTTGTATCAGTACTTACTGTAACTGCACTTACCGCAGATTTCTTAACCTCTGCTTCAGATACTTTTACAGTTAAGTTTTTACCATCTGCATCAGTTGTTACGTATTTACCGTCACCTTTGATACCCAATGTATCATCTTTAAGATTTACTACACCGGCAGATGTATTAGTATCGCCAGCAAATTTCAAGTTAATAGCATCAGTGCTTGCTTTAGCAGCCTTATTGATAGCATCAGCTACATTTTTAGCAGTTGCTAAACCATCATCACCTGTTACAGATGCTGCACCTGTAGTGGCATTGCTATCGATAGTAGCACGTTTTGTAGACACCTCTACAGTATCACCATTCATCTTCGTAGAAATAAAGTCACCAGTAGCACCTTTTACATTGAATGCTACATCACCATCTTTTAAGGATTGACTAGAGATTGTGCCACTATCTGCACCAAGGGACACTTTACGGCTCACAGCCGCTGCAGCATCATTGATCTTGGTCTTAGTATCATCATTAATATCAAATGTTACCTTGCCGTCATTATCTACAGTAGCTTTAGTCATTGTGCCATCTACAAAGTCTAAGCCTTTAGATAATTTAACAGATTTAGCATCTGTATCAGCAGCTGTATTAGCACGGTACGTTAACGTTTGGCTTGCAACAGTATCTTTCAACTGTTTTACATTTACCGCATCAGTATCATCTGTACCTTCAGCAACCTCTTTAATTTTGTTGCCACCAGCATTGATCTCATCAAGAGTAAATTGGACCTCTTTACCTGCTGCATTTCGGAAGGCCATGCCTTGAGCACTACCTTGAGCAAAATTCCCATCTTCATCATTAAACATGAGATTTTTAGAATCAAGAGAGCTGCTATTAGGTCCGGCTTGTAAAGATAAAGTACCAACGTCTAAATAAGTATTTGCTGTATTCGGTTGATTTACATCAATACCATTATTGATTCTAATACCATCACGATCAATTTGTGTATAATTACCTACAGCTGGATCACCAAACTTACCGCTAGCATTAATTGCATCAAACTTGATTGTCTCACCCACACCATTTTCAAGAGAAATAGAGTTTAATTTCTTAAGATCTTTATTTAATGTGGTAGCGATATTTTTGCCAGTTTGGGTAACTGTAATATTGTTACCACCAGTAAAGTCTACAGTATCTCCACCGGCTACAGTTGTCGGTGTATTACCATTAGCAGATAGTTTCCATGCTGCACCATCTTTAGCTTGGCTAGCCGCTTTGTTAATAGCATCGGCCACGTTCTTAGCAGTTGCTAAGCCATCATCACCTGTAACAGAAGCAGTACCTGCAGCATCGCTGTTGATAGTAGCACGTTTTGTAGATACCTCTACAGTATCGCCATTCATCTTAGTAGATACAAAGTCACCAGTAGCACCTTTCACATTGAATGCTACATCACCGTCTTTTAAGGATTGACTAGAAGCTATGCCGCTATCTGCACCAAGAGAAATATTACGAGCTACAGCAGTCGCAGCATCATTAATCTTTGTCTTAGTAGCTGTATTAATGTCATAGGATACTTTACCATCTGCAGCAACAGTAGCCACAGTAGTATCACCATTAATGAAGTTTAGACCTTTAGCTAAAGATACCTTTTGAGCATTTGCATCTGTATCATTATTTGCACGATATGTTAAATCAGTTTTACCAGCGAGTTTCGTTGTATCGATACCAATGGCATAATCTTTAGAGTTAGTACCTGCTGTTGGAGTCACAGTAATTGGATTATCGGCTTGTGCATCTTTACTTACTGTAACAGCATCAACAGCTAAATCTTTCACCTTAGCCGCATCAACAGCTACTTTTACACCCGTTGCTGTAGCAGACGTACTTACAAGATTTCCATCACCAACAACGGCAAAGGATACATCACCATCTTTAAGATATTTATTACCAGTGGATCCAGTATCACCAGTGAGACCAATACCTTTAGTAGTAGCATTAACAGTATTATCATCTAAACCAACAGTAATCGTTTGATTATTTACAGTCGCTGTCACACCATTAGCACCAGCCACATTAAGTTTTTGGTTTTTTAGATCAATAGTACCGTTATTAGTACCATCTGTAATATTTAAGTTTTGAGACAAGTTAGCAACAGCTTGCTTTACATCACCAATATTTGCTGCATTAGTATCAGTTGTACCCCCACTAGCAACATTAGTAATTGTCTTGTTACCACCGTTGATACCATCAGTTTTATCAATGGAGATACCACCTACCGTTAATTTATCTGTTGTAATGCCAGTACCTGTAATTGCAGTAGTACCATTTGTTAAACCAGATGTGTTCATTACTGTATTGCCAGCTGTAATAGAATCTACTGCAAGATCTTTCTTCGTAGCTACAGTGATTTTCTTTTTATCTGTACCATCTTGAGTAATCAAGATATTATCGCCATTGATAAGATCTACTGTGTCCCCACCTTGTACAGTTGTTTTATCAGTTGTGCTGGAATTTGTTGTAAGATTCCATGCCGCACCAGCTTTAGCTGCATCAGCTGCTTTATTGATAGCATCGGCTACATTTTTAGATGTTGCTAAGCCATCATCACCTGTTACAGATGCTGCACCTGTATTGGCATCGCTAGTAATAGCTGCACGCTTAGTGGAAATTTCAACAGTGTTGCCATTCATCTTCGTAGATACTAAGTCACCTGTAGCAGCTTTTACATTGAATGCCACATCACCATCTTTTAAGGATTGGCTAGATACTGTGCCGCTATCTGCACCAAGAGAGATGTTACGAGCTACTGCTGTAGACGCATTATCTACTTTAGTTTTTGTAGCTGCATCAAGACCTACTGTAACAGTTTGGCCATTTACAGTTGTAGTTACACCATTTGTACCGGAAACAGTAAGTTTTTGATTCTTAAGATTTATAGTACCATCTGTAGCACCATCAGAAACAGTAAGATTTTGAGACAAGCCATCTACAGCTTTATTGATAGAATCCGCTACATTTTTAGCAGTCGCTAACCCATCTGTAGGGCTATTTACTTTAGCTTTTCCATCCGCATCATTCGTAATATTTTCTGTGGTAGTAGAAATTGTTACATTCCCATTTGTACCTACAGTTGCTTTTGTAAAAGTACCATCCGTAAAGTTTAATCCATTCGCCAAGGATACTTTATTTGCATTAGCACCATTAGCTTTGTATGTCAATTGTGTTTGATTAGCTAATTTTGTTGTATCAATACCAATTGCATAGTCCTTAGTATTTGTACCTGCTGTTGGTGTAATTGTAATAGGATTATCCGCCGTATTAGCCTTGCTAACAGTTACTGCGCCTACAGCTAAATCTTTTACTTTACCGGAATCAACAGCTACTTGTACACCTGTAGCAGAAGCCTTAGTAGTAACTAGATTGCCATCACCAACTACTTTAAAGGTTGCATCACCGTCTTTAAGATACTTAAGACCTGTAGATCCTGTATCACCGGTTAAACTAATACCTTTAGTCGTAGCATTTACCGTATTCTTGTCTAGACCAACAACAAGACTACCATTATTCGTACCCAATAAATCAGTTCTAATACCATTAGCCCCAATTACTTTTAGTGGACTTTCACTAAGCTTAACAGTACCAGTTTTAGAATTTGTATCTAGGTTTAATGTAACAGCAGCTACAGCATTCTTTACATCTGTAATATTGGCTGCATTAGTACCTACATTACCACCGCTAGAAACATTGGTAATTTGTTGACCACCTGCACTAATACCATCTGTACCAAACTTAACAGTTTTCGTAGCAGTTTTTGCAGTTAAACCATCACGAGTTATGGTCACATTATTACTACCAGTAGTCGGACCAATTTGAAGCGTTGTATTACTCAATACATTATCGCCGGCTTTAAATGAATCGCCAGTAAAGTTTCTACCTTTTACAGAACCATTTGTACCATCTAGAGTAATTTGATTGCCACCAGAAGAAACCGTAACAGATCTATTAGCTTTCACAGTATCTACAGTAATCGCCTTATTCAAAGAAGTAGTAATTTTTTTGCCACTACGAGTTACTGTAATATTGTTGTCCCCACCAAAGATTACAGTATCTGATTTATTAATTACTTCAGGCGCACTAGGATCCCTGTCTGCCGCTAATTTCCAATGATATGAATTGGCAGAAATGGCTTTATTGATAGCATCCGCTACATTTTTAGAATCAGCCATGCCTGCAGCATTTGCAGAAGCTTGACCATTTGTGACATTAATATTTTGTGTTTTACCGGAAATTGTAAGATTTTGACCGTTGGCAGCTGTTGTAATATATGTATTATCGCCCTTAATGCCTAATGTACTATTTGCAATATTTACATTGCCAGTATTTACATTACCAGAGAACGCAAGGTTAACGCTCTTTAATTGGGCTACGTTAACTGCATCTGTATCTTTTGTGCCCGCTGCAAGACCTGTAAGTTGACGTGTTACAGTAGTACCATTACCAATAGAAACGGCACCAGTTGTACTAGTAAGTACATTGCCAGTTAAACCAGAATAAATATCTGTACGGTTTGTATTAGGATTATAACCTTTATTAGTAACACCACCTATTACATTAGCAACTGAATCTCGACCTAAAGCAACACCACCATCTACGGTAGCTATAGAATCAGGACCAATAGCAACAGATTTAACAGCACTTGCATTAGCTCTAGTACCAATAGCAATAGAATGTTGAGATGTGGAGTTAACGCGACTGCCTATGGCAATTGATTCTAGACCATTAGCTGTCGTAGCAGAACCGATTGCAAGAGCTCTATCGCCTGTAGCTTTCGTTGGAGTAGATCCATAAGAACCAATGGCAATAGTTCCATCACTATTTGCTGAAGCACTACCACCTAACGCCACAGAATTATCACCATCAGCCGTTACATTCATCCCCATAGCAACACTATTAAATTTATTAGACTTAGCAGCTTGACCAACTGCAACACCGCCTAACGCAGCCGTAGTTCTATTAGTACCTACAGCAACACCATTTTTACCTATTGCAGATGATAGATGACCTACCGCAAGGGAATTTTCTCCCGTAGCAGTAGTTTGCATACCAACAGCAGTAGCCGATGTAGCACTAGCTGTAGATAAAATACCTAAAACTGTTGAAGACGCGCCTGTAGACGTATTCTTTCTGCCTACTGCTACCGCACCTTCACCGGTAGCTTGAGATTCAGAACCAACAGCTAGAGAATTAGATGTTTTAGCATTTGTCTTATAACCAATACTTACACCTGCACCCCCATCTGCCTTAGCAGCAGTACCAATAGCTACGCTATACCCACCAGAAGCAACAGCATAATTATTAAATTGATCGGATGATGCGCCACCAATAGCAACATCGCCAGCATTAGTTGCTTGTGCATATGTACCACCTGCAAAAGCGCCAAAGCCAGTCGCCTGAGTAGCACTACCAATAGCAGTACCACGAACACTAGAATTCGCGATTAGGCCTAAGGATACACCACCTCTGCCAGTCGCATGAGCACCAGCACCAATAGCTACAGCTGGTTGAGCTGGATCAGCATATTGTGAATTAGCTATTGCTCTGTAACCGATAGCAATAGATTGATGACTGTTGGACTGGGATTCATTACCGATAGCAAGACCATTAGTTAAGTTTGAATACATTTTAGTACCGCCCTCAATAGTTCCAGTCGGTCTATCTGCTGCAGTTACATCTGCAACTACACCAACTTGCATCGCCAAGGCAGCTAAGATACTTGCTACTACAATTTTCTTTTTCCCTGTTTTATTTTTTGCCATTTCAGATACTACAACATAGCACTGTTTGGACTTAGACCAAATTACTTTAAATATTTTATTCATATGTTTTCCTCTTCTAAATTACTAACCCTCAACTATATGAATGATATGTTCCATACTTCTCTCAGTCTGGAAATAATGAAAGCTACATAGCTTTACATTTATAAAAACTTATCTTTAATTTTACCATAATTTATCTAATTTTCTCAATTTAAAAGTGTAATTTTTGGATATTTACTATTATCTCAATTATGCATAGAGTATACTTAAACACGCAGTATTATCATAATTCATTTATAATTCACCTTAATAAATTGCATATTATATGAATTTTTATGCTTCTAATTGAGAATGAAAAGAATATTAGATTTCATTACAAAATTAATCATCGTCTAAAAATATTCATAAATTATTCTTTATATACAGTTTTATCGATAATTTTATTAATTATTAAATTAGAATTTTCAGACTATTTTATTTTTCAGATATAGCTTTAATAAACTATTTTTGTTTTCATACTAAAAAGAGCCTCCTCTTTCGAGGAAGGCTCTTTCTAGTTTTACATATCCATTCACGGGATATACATAGTTCTAACTATATGTACAATATGATTATGCTTTATTTGCCAACAATTGGTTAACTGCTGCTTTCAACGCATCAATTTCAGATTGTTGTTGTTCAAGCTTGGATTTGTACTCTTCATTTTGGGAACGCAAGTGACTTACTTCATCTTGCATTACGTAGATAGAGCTGATAGGACCAGCTTTATAACGTTCTGGAATCGCATCTTTTCTATCACGGCTACCACCAAATTTATGAGTTACACCAGCATTAATCATATTATGGCTAGAACCAAGTGTAACACCAACATTAAACATAGTATCTTCAGTTTTGTAGTGGGCAAGACCGATTGCACCAGCTGTTTCACCACGGTAGTTACCAATACCAGCCATGATTTGTGTTGGTTCCAATGGATCATATTGGATTGGTTTCAACGCTGCCATAGCCGCTGCATGAGCACCAACACGTTGTGTTTCAACACCTACGCGATTAATAGCTTCTTGTAAGCCCGCTTGTGCGCCTTTCAATTGACTAACGTTTACTGCATCTGTGTCAGCTGTACCAGGTGCTACACCATGAATTTGGTTGCCACCATTGTTCAAGCCGTCTACAGTAAGGGATACAGGGCTAGCTGCAGCGTTTGCAGGGTTAATAGTCATGCCTGCACCATTAACTGTTGTAGAGTTACCAGCTGCATCTTTTACAGTTGTACCAGCAGGAGTGATCTTAGTGGATGGACCATTTTCATCACCTACAGTTACACTGTTAAGACCTTTCACGTCTTTAGCTAGGCTATATGTGAAAGTAGTACCGTCTTGTTTAACTTCAAGATTATCACCAGCTTGGAATTTAACAGTATCGCCACCTTGTACTTTTTCAACAGTACCACCAGCTGCAGTTACATTCCATGCAGATAGATCTTTAACTTGTTGTTTACCAGCATCTGTTAAGTTGCTCAAATCTTGATTTGCTGCATTATCGATTTTTGCTTTAGTAACATCATCGATTTTAACAGTTACATCTTCACCATCAGCTACAGTTGTTAAACCGTTTTCGCCTTTGATGTTGAATTTCACATCGCCTGTACTCAAGGATTTTTCATCAGTAGAACCAGTGTTACCACCTAAGGAAATCTTACGACCGATTGCTTCTGTATTTTTATCGATTTGAGCTTTGTTTGCTGCAATATCACCAGCATTTTTAGTGATGTTAGCTTTGTTTGCTTCTACTTGATCATCAACTGCTTTTAATTGATCTTCAGTTGCGGCACGACCACTTACAGGTTGTGTTACACCTGGAGTCCAAGTTTTATTAGTCAAGCCAGTTACTTCTGGAGCTTCTACACCATCAGTTGCTTTTACTTTTGGAGCTGTAATTGTGTCATTAGCAGTTACAGTATCGAATGTTACATCTTTCTTAGTTGCAATTGTGAAGTCTTTACCATTTTGAGTAATGGAGATGTTATCACCATCGATGAACTTAACTGTGTTACCACCTTCAACTTTTTCAGCAGTACCATTGTTAGCCACTACATTCCATGCGGATAAATCTTTAACTTGTTGTTTGCCAGCATCTGTTAAGTTGCTCAAATCAGTATTTGCTGCGTTGTTGATTTTGTTTGCAGTATCATCATCTAACTTAACAGTTACATCATCACCATTAGCTTCAGTAACGATACCGTTTTGCCCTTTAATATTGAATTTCACATCGCCTGTGCTCAAGGATTTTTTGTCAGTAGAACCAGTGTCGCCACCTAAGGAAATCTTACGAGCGATAGCTGCTGTATTTTTATCAATTTGTTCTTTATTTGCCGCAATATTATCTTTGTTAGCTTTAATATTATCAGCATTCTTAGTGATGTTAACTTTATTTGCTGCTACTTGATCATCAACTGCTTTCAATTGATCTTCTGTAGCTGCACGACCACTTACAGGTGCTGTTTGACCTGGAACCCAAGTTGTATTAGTCAAACCACTCACTTCTGGAGCTGTAATTTTTTGGTTTGCTGTTACATTATCAAATGTTACATCTTTCTTTGTGGCAACAGTGAACTCTTTACCATTTTGTGTAATGGAAACATTATCACCATCGATGAATTTAACTGTATCGCCACCTTGAACCTTTTCAGCAGTACCATTGTTAGCTACTACATTCCAAGCTGCTAAATCTTTAACTTGTTGTTTACCAGTTGGAGTCAAGTTGCTCAAGTCTTTATTTGCTGCGTTGTCGATTTTGTCTTTTGTAGCATCGTCCAATTTAACAGTTACATCTACGCCATTAGCTGCAGTAGTAATGCCATTTTCACCTTTAATATTGAACTTCACATCACCTGTGCTCAAAGATTTTTTATCTGTATCACCATCATCACTACCTAAGGAGATTTTACGAGCAATAGCTGTTGTATTTTGGTCAATTTTATCTTTGTTTGCAGCAATTTCTCTTGCATTGTTTGCAATATCGCCAGCATTTTTATTGATAGCAGTTTTGTTATCAGCAATATCACCAGCATTTTTAGCAATATTTGTTTTGTTTGTTGCAATATCACCAGCATTTTGAGTGATATTGTCTTTATTGGCTTTAACTTGATTATCTACAGCTTTCAATTGATCTTCAGTTGCTGCACGGCCAGATGTAATATTAGCTGGGTCCCAAGTTTTATTAGTTAAACCAGTTACTTGAGGCGTTTCCACACCAGTTGTAGCTTTAACTTTTGGAGCTGTAATAGTGTCGTTAGCCGTTACCGTATTGAATGTTACATCTGGCTTAGTAGCGAATGTGAAATCTTTACCAGATTGAGTAATGAGAATATTATCACCATTGATGTATTTAACAGTGTCGCCACCTTTAACATCTTCAGCAGTACCATTGTTAGCAACAACCTTCCAAGCCGCTAAATCTTTAACCTTTTTCTCACCATCTGGAGTCAAGTTGCTCAAATCTTGGTCAGCAGCGTTATCGATTTTATTTTTAGTAGCTGTATCAAGTTTAACTGTTACATCATTACCAGAAGCTGTTGTAGTAATACCATCTTCGCCTTTAATAGTGAAATCTACATCATCACTGCTTAAAGATTTCTTAGTTGTAGTACCTGTATTACCATTTAAGAAAATCTTACGAGCAATAGCTGTTGTATTTTTATCGATATTTGTTTTATTTGTTGCAATATCACCAGCATTTTTAGTAATTGCTGTTTTATTTGCATCTACTTGATCATCAACTTTTTTCAATTGATCTTCTGTTGCTGCACGACCAGATACTGGTTGTGTTTGACCTGGAACCCAAGTTGTATTAGTCAAGCCTGTTACTTGCGGTGTTTCTACACCAGTTGTAGCTTTTACTTTAGGAGCCGTGATAGCTTGGTTTGCAGTTACATTATCGAATGTTACATCTTTCTTAGTGGAGATTGTGAAATCTTTACCAGCTTGCGTAATTTCAACATTATCACCATCGATGAACTTAACAGTGTCGCCACCTTTAACATCTTCAGCAGTACCACTGTTAGCAACCACTTTCCAAGCAGCTAGATCTTTAACCTTTTGCTCACCGGCTGGAGTCAAATTGCTCAAATCTTTGTCAGCAGCGTTATCGATTTTATCTTTAGTAGTATCATCAAGTTTAACAGTTACATCATCGCCAGAAGCAACCGTAGTTAAACCATTAGCACCTTTAACATTGAATTTTACATCGCCTGCGCTCAAAGATTTCTCTGCAGTAGAACCACTATTACCACCTAAGGAAATTTTACGAGCAATTGCAGCTTTGTTAGCATCTGCTTTAGCGTCTGTTTTCTTCAATTGAGATACATTGACAGCATCTTTATCTGCTACACCATCAGCTACGTTAGTAACTTTCATGTCGCCTGCATTGATGCCTTTGTCGCCATCAATTTTTACAGTTGGATTACCTGCAGCATTGTTGAAAGATGCACTGTTCAAGCCAGTAAGCTCTTTCTTCAAGGACACAGAGATATTTTTATCATTTCTAGCAACAGTAATGTTATCATCGCCAGAGAAATCTACTTTATTACCTTTTTCAACGGTTGCTGTTGTCGCTTCACCATTTGCAGATAAGTTCCAGCTAGAAGAGCTATTAGCAACTGCTTGATTAATTGCATCAGCTACGTTTCTAGCATCTGCCATACCTGCAGTTGCAGAAGCAACACCATTAGTTACAGTAATATCTTGTTTTTTACCAGCAATTGTAATTTTCTTGCCATTAGCTGTAGTTGTAATATATGTATCGTCACCATTTACAGCTAATTTACTGTTAGCAAGGTTTACGTCACCACTACCAGTGTCGCCTGTGAAAGCAAGGTTTACACTCTTCAATTGTGCTACGTTGACTGCATCTGTATCAGCCGTACCAGCAGCTACATAGTTAATTTGACGAGTTTGACCTGTTGTACCAACAGCAACACCACCCAATGTAGATGTTAACGTTGCACCAGTTAAGTTAGCATATGTATCAGTACGACCAGTATTAGCATTATAACCTGCTACACCAGCTGCAGTACTAGCAACAGACTTAGAACCTATTGCAACGCCATCAGCAGTTGTAGCACTAGCACCATCACCAATAGCAATCGATTTAGCTGCACTTGCGTTAGATCTAGTACCGATAGCAATACCATCATTCTCTGATACTGAGCTTTTTCTACCAATAGCAATACCATTATCTGCAGTGGAAGAGCTTTCTCCGCCAATAGCAATACTATAATCTTTAGTTGCATTGGCTAACATACCGATACCAACACCTGCAGTTCCACCGACCTTTGTCCTATTTCCCAATGCAGTAGAGGATGCACCAGATGCAGCAGTACCATGACCAATTGCGGTAGACTCAATATTGGAAGCTATCGCATCAGCCCCAAAAGCACTGGCATTGCCATCTGTTGCCTTAGCACCATGACCAACTGCCACAGTATCATCCTGGGACGCAATGGAGTTAGCACCTAACGCTGTAGCATTTGCCGATGTAGCTTGTGCTGATAACCCCAATGCAACTGTAGATCGACCTGTTGTATTAGCACCGTCACCAATAGCTACAGAGCTTGTTGCAGCATTATCTGTAGATGCGTTAGGGCCAATAGCAATAGAGTTATTAGCTTTTGCACCAGTATTATCTTTATTAGGAGTATCAGTAGAATTAATAGATACATACTTATATGCAATTTGATCTGCGATAGCAGCTAACTGAGAACCATTGATCGCATCCGTAGAAGTAGCACTTACTTCACCAGGAGCTACGTTTTTCAACTGACGCTCAAAACCTTTTGAACCGAAGGATACAATATCACCTGGCAAAGTATCTTTGCCACCTTCCCAAGAAGCAACTACACCACTTGGCAATGTATAGCTAGTTTGTTTTGTACCAGCTAAATCGGTAGTAGAACCACCACCTAATGCAACAGAGTTATCACGATTTGCTTTCGCACCTGTACCAATAGCGATGGCATTTGTTACAGATGTATTATCTGCAGCACTTGTATTAACACCTGTCAAAGCACCAGCAATACGATTTTTAGAGTCAGCGCCAGTACCAATAGCAATACCAGCATTACCAGATTGCCCTTTTGTACCCACTGTGATACCGATATGGTCTGCTGTAGCATTATTATAATCACGCCACTTAATTTCATACCCTGTTAAAGCTTTAACCGCATCAGAAACAGTAGCGACAGCAGCTTTCCCTGTAGTAATATCAGTATAAACTGCTCTAGTAGACGTCATTCTATCAGCATCGTCACCGCCAATAACAATAGAAGAGTGACCAAAGGCTTTAGTATTACCACCAATAGCAATAGCTTGGTCACCTATAACGGTAGCCCCTTGCCCCGGTAATGCACCACCACCAATGGCAATACCTTGTGAAAATGAAGTACCAGCTTCGTTTACCGCCGCACCAGTACCAATAGCAATCGCAGTACCACCATTTGCAATTGAATTTTTACCTATAGCAACACTTGGTGTATTACCATATAGACCTTTTGAATAAGCATTTTGACCAATAGCAATCCCACCACCAGCAGTTTCTGTTTTTGCAGCAGTACCAATTGCAACAACATCACTATTAGAAGCTTTTACATTTGTACCTAAACCAACTGCATTTACACCTGTAACACTAGCATTGCTACCTAAACCGACTGCATTAGCACCTGTAACACTAGCACCGATACCTAAACCGACTGCATTGCCACCTGTAACACTAGCATTGCTACCTAAACCAACTGTATTGGCACCTGTAACAGTAGCACCGTTACCAAAGGCAACAGCAGTTGCATTAGCTCCGGTAGGTACATCATTTACAGCCAATGCCACATTAGCATTAGTCATAGCCAATGCTGCAAAGATACCAGCTACTACGATTTTCTTTTTACCACTATTGTTCTTAGCGAATTCAGATACTACTACGTAGCAATTTTTGGATTTGTTCCAAACCACTTTAAAGATTTTGTTCATTGTTTTCTCCTTTAAACTACTATAAAGCTCTCAAACTTCTATATAACAAATAATCTCAATTTCAAGTTTTTCGATATAGTGAGTATACCAAATTTTTCGATATGCTTGCAACCCCTTTTCACTAATATTTCATTTTTGGAATAGCTATTGCAAATACAGCAACAACGTGATTCCTTTAACCCCTTTATAAAATAAAACCTAATAATTGGGGTGATTTTATACCATAATTTAGAAGAGAAGATGAATTTAAACTCACATTTTAACTTTTTCCATATAAATATAATTGATAAATTATAAAAATAATGGTCAAGATGCCTTATATAACTACATTCTAATAACCCCACCTATTTCACAGTACTATATTTCATTAAATTTTTATAAATTAGCATTTCAGTTAAATGGAGATAAATAGGCAGCCCAAAACAAAAATAACGTCTAAAGTATAATCTCTTTAGACGTTATTTTTTATATGACATTATTTAATTTAAATATATAAGCACTTTGTTTATGTGCTAGTTTGATACGCTTATGTAATCGTTCCATATAAGCTCGATATATGTCTTGCGCTTCGTCAATGGTTACGATATTAAAATTAATACCATCCCCTACCGGTAGTTGGCTAAGCCGAGGTAGGTCTGCGGTAATGATAGTGCCAATTTTTGTATAGCCCCCTGTTGTTTGGCGATCTGCCATGAGGACAATGGGATGTCCATTCGATGGCACTTGGATAGAACCAAATACGGCACCATCAGAAATAATATCTGCACTGTCTACGTGTTCAATTTCAGGACCATCTAAGCGAAAACCCATACGGTCACATTCTACAGTCAGTGTATAGATGTTATCACTAAAGGTCTTGATTCCCTTCTCGGTGAAATGTTTTGCCTGATCACCTAATACAACGCGTAACGGTTCATGACATTCACGGCCCCCACGGTTATATAAGGCGGTATTGAATAGAGTATGCCCTTCACCACGGTAATCGCAGACATGCACGTCATCTCTGGTGAACGCTTTGATGCCAAGTTCATCGCCCTTTTGTAATGGTCGACCCTCAAGGCCCCCAATTTTCGCCTTTGTATGGGTCGATACGCTGCCGTTGATGCTTGGCACGTCGATACCTCCAGAGAAAGAAATGTACATGCGCACGCCACATTGGCTAAAACTACCGGAAATGACATCGCCGTCGTGACATACAAATGGAATATATCTCGGTACTCGCACACTATTGATGGTTGGTTCCATGTCGGCTCCTGTGAAAGCAACGATACATGTGCCTTTCACGGTGAGTGTAGGCGGCAGCAATGTGCACTCTAAGGCACCTGCCGTTTCTACATTACCTACCAGCGCTTGCCCCAAGAGATAGCTTTCACTATCCATAGGCCCTGCTACAGGCATACCATATTGTTGGAACCCAACGCGACCTTTATCTTGAATGGTGGTGTACATGCCAGGTGCATTTACGTAGATAGATAATTTATTAAACTCATTAATAGCCACGCAACTCACCTACCTCTACTTCATACATGGATGGCACATAGTCCGCCCCCAATGCTTTAATACGATTATATTCCGCTTCATCTATGGGCACATAGCGCACATAGTCGCCAGCACTCAATAGCGCCGCTTGTTCCTTGGACATGTCATACATGGTTACTGGTGTTCGTCCAATGATTTGCCATCCTCCTGGAGAGTCAGATGGATATGTGCCAGTTTGTTCCCCTGCAATACCTACAGAGCCTGCAGGTATCAAGGTTCTTGGTGAGGATAAACGAGGCGTTGCAATACGTGAGTCCATGCCGCCCAAATAGGTAAAACCAGGAATGAAGCCAAGCATATATACCAAGTAATCTGTACCACTATGAATGGCTACAACCTCATCTTCAGTTAGATTATTATGAGAGGCTACAAAACCAAGGTCTGGACCAAACTCACCACCGTACACGGTAGGAATTTCCACGACGGTAACAAGTTCATTATCATTATCTGTTACAGTCTGCTCCAATGTAGGCTCAATGATGTTACACAATTCTGCATAGGAGTATAGCATAGCATCATATTGCAAAAGCAATGCACAATAGGTAGGTACTAATTCAATAATCCCATCTAATTGTAACGCTTGAAGTCGCTCTATAGTTTGACGAATATGTCGATTAATCTTTGGATCGATAACTTGACCAAAATCAATAGAGATAGCGCAATCCCCTACAGGTGAAATTATAGGTTTCATAGGTATCTCCTTCCTAAAACCAGAAAGAACCATTACCTTCAAACGAAAATAATGGTACTTTCACAACTATCAAATTAACCAAGTAATTTAGCAATGCCTTGTAAGGATGTAACACCGATGTAGGCTGTTACAAGTACTACAATCCATCCTGTATAGTATAACAGTTTATTATGTTTGTAGTCTCCTACGATTGCAGATTTATGAGTAGCAAAGAGCATTACTGCCAATGTAATCGGCAAGATTAAGCCGTTTACGGAGCCAGCCAAAATCAACAAGGATGCCGGTTTACCAATGAAGATCAAAATACATGTAGAAACGAAGATAAATGTCATAATAGTCAATTTTTCATTGCGTTCCACTACTTTGAACAATGTTTTTAAGAAGGACACAGATGTGTATGCTGCACCTACTACAGATGTTAAGGCAGCACAGAAGAACACAATACCGAATAATTTATGACCGATTTCACCAGCACCAAGAAGGAATGCAGAGCCAGCTGGATCTTTAGGGTCTAGTACATAGCCCATAGACACAACGCCAAGAACCGCTAAGAATAACAAGATACGAACCACTGCATCTACGGACATACCCATGAAGGCTGCACGACGTACATCTTTCAAATGTTCTTGACCAGTAATACCTGCATCAATGAGGCGGTGACCGCCAGAGAATGTAATGTAACCACCTACGGTACCACCGATAAGGGTAATAGTTGCAAGCCATGGATAATGCGTCGGTGCCACCGCATGAGTAGCCGCTTCAGCCACTGGAGGGTTTGTAGAGAATGCTACATAGCCAATCAATACTAGCATTACCGTACCAAGAATTTTAGCTGTGTTGTCTAGTACACCACCCATTTTTGGAGAGGCGAACAATAGAATACCAAGGATACCACTAATAGCCGCTGCAGTCGTTGTATCAATACCAAATACAATATTTAGGCCCATAGACGCGCCCCCAATGTTACCGATATTGAACGCAAGGCCCCCAAGAGAAATCAAGAATGCTACGAAATAGCCAAGCCCTGGCAATACTTTATTCGCAATATCTTGACCACGCATTTTAGATATGCCAATGATTGTCCACACATTAAGCTGTGCAATAATTGAAAAAACAACAGACACAATGATGGCAAACGCAAAGTCTGCTTTTAAATCATTTGTAAATGCCGCCGTTTGTAACATAAAGCCCGGCCCAATAGAGGACGTAGCCATCAAGAAAGCTGCCCCCAAGAGGACAGATAAACTTGCTTTACCTGAAATTGGTTTCATAAAAACCTCCACACAATAATTTATTTATTAACGATCTATTATGTACTTACTATTTACTACATATTTACTATTTACTACATATTTACTATTTATTACGTATTCACTATTTATTACGTATTTGCTATGTATTGCTTATTTTATAATGGCCGTTTTACTATTTACGGTTTTGAAAATTAGCCACTGTAACGCCCGCTTTTGTAAGGCCTTCACGGATGTAATTTGTGAAAGCTATCGCTTCTGGGTTATCGCCGTGTACGCATACGGAATCAGCTACAATATCAATAGTATTACCTGTATTAGTGACAACCTTACCTTCTGTAACCATCATAAGAACTCGTTCAAGAGCCTCTTGAGGGTCTTTAATGAAAGCCCCAGGTTCTGTACGAGGTACCAATGTACCTTCATCAGTATAACCACGGTCAGCAAAGACCTCCTGAATTACAGGAATGCCTCGACGCTCTGCTTCTTTTGCAATATAGCTACCGCTCAACACCATAGCTGCAATATTAGGGTTTACCGCTTGTAAGCCATCTAATACAGCATCTGCTAATGCAGGAGTTACACAAGCAGTGTTATAAAAAGCACCGTGTAATTTCATATGTTGTAATGTAACACCATAACTATCACAGAAGGCTTGTAGTGCACCAACTTGATATATCATATATGCTTTAGCCTCTGCAGGATTGACGGCCATTGCTCGACGACCAAAGCCCATAAGATCAGGATAACCAGGATGAGCCCCTATGGCTACGCCCTTTTCCTTGCACATGCGAACTGTAGCATCCATAATGAGAGGATCTCCAGCATGCCATCCACAGGCAACATTGGCACTTGTGACGTGATTTAACACTTCACCATCCATGCCTAATGTGTAGTTGCCAAAACTTTCACCTAAATCGCTATTTAGATCTACATAATGTGACATCAATAATCTCCTCTCTTTCTTCATCTCTTTTTTAAATTCTATAGAATATTGAATTTATGGATATGATTATACTAAATAAATCGATATATTAGCAATGATTTTTGTCATGTATACAAAATTTCTTTATTAATACACAACTATTGATACATAAAAAAAGCACCCGACATATTGTCGGGTGCTTTCACCATCAATAGGACTATTATTATTTATTTGTATATGGAGAGAGTTGTAAGGGATTCATTAATTAGTGTCAATAGCCTACTGATTATTTATTGTCCTTGGATGCAGCATCATCAGCTTGTTTGCTGTCGTCTGCAGCTTTATCATCTGCAGATTTATCATCAGATGTATTAGCAGCATCTTTGTCGCTAATTACAATGTGACCATCTACAACATCAGCAAGCAAGTGTTTTGCATCGATGTGATCCAAGTAGTAATCAGTTACATTGTCGCGAATTTCAGATTCGATGACACGACGTAATGGACGAGCGCCCATTGTTTTGTCATAACCTTGTTCCATCAACAAATCTTTAGCTGCGTCAGTTACATCTAAGGTAATTTGTTTTTTAGCCAAAGTTTTGTTAACTTGGTCGAGCATCAAATCAACGATTTTCTTCAAATCTTCTTTACTCAATTGATTGAATTCAATAACAGCATTGAAACGGTTCAAGAATTCAGGACGGAAGAATGGAGCAATGCGGTCCATTACATCGACTTTGTTTTCATCGTCATTGTCGCTGCCATAACCGAAGCCTGCGTTGGATGTAGCAATGATAACAGTATTTTTGAAGTTTACTGTGTTACCTTGACCATCTGTTAAGCGACCATCGTCCAATACTTGAAGAAGTAATGTAATAACTTGAGGGTCAGCTTTTTCGATTTCATCGAACAATACGATGGAGTATGGATTACGACGAACGCGTTCAGTCAATGTGTTGGAGTTATCTTCGTAACCAACATAACCAGCTGTAGCACCAATCAATTTGGAAA
>OFDA01000275.1_pt1 | contig 22779 bp, 20 predicted proteins | sample 1520921 | NCBI WGS metagenome assembly OFDA01 (sample SAMEA2699028, study PRJEB24076) | metagenome
AAAGCTGATGAAATCAGCGTAGTAGAGCCCACTCAACCACTGCGTCTTGCTCGACGATCCAAAAACAAGAAGAGGATAGGACTTTTGTCCCAGCCTCATTTTTCTCACATCGGAAAGTTTAAGTATTTCTTGATTTGTTCAAAAAATTAGAATACATTTATATTTTTTTGCAGAATTTCTTAACTTATTTTGCTTTGATAAAATAGCTTATCTATGTTCTAAGGCTCTCTATGCCTTATTTTTTTGAAGTTAAATGATTAATTGCTCATTACATTTTATTTTGAAATATCATTTTCTATTAAAAATTTGTACAAAAAAATCAGGCAGACCTGATTTTTTATTTTCTTTTTTTATTGAAGTAGATTCTAAAACCTTGAATACTAGCAAAACTAGAAGCAATCGCTAAAGCAAAGGCGAAGAAGGTATTCATTTTAGTTGCTAAAAAGACAAAGCTAAAAACAACTGTCAATACACAGAAAATCGCAATATTCAAAAAGTACAGCAATTCACTTAATTGGGGTGCAGGTTCAACTTCAGGCATATAATCCTGAATAGGGGTTATTTCTTGATCTTTTACTAATTCGAGATAATCGAATTCCTCATCATAGTGTCTTAAATTTCTTACGGGCATATTCTCTCTCCTAACAGTTCTCTACTATTCTACCATGAATTCATGTAGTTGAATGTTACAAAAATGTTACAAATTTTACAAAATGAAGAAATTTTTTATGAATAGGGGAATTTTTGTTATAATGGATCTATGAAAAATATAATTATTACAGCAACAGCGGAGAGTGTGGAGCAAGCCCAAGCCCTGATCAATGCAGGGGTTGACCGGATCTATGTTGGCGAATCAGACTACGGATTACGATTGCCTCAAACTTTAAGCTATGACGAAATAAATCGAATTGCCCAATTAGTCCATGCTGCTGGCAAAGAATTGACAGTGGCTGTAAATGCACTCATGCACCAATCGATGATGGATTCAATCAAGCCTTTCCTTGATTTTTTGAAGGACATTCAGGCTGATTATATTACTGTCGGAGATGCGGGCGTTTTTTATGTCCTGAAGCGTGACGGCTATCCGTTTAAAACTATTTATGATGCCTCTACCATGGTCACTTCAAGTCGCCAGATTAATTTCTGGGGAAAACAGGCAGGTGCTTCTGAAGCTGTTTTGGCTCGTGAAATTCCATCTGCTGAACTGTTTATGATGGCAGAAAATTTACAGATACCAGCTGAAGTCTTGGTCTATGGTGCCAGCATTATTCACCATTCGAAGCGTCCTTTGCTACACAACTACTATAACTTTATCAAGACAGAAGAATCGGTTACCAAGGAGCGTGATTTGTTCCTAGCAGAGCCGGGAGATCCGGATTCTCATTACTCTGTCTATGAAGACAAGCATGGAACACATATTTTTTCAAACAATGATTTGGATATGATGACCAAGCTCTCTGAGTTGGTTGAGCATGGGTATGATCATTGGAAACTGGATGGTGTCTACTGTCCGGGTGAGAACTTTGTCAAGATTACAGAATACTTTATCAAAGCCCGTGATTTGATCCAAAAAGGAACCTTCACGCAAGATCAAGCCTATCTCTTTGATGAAGAAATCCGTAAATTGCATCCTGCCAATCGGGGGCTTGACACTGGCTTTTACGATTATGCGCCAGATCGTGTAAAATAATAGAAACAATAGCAGCTTCTTCGTTTGAGAGTTTTCCATTTTCAGGGAACGAAGAGGCGATTCATAAATCGACAATCTTGTAAATTGGAGAAAACATGACAAATACAAAAAAACGTCCAGAGGTCTTGGTACCTGCTGGAACCTTAGAAAAATTAAAAGTTGCTGTGAATTACGGGGCAGATGCTGTCTTCGTTGGTGGACAAGCCTATGGCTTACGTAGTCGAGCAGGAAACTTCACCATGGATGAGCTTCGCGAAGGGATTGAGTACGCTCATGCACACGGGGTAGATGTCCACGTTGCGTCGAACATGGTGACACATGAAGGAAATGAAAAAGGAGCTGGTGAGTGGTTCCGCGAATTGCGGGATATGGGACTGGATGCTGTGATCGTATCAGACCCGGCCTTGATTGAAATCTGCTCAACCTATGCGCCAGGTCTTCATATTCACTTGTCTACTCAAGCTTCCGCGACCAATGTAGAAACCTTCCATTTCTGGAAAGAATATGGATTGACCCGTGTCGTATTGGCGCGTGAAGTGTCCATGGAAGAGTTGGCTGAGATCCGTAAGCGTACAGACCTTGAGATTGAGGCCTTTGTGCATGGAGCAATGTGTATTTCCTACTCAGGACGGTGTACGCTTTCCAACCACATGTCTGACCGAGACGCCAACCGTGGGGGCTGTTCCCAATCTTGTCGTTGGAAATACGATCTTTATGATATGCCGTTTGGTCGAGAACGCAAGAGTGTGAAAGGCCAAATCCCAGAAGAATACTCTATGTCAGCTGTGGATATGTGTATGATCGAACATATCCCTGATATGATTGACAATGGAGTTGACAGCTTGAAGATTGAGGGTCGGATGAAATCAGTCCATTATGTATCAACGGTTGCCAACTGTTACAAGGCCGCTTGTGATGCTTATATGGAAAGTCCAGAAGCCTTTTATGCGATCAAGGATGATTTGATCAATGAATTGTGGAAGGTGGCTCAACGTGAGTTGGCGACTGGTTTCTACTACCAAACACCTACCGAAAATGAACAATTGTTTGGAGCACGTCGGAAGATTCCTCAATACAAATTTGTAGGAGAAGTGGTGGACTTTGATCCATCTACCATGACAGCGACGATTCGTCAACGGAATGTGATCAATGAAGGGGACCAAGTGGAATTCTACGGACCAGGCTTCCGTCATTTTGAATGCCATATTCAGGATTTGCATGATAAAGACGGTGTTAAAATTGATCGTGCACCAAATCCTATGGAACTCCTTACCATTACCGTTCCGCAGGAAGTCAAACCAGGAGATATGATCCGTTCTTGCCAAGAAGGTTTGATCAATCTTTACTCAAAAGATGGTGCAAGCAAAACTGTTCGAGTATAACAAAAAAAGAGAGGGTTAAACCTCTCTTCAGATTGTATACAAACTCTATCAGGACTAGAAAAATTTCTCCTCTATAGTTTGGTTACCATATAGTAAAAACTCTTAGGAATGCCTATTTAATAGCATTTGTAAGAGCTTTTTCTTTATAAGATTATAAATAAAGATTGAAGGAACTTGTCCAAAACGGACTTTTTCTTCAATCTGTATAATCAACTTTTAAATTGAATGCATTCTGTTTAGTTTTATTCTTTTCCATAAAGGTAACGACTAGCAATTAACCAAATAGCAATATACATTATCACGTTAACAAAAAATGCGACAACGATGACTATATTCCAATCATGGGATAAATTAGTAGTTACAATTCCCATGATTGTTGTACCAAAAAGGCCACCAATCTGTTTGTTGGCGTTTAAAGTTGCACCAGCAATTCCAGATAATTCTTGACCAGCAGTTTCCATAAGAATGGTTGTAGTTGCTGGAGTTAAGACACCGATACCTAGACTCATTAAAGAAAATAAAGGGATTAGGATATATAGTTGAATTTCATGAAAAAGGACTCCCATTCCAAAAATTCCTGCTGCTCCTACAATGGCAAAAATAATTGAGACAGTAGCGAGGCTTCCCACAGAAAATCGTTTTACAGCACGTGCGTAAAATAAATTACCAATAATTAAGACAATCATTCCTGGTAGAATGAGGAGTCCAGAAACCATTGAGGAGAGGTTTAAATAAGTTTGAAAATAAAGTCCTAGCACCAAAACAATACCATATAATGAAATGTTAACTACTAAACCTAACAGATTAGAGACAATAAACTTAGCATTTTTTAATAGTTGGTGGGGAACAATAGGTGCTTTACTTTTTTTATCTTGGACTATTAAACCAATAGCAAATAATATAAACAGGAGAAGAAACAATAAAAGATTTGAGTTACTATAACCATATTGATTCCCTTCAACAAGGTAAATAACTAGACTTCCGATAGTTGCAACTAGAAATATATTACTAAAAATGTCAATTCTGGTCTTTGGATTGGCAATATTATTTTTCACGAGAAGTAATATTGAAATTACTGTCAAAATTCCAAATGGAATATTGACTAAGAAAATACCCCTCCATCCGAAGTAGTTAATAATCAGTCCACCAATAAAAGAACCAGTACCGGTTGCAACAGAAATAATTGCTGTCCAGATTCCTAACATACGTGCTCTTTTAGTAGAATCGGGGTATGAAATGAATAAAAGTGCTAATGAACTTGGCATAAACAAAGAAGCACCGAAACCTTGAATGAATCTAAGTATAATTAATGTTTCAATATTTGGTGAAAAAGAGCACCCTAACGAGGCAAGTGTAAAAATTGTCATTCCAAATAATAAAATTCGTTTAGCACCATATTTTGTTGTTAGATTTCCTGAAAGTAAGAGTAAAGAACCTAAAGCTAGTGTATAGGCGTTAATAATCCAAATGGATTGCTCTAATGAGACGCTCATAGCTGTTTCAATATGGGGAACAGCAAGAACCACTCCGGTTGTATCTAGGACCGCCATAATGTATCCTAGTGAAAGAATAAAAAGTAGATAAGCTGGCGCTTTTGTATTTGTTTTTTTCATCAAGTTTCCTCCGTTATTTCATAAAACCAATTTTCATTTATCAATCAAAAGCAATATGTTTAACTTTCTAAAAATATTTTACTTGAGTATATCCAGCACCAAAGTATCTTTCATCAACGAAATCGAGAATATCTTCGTTACGGTCAAACCTAGTTATAATATTCATAGTAATTTCCACTTTCAAGTGATATAATTAGCTTATCATGTAATTATTTCTGAAACAAGAAGGGAAAAAAAGTATAGTAACTATCAAAAAAGGAGGAAACGAATGGAGACTTGCAAGATGCAACCTTTGAAAAAAATAAATTGTCCAGCAAGAAGGGTCTTGAATTTACTAAAAGGTAAATTTACTCTTGAGATCTTATCTGAAATTATTGATGGTAATATACATTATAGTAGTCTTTTGCGTAGTGTAGAAGGCATTAATCCGAGAATATTAGCTCAACGGTTACATGATTTCGAGGAAGAAGGTATTTTATCAAGAAAAGTTTTACCGACATCGCCTCCACAGGTTGAATATAAAATGACAAAAAAAGGTAATGCTCTAAGAAGTATCGTTGAAGAAATGAAAAAATGGGAGCAAACTTATGGTGATTAGATTAAATTGATATAATTTATTGCTATTATTTTTTTTAAACCTAGAAAATGTAATTATGAAATATTTGGGAACCTCGTTAATCAAGGTAGCGTAAAATACTAGTATTGTGTACTCTAACTTTTTGCTAGTTTAAAAAGTTAAACTTTGATAGAATTTTGTATGATATTTTTACAAATTTAGAAATTTAGAAATTAGATTGAGGGTAATAAAAAAACGCCAAAAATGACGTTTTTTCTTCAATCTGAGAGAGGCCTAAACCTCTCTTTTTTGTTGGGCGATGCGAATATTGTTGGGAACCAGACTGATTTTCTGGATCTCAGCAATACGGATAATCGTGGACATACTTTTTTTGAAGTTCTTGACGATCAATTGTTGGCGATCTTGGTCATATTTTACAATGTCACCTGTAAAACTCTTATTTGAAAAGATCACGTGAACCCCTTGTTTTTTTCGTAGTGCTTGTTGAATAATTTCAGTAATTCGCTCATCTTCTAATGGGGCAGGTGTACTGACTTTTCCATTAAAAAACTCATTCGCGCGGTCTTTCACGATCTCGAGAAATTTTTTCATAGCTAAATTCTCCATAACTTGATACAATATATTATAGATAATTTCCACGAATTTGTAAATAATTTACGAATAATAGAGATGAGAAGGAAAGAAAGGAGATAAAAATGGCTGAATTTTCGTTTCAAATCGAAGAGCATCTGTTGGTTTTGTCTGAAAACGACAAGGGTTGGACCAAAGAACTCAATCGTGTGAGCTTTAATGGTGCACCTGCAAAGTATGACCTTCGGACATGGAGTCCTGATCATACAAAGATGGGCAAGGGGATTACGCTCACCAATGAAGAATTTCAAGTGCTGTTAGATGCTTTTAAAAATGGATAGACAAAAGGAGTTGAGGACTGGTCCTCGCTCTTTTTGTGTTTTGATATAGGTTAAAACTATAGATAGATCAAAGATATTGGATTATCCTAACCCCTTGTTTATCAAGCTCTAGAGTGATACAATGAATTCATTCATTGCTTAATGTATAACTATAAGCAGGAGGAAGAAAGAATGTCAGATTTACTAAGTATTTACAAGGAATTGCAAGCTAAAAAATGGGTGGATTTGAGTCACCAAATCAATGCTGATAGCCCACACTTTCCAGCTCTTCCAGCCTTGAAGCAAGAAGACCTCTTTACACTAAAAGATGGTTTTCATGTCCAAAAATTCACGGTGGTTGGTCAATACGGAACGCATATTGATGCTCCAATTCACTTTGTGGAAGGTGGTCGTTGGTTGGATGAGATTGCCCTTAAAGACCTTCTCTTGCCACTTTATGTCATCGACAAATCGAAAGAAGTTGCAGCCAATCCAAACTTTATCTTGAGCAAACAAGATATCTTAGACTTTGAAGCAGAGCATGGACAAATTGCAGAAGGAGCTTTTGTCGCCTTCCGAAGTGATTGGTCAAAACGTTGGCCAGATCAAGATGCCATGCGTAACCTTGATGAAAATGGGGTTCAACAAAGTCCGGGTTGGAGCCGTGAAGCTCTAGAATTCTTGATTCATGAACGCCATGTCAAAGCAGTAGGCCATGAAACCTTTGATACCGATGCGGGTATTCCAGCAGCAGAACATGGTTTGGTCAATGAATATTATCTCTTGGAACAAAACATCTACCAAGTAGAAGTATTGAACCAATTGGATCAAGTACCAGCTGTTGGCGCTTTGATTTCGATTGCTTTCCCACATTGGGACAAGGCAACTGGCTCACCAGTTCGTGCCATTGCCATCTTACCATAAGATAAGAAAAAAGCTTGGGACAATCGTCAAATATGGCGTTTGTCTTTTTTGAACCTATTAGCTTTATCATCTAGTAATCCATCCGAAAACCAAATTTAGAGTAAAATAAAAAGAGACCGTCCCTATCCATTTCACCAATTTTTGATATGTAAATACGTTAAAGTGAGAATAACCTTTATGCGACTTTATACAAAGAAAATCCCTTAGAAAACAAGTTTCTAAGGGATTTTTCTTCAATCCGAGGGAATCAATCTGGTTCCCTATTTTTAGGTTGAACATCTACTTGAGATCATAGAAGTTCATGTTCTTATGGTTACGCTTTAAGATACGACGATCCATCTAATTCAAGATTAATTTTTCGTCATTTTGCGTTTTATAACGACAGAACCTGCCAAGACAAGAACACCGGTCAATACAAGTCCCGTTGCAACCATTTCACCAGTATTAGGTAAGATCACTTTGCGATCTCCCTTGATGTCCCCATTTGAAGCTGGTCTTTTAGAAGTTGCGGTAGTACCAGAAAGGTTTGGTTTAGTAGTAGACTTTGTAGGAGTTGACTTAGGTTCTTCGGTAGAAGTAGCAGTAGTCTTAGGTTCTTCGGTAGAAGTAACAGTAGTCTTAGGTTCTTCAGTTGAAGTAACGGTAGTCTTAGGTTCTTCAGTTAAAGTAACGGTAGTCTTAGGTTCTTTAGTTGAAGTAACGGTAGTCTTAGGTTCTTCAGTTGAAGTAACAGTAGTCTTAGGTTCTTCAGTCGAAGTAACGGTAGTCTTAGGTTCTTCGGTAGAAGTAACGGTAGTCTTAGGTTCTTCAGTCGAAGTAACAGTAGTCTTAGGTTCTTCGGTAGAAGTAACGGTAGTCTTAGGTTCTTTGGTTGTTGTTGAAGTCATATCGCCATCCACACCACCATTTGCATTTATATTTTCTACAGAGGCATTGACTTCTTTTGCAACGACTGCTTGTTCACCTTTCACTTGATACCATACTTTAGTATTATTCAAGAAATTCTTCTGTTTGTCATTCTCTACCTTAGTTTGGTAAAAGATAAGGACGCCAGTCTTGTTGATTTCACTTTGAGGCAGTGTAACCGTAATTTTTCCTGATGCCTCGATTGTAAAAGTAGCTCCAGGAAAGGCTGCTAAGAAATCGTCGATAGCAGTCGAACCACTGTAATATCCTGGCTTGTTACCAGTTGTAGTAATACTGAAGCTATCTTTCACAAGTGAATGTCCGCCTTGAATTTCATCTTCAACACGAACGTTTCCATCAGCTTCTAAGTTCATAGCGTTAATGGTTAGTGTCCAAAGAATGTGTTCAGGATCGTTAGCATGCATATCACCTGCTTTGAGATAGAATGGGGCATTATTAACACTAGTAGCCATTTTCTTAACGTTTAAATCGACGGTTCTAACTCCACTAATAATAGTGAATTTTCCAACATGCTCCTTATCGGTTGCTGTATCGTTATGACCTTCAATTTCAAATTCACCCCAACCATGGATGTTTTGAATGTTTTTGATACCTTCATTGAAAGTAACTGTCGCAGCACCATCTGTAATGACCATGTCTCCAACATAAGTACCATCAATACTTAATGGAATGGTCTTCTTGAATCCTGTCCCGTAGATCGTTCCAGAGCTTGTCCAGTTCACTCGAAGCGTATCTCCTGGTTGGATTTTTTGTGCGTGTTCATCAAAGGTAAACTTAACGGTTGTTTGTCCACCATCTGTAATTTCTTCGGATGAAACAGTTAGTGAGCTAATATTGTTGCTCACATCTCCAGCTTTTACCATATCAGATTGCGAAAATAGTATGAATAATAATGGTAAAAACACAAGAAAGAAGAGTTTCGAAAGCCTTCTTAAATTACTTTTTTTCATTTTCTTCTCCAATTATTTAGATCAGTTTGTATGTTTTTGTTAAAAACTTACAAAAACATGCATGATTTTATAGGTTGGTTTTCTAAAGACTGCACCATTATAAATGCACCTCCCACTAGTCTATATTAAAAAACATCCTATAAAATGAATTATATCACAAATTAGTGAAATTTAAATTATAAAAAATAATTTATCTATGAAATTTTTAGCATTTTGCTATAATTGGATAAATGAAAAAGAGGCTGGGCAGAAACTGTCCAGCCTTAGATGTTTGAAAGAAATAACAGTATGAAACAAGGTTGCTTGCTTAAAGCACTGCTCCATACGGCAGATAGGACTTGGGAAGCAAGTGTCTAAAGTCTTTGTTCGCTTTTTAAGTTCCAAAGATGAACTATGATGAGGTAAATAGTGTTTCCTTTATTCACAAACTTGAAGTTTAAGCATTTTTTATCTCATGGTCACAAATTCTTCGGATCCAGTTGGGTGAATGGCAACGGTAGCGTCGAAATCGGCTTTTGTCGCTCCCATCTTGATAGCAACTGCAAATCCTTGGATCATTTCGTCCACTCCATATCCAAGTCCATGGAGACCAACGACTTTTTCTTCTGGACCCGCAGTGATGAGTTTGAATTTTGCCTGTTGGCGGTGCTGGGTAACGGCGGTATACATGGAAGCAAATTGAGAAGTATAGACGTTAATATTCTCTTTTCCATATGTTTGTATGGCTTCTTCCTCCGTTAAGCCAACCGTTCCGATAGCAGGGTGAGAAAAGACAACGGTAGGGATACTTGTATAATCCATTTTGGCATTGACTTTTCCATTGAATAGTCGTTCAGAAAGAGTTCGTCCAGCTTTAATCGCGACAGGGGTTAATTCTTTTTCTCCTGTGACATCGCCAAGGGCATAGATGCCCGGAACAACGGTGTTTTGGTATCCGTCCACTGCAATAAATCCTTTTTCATTTAAGGTGACACCTGCAGCTTCTAAATTCAGATCCTGGATGTTTGGTTTGCGTCCGGTTGCCCAGATGACATGTTCTGCCACATGGCTGGTCCTATCTTCAAAATAGATCTTCACACGACCGTCTGCTAATTTTTCAAGCTTCATGGGAACCTTCTGTTTGTGAAGTGGAAGGTTTTGTTTTTCCATCTCTTCCATTAAGCCATCGACAATATAGGAATCAAAACGACGCAAAACCCGATCTTTTCGGATGAAGAGGTCTGTTTGAACGCCTAGATGGTGGAGTACACCGGCTAGTTCCACCGCGATGTAGCCTGCCCCAATGATAGCAACAGACTTTGGAAGTTCCTCCCAAGCAAAGACATCATCAGATGTTTCGCCAAATTCTGCTCCGGGAACAGAAGGAATATGAGGATGGGCTCCTGTCGCAATCACAATATGGTTGGCTTTGATGGTTTCTCCATTGACCTCAACCGTATGGGCATCTACAAAACGGGCACGCCCTTCAATCAGTTCAACACCATTTCGTTTGAAACTACCATCATAAGAATTCCTAGAACGATCAATATAGGCTTCGCGATTTTTTCTTAAGGTTTTAAAATCAAATTTGGTCTGTTCAGAAGTAAAACCATAGTCTGGCCCGTAATCACGAATGGCTTCTGCAATCTGTGCTCCGTACCACATGATTTTTTTAGGAACACAGCCTCTGTTAACGCAAGTTCCACCCAATTGTTTTTCTTCAATGACGGCTGCGTGAGCTCCGTGTTCGCCGGCCCGATTCATCGTTGCGATTCCTCCGCTGCCGCCACCAATTGCAATGATATCGAATTCTTTCATACTGTCCTCCTTAGTGACTGATCAGTTTGATTGTAATATCTATTGTTACAAAAGTCAAGAGTAAAGATTTTGCCACAAAACCTGTTTTTTCTGATAATATTTTTGGATAGAAAAGAAGGGAAGTATGGTATACTATAGTATAGAAAAAACGCTTTCTTTTATGGAGAACTAAAATGAAGAAAATGAAGAAATGGCAAATTTGGACAGCCGCAGGTGCAGCTGTTCTTGTGATTGGAACAACAAGTGTGATGATGTTTTCCCACCCTAACTCACCTAATCAAGAAGTTGCGAATGAAACTCCGATGGTACAAACCGTTAAGGATGGCTCTATTGCCTCTTCTGTCTTATTAACTGGAAAGGTTACTGCCGATCAAGAACAGTATGTCTATTTTGATGGGACCAAAGGTGATTTGCAATCGATTTTGGTCAATGTGGGAGATCAAGTGACAGCTGGACAAGCGATTGTACAGTATAGTAGTACAGAAGCTCAAACGGCCTATGATGCAGCAGTTCGTACTGTCAATAAGGCCGATCGTCAGTTAAACGATTTAATGACCAATGGGGTAAGTGTGGATACGACTGGCGACGATGAAGAGGATGCTAAGTCAGCCTCACAGGCCCAACGAACAGTGGATTCTCAAGCGAGTGATTTGCGAGATGCAAGAGCTGATGCAGTTGATAATATGAATAAGGCCAAGGCTCTTCTGGATGCAACAATAGTCAAAAGTAGTATCGATGGGACAGTGGTAGAAGTCAATAAAGATGTTTCAAAATCAACCACGGGTACCAATCAAACTCTGGTACATATTGTCAGCAATGGCCATTTACAAGTAAAAGGGGAATTATCCGAATACAATTTGGCCAATATTTCTGAAGGTCAAGAAGTGGTACTTACTTCCAAAGTTTATCCAGATAAAACCTGGACAGGAAAGATTTCTTATGTGGGTAATTATCCAACCGATTCTGGGCAAGCCAACAACAATACAGCAGGTGGAACACAAGGGAGCGGTGGTGCTAAATATCCGTTCACAGTAGATATTACGAGTGACATTGGAGAACTCAAACAAGGTTTTTCTGTCAATATTGAGGTCAAAAGTTCAACTCAACACCCCCTTGTTCCAGTGACGAGTGTGATGGCCGATGGGGATACGAGTTACGTATGGACCGTCGAAAAGGGCAAGGCCAAGAAAGTGAAGGTCACTCTGGGGAATGCCGATGCTGAAAACCAAGAAATCGTATCTGGTCTGAAGAAAGATGCCCAAGTCATTGTAAATCCTAATGAGAAACTGGAAGATGGAAAAGAGATCGGAAAATATGACAAAATTGATTGAACTAAAAGGCATCAATAAGGCCTATAAAAATGGGGATCAGGAACTTCGTGTCTTAAAAGACATCAATTTAGAAGTCGAAGAGGGAGAATTTGTGGCCATTATGGGCCCATCCGGTTCAGGAAAATCAACCTTGATGAACGTGATTGGCCTGTTGGACCGTCCGACCAGTGGAGAGTACTTTCTAGAAGGCCAGGAAGTTGGAAATCTGAGTGAGAAAAAGTTGGCACGTGTCCGAAATGAACAAATCGGCTTTGTCTTTCAACAATTTTTCCTCTTGTCTAAACTCAACGCCTTTCAAAATATCGAATTACCACTCATTTATGCAGGGGTGCATCCTGCTAAACGCAAGGAAATAGCGGAGCAGTATCTCGAAAAGGTAGAGCTTGGTTCGCGCATGCACCATTTGCCTTCGGAACTCTCTGGAGGTCAAAAGCAGCGGGTGGCAATTGCTCGAGCTCTTGTAAATCAACCTGCTATCGTCCTTGCAGATGAGCCAACGGGTGCTTTAGATACCAAGACTGGCGAGCAAATAATGGATTTACTAACCAAGCTAAATCAAGAAGGAAAGACCATTATCATGGTTACGCATGAACCTGAAATTGCCGCCTTCGCCAATCGCCGCATCGTCATTCGTGACGGGGTGATTTCTTCAGATAGCAAGTTGGAAAGGAGGGAGTGATGCAAAATTGGAAATTTGCAATGAGCTCGATCATGAGTCATAAATTACGTTCTTTCTTAACGATGGTGGGGATCATTATTGGGGTTGCTTCTGTCGTTGTCATCATGGCTCTTGGAGATGGCATGAAAGCTGGTGTTACTAAGACCTTCACTAAGGATCAAGAATATGTACAAATCTCCTATTCTCCAAATAAGAGTGGTTATGTGACCGGAATTAATGTCGGCCCTTCTGATGAGACTGGAGAAGGAGGAGGTGGAGGCGAAAGTGGCCCTGCAGCTGAAGATCGAGGGATGGCAGCTCCATCGGATATGGATGGAGAAAATGCTGAAGATATTGATGGTCAAGTACAAGAAGCACCACCAGTTGTGCAAGAATCCTGGGTCAAGGAGTTAACCAAGATTAAAGGGATCGATGGCTATTACGTTGGTAACACTTCTAACGCAACCATTGCTTTTCAAAAGAAAAAAGCAGACGGGGTGAATATCCAAGGGGTAAATGAGACCTATTTTTCTGTCAAGAAGGTGGAACTCCTATCTGGCCGAAAATTAACGCCTGCAGATTATAGTAATTTTTCACGGGTTGTGCTTCTAGATGAAGGATTAGCGCAACAATTATTTGGGTCTGAGAATCCGCTGAACCAGATTGTCTCTGTTGGTGATAATAATTATCGGGTTGTTGGTGTGTTTAAAGATCCAAATGCGGGGACAGCCCTTTACGGAGCTTCTTCAGGTGGTAGTGCCCTAATGGCCAATACCCAGCTAGCTTCTGAATTTGGAACAGACGAGATTCAAAATATTGTCGTCCACGTTCCGAATGTGAAAGAAATCAAATCTGTTGGGATCGAAGCTGCTCAAAAGCTAACAGAGCTTTCAGGTGTTCGTCAAGGAGAATTTCAGATCTTTAATCTTGATAGCATCCTAGAAGAAACCAATAAAGTGGTTGGAATCATGACCACGGTAATCGGTGCCATAGCGGGGATTTCCCTCTTAGTTGGTGGAATAGGAGTCATGAATATCATGCTTGTCTCTGTTACCGAACGGACGAGAGAAATTGGTCTTCGCAAAGCTTTGGGAGCAACTCGAGGTAAGATTCTGGTTCAATTTTTAATTGAGTCTATGGTCTTGACCATCATTGGAGGGTTGATTGGGCTTGGTCTTGCCTATGGCGTTAATAGCTTAATCACAACAGTTGCTGCAAGCACCCTAGAAGGACCACCGATTATTTCCCTGAAAGTTGCGATTGGAAGTATTATTTTCTCAGCTTTCGTAGGGATGATTTTTGGAATTCTACCAGCTAATAAAGCCTCTAAACTGGATCCGATTGAAGCGCTACGCTATGAATAACAAAAGAAAAAAATGGATAGAGAGTGGGACAGAAATCGGTCATTCGTTAGAATTCGATTTCGTCGTCCCACCTCCGCACAGTTGAGTAGGGCTGTAAAAGCTGATGAAATCAGCGTAGTAGAGCCCACTCAACCACTGCGTCTTACTCGACAATCCAAAGACAACTGAGAGGCTAGGACTTTTGTCCCACTCTCTTTTTCTTTTAGAATATATAGTGCAAAATTCTATTCCATGCCCTAAAATCAGTATTTCTAGGAGGTTTCACTATAGGGGAGGCAACTTCTAAAAAGGCAATTTCCTACTCTTGATCGGGATTGTCTACACATTGAAGGAAACAAGTTTAATGAGGGATTGATTTTTCTTAGTCTCATTTTTACTGAAATGGTAATTATTAGTGAATTTCTAGTCTAAATATGGTAGAATAGGAAAGAATAACTTAGGAGGGTCCAAATGACTACTGAACATATGGAAGAATTAAATGACCAGCAGCTTGTCCGTCGTGAAAAGATGGCGGCACTTCGTGAACAAGGAATCGACCCATTTGGTAAACGATTTGAACGTACAGCTACCTCTGGTCAATTAAAAGAAAAATATGCTGATAAAACGAAAGAAGAATTGCATGAAATCAACGAAACTGCTACTATTGCAGGTCGTTTGATGACGAAGCGTGGTAAAGGGAAAGTTGGTTTTGCCCACATCCAAGACCGTGATGGTCAAATTCAAATCTACGTTCGTAAGGATGCTGTTGGAGAAGAAAACTATGAGATCTTCAAAAAGGCGGACCTTGGTGATTTCCTTGGTGTTGAAGGGGAAGTCATGCGGACAGATATGGGAGAACTTTCTATTAAAGCCACCCACATCACTCACTTATCAAAAGCCCTTCGTCCCTTGCCTGAAAAATTCCATGGCTTGTCTGATGTGGAAACCATCTACCGCAAACGTTACTTGGATTTGATTTCAAATCGTGAAAGTTTTGATCGTTTTGTCACACGTTCACAAATTATCTCTGAAATCCGTCGTTATTTAGATGGTCAAGGTTTCCTTGAAGTAGAAACACCTGTTCTTCACAATGAAGCTGGTGGTGCGGCTGCAAAACCTTTTATCACTCACCACAATGCCCAAAATATTGATATGGTACTCCGTATCGCGACAGAACTTCACTTGAAACGTTTGATTGTTGGTGGGATGGAACGTGTCTATGAAATTGGACGGATCTTCCGTAATGAAGGGATGGATGCCACTCACAACCCTGAATTCACCTCGATCGAAGTCTACCAAGCTTACGCTGACTTCCACGATATCATGGACTTGACAGAAGGCATTATCCAACACGCGGCTAAAGCGGTTCGTGGAGATGGTCCAATCGATTATCAAGGAACAGAAATCAAGATCAACGAACCATTCAAACGGATTCACATGGTGGATGCGATTAAGGAAATTACAGGTGTTGATTTCTGGAAGGAAATAAGCTTTGAAGAAGCCGTAGCCCTTGCAAATGAAAAACATGTACCGGTTGAAAAACACTACACAGAAGTGGGACAAATTATCAATGCCTTCTTCGAAGAATTTGTCGAAGAAACGTTGACCCAACCAACCTTTGTTTATGGACATCCAGTAGCGGTATCACCTCTCGCTAAGAAAAATCCAGAAGATCCACGCTTTACGGATCGTTTTGAGCTCTTCATCATGACCAAAGAGTATGCGAATGCCTTCACGGAATTGAATGATCCAATTGATCAGCTTGGCCGGTTCGAAGCCCAAGCTAAAGCAAAAGAATTGGGTGATGATGAAGCGACAGGTATCGACTATGATTATGTTGAAGCCCTTGAATATGGTATGCCACCAACAGGTGGACTTGGAATCGGGATCGACCGTTTGGTTATGTTGTTGACCAATGTAACAACCATTCGCGACGTTCTTCTCTTCCCAACTATGAAGTAATTTAATAAGAAAGAGAGTGGGACAGAAATCGGTCATTCGTTAGAATTCGATTTCGTCGTCCCACCTCCGCACAGTTGAGTAGGACTGTAAAAGCTGATGAAATCAGCGTAGTAGAGCCCACTCAACCACTGCGTCTTGCTCGACAATCCAAAAACAATTGAGAGGCTAGGACTTTTGTCCCAGCCTCTTTTTAGTCTTCCATATAAGACGTGTCATTCCATGTATCTAAGTGAAATTGTTCAAAATCTTCTGTTGTCAAAATGGTGACACTGGCATTGTCCAGACCACCATTTTTTCGGAGTTCTCCAGTATCATACCCAAGAAGGGTACGAATAGAAGCTGTCAAATTAGCCCCGTGTCCAACGATGAGTACGGTATCGAGCTCTTTTACTTTCAAACCTTTCACAAAATCGCAGGTCCGTTTGGTTGTTTCACAGACAGATTCTGCATCAAAAATTTCATTGTCAAAGCGTGCTAAGTTATGGCGAAAGGCTTGCATTTGTTGGGGATAGATAGATGTGATTGTAGCAATCTTAGCCCCTTCTAGTTTTCCTAAATTCCACTCCCGTAGAGTAGGAGTTGCTTGCAATTTTAGCGGGTGTTCCAACTGATGAAGGATGATCTGGGCAGTATGGACCGCCCGAGGAAGATCACTCGCATAAGCTGCATCAAAAGGAACAGTTGCCAAGTGCTTACCTAATTTTTCGAGTTGCTCAACCGATGCAGGTAGAAGCGGGGAATCCCCATTTGCCCCCTGCAACCGTCCTTCTTCATTCCATTCTGTTCGTCCGTGCCGGATAAAATATAGTTTCACTTTCTTTTCTCCTTGTTCTGTTCTTATTCCAAGATATCTGCAAATGTTGCCTTCACAAAGTCTGCCAGTAGTTGTGGCTTGATTCGGATACTATGACCAATTTCACCAGCAGAGACGATCATAGACTCTAATTGGAGGGCAGATTCATCGATAAAGATGGGAAAAGCATGCTTTTGATGAATGCCCACCGGATTATTAGCCCCATGAATATAACCAGTTGTTTTTTCTAGATCTTTTTGCGGAATCATGGCAACTTTTTTATTTCCAGATATCTTCGCCAATTTCTTCTCTGATAGATGCTCAGTAATAGGAAGGATTCCAATCACAGGCCCAGTTTTATCCCCTTTAAGTGCTAAGGTTTTGAAAATGGTCGACCGATCGATGCCTTCGGGTAAGACACCTTCTAGCGCGTTGATCTGTAAGCCTTGATGTTCAACCTTGGCCTTGGTTAAGATTTGCTCAACCAATGTTTTTTTAACTTTATTCTTCTTGGCCATTGTTTCCCCTTTTCTATTTCTTATCATTCAGCATTAGGTTTCATTCAATCATTATATCATAGATACGAATGAAATTAACGAATGGTATTGGAATAAAAAACAGCAGAAGAAGTGAAGTCACTTGAACTGCTGTTTGATAGCTATGAGGAAGATTAATCTTTTTCTACTTTAAAAAGTTTCTGATAAATAGCTTCCTGGTTTTGTGTCGGAGTAATTTGGTTGAGATCCAAGTAGTGAGAGAACCCATTTAATTGCCCTTGGGAAGTGTATTGATGCAAATCATATTCCGTTGCAGTATCTGGTGCGGCGTTATAAAAACCATCATCAAATCCATAAGTCGGAATCCAGAGTGCGGTAAATTTATCAGTAGAGATACTATGTTCTTCCATGAAGTAAGTTCCGATATACAGTCCAATATTTTTAGCGCCTAGGGATTGTAATTTTGCCCGAAAGGCTTCCACTCCTGCATTCATATCCTTCATTGTTTTTTCCTCAACGTCTAGCCAATAGTAGGTTGGCTTGTAGGGAGAAGCAGCTTTATAAAATTCTTCTGCTTCCTTTTCCATCTCTTTTTTGTCCTTGGCAGCGACATAAGCATAGACTGCTACAGGGATATTACGCTTTTGGAATTCTTTGATATGGGTTTGATAAGACTTATCCAGACCATTTAGATAGGTTGCGGCGTTTTCTTTTTTGGCTTGGGCCCCACTGTGTACACGAACGATGACGCCCCCAATATTTTGAGAAAGGGTATCATAATCGAATTCGCTAGGCAATTGCCAACCTGAAATATCAATGATCGGTCGCCCAACTAGTTCTGGATTGATGCTCTCCTCTTTTTTAGAAGAAGAACTTGAAGTAGTGGTTTTTGAATGTGAATTGGATGTCGGAATCGTTTTGATTGTTTGTTGTTTTTCTCTTGCTTGAATATCGGCAATTGTTCGTGACAGAACTAAAAAAGAAATGATACCAATAAAAAAAACTAAGAGAACAACGGGTTTTATCCTTTTTCTCATACAGAATCATTTTACCCTAAAACTAACGAAAAGGCAAAACTTAATACTCAAATGGGCACTTTTTCAGCATATTTTTTTAAAATAGGAATCTTTTTACCAAAAATGAATCAAAAAAACTGAAAATAAGAAGGATTAAGCCAATTTTTTGCCAATAGAGAGAAGAAACCGAATCTTTTCAAACCTTTCCTTGGTTTTGACTTGTAAAAATGATATAATGAAGTATGAAAATTAGGAATATGGTAAATTATGAAAATTGAAAAAAGACGTCTATTAAATTATTCCATTCTCATTCCCTATTTGATTTTATCCATTATCGGGTTGATTATGGTCTATTCGACAACAAGTGCCTTGGCGATTCAAAGTGGCGGAAGTTCGATTCGGATGGTGTTGACACAAGGGGCCTTCTTCGTCTTCAGTCTCTTTACGATCGCCTTAATTTATAAATTCAGTTTAAACTTTCTTCGAAATAAAAAAGTATTGGCTTTAGTGATTTTTGTAGAAGTAATTTTATTGCTTCTTTCAAGATTTGTAACAGCTACTGTCAATGGAGCTCATGGCTGGTTAACCATACCAGGAGGCTTTAGTATTCAACCGGCGGAATACCTCAAGGTTATTTTAGTCTGGTACTTGGCTTTGACCTTCTCCAAACGGCAAGAAGAAATTCAAGATTATGATTACCAAGCTCTTACCCATAACGAGTGGATCCCTAGGAATTTAACAGATTGGCGCTGGTTGACCCTGATCCTTATTGGGATTGTTGCGATCATGCCGGACTTAGGGAATGCGACGATTTTAGCCTTAACTGTCCTCATGATGATTACAGTTAGTGGAATTGGTTATCGATGGTTTACTTCTTTGCTCGGATTGGTTGTTAGTGGCTCCACGATTGTCCTTGGGACTATTTGGATAGTCGGTGTAGATCGCGTGGCAAAGGTTCCTCTTTTTGGGTATGTAGCAAAACGCTTTAGTGCCTTCTTTAATCCCTTTAAGGATTTGTCGGGTGCAGGACACCAATTGGCCAATTCCTATTATGCCATGAGTAATGGTGGTTGGTTTGGCCTTGGATTAGGAAATTCTATTGAAAAGCAAGGCTACTTACCAGAGGCCCACACAGACTTTGTGTTTTCGATCGTCATTGAAGAATTGGGATTTGTAGGAGCTAGCTTGATCCTTGCTCTCCTATTCTTCTTGATCTTACGGATCATCTTGGTTGGCATTCGAGCGAAGAATTCCTTCAATTCGATGATGGCCATAGGTATTGGTGGGATGTTGTTGGTGCAAACCTTCGTGAATATCGGTGGTATCTCAGGTCTGATTCCTTCTACTGGAGTGACCTTTCCCTTCTTATCACAAGGTGGAAATAGCTTATGGGTTATTTCTGTTGCTATTGCTTTCGTTCTAAATATTGATGCAAGTGAAAAACGGGCACAAATGGAAAAAGACGGAATGGTGTTTGAAGAAAAAGGGAAAATAACCTCCTATTACTAATACAGGATGCTTTAGCTGACTTTTGAAAAGGAGAGAAAATGGTCTTACAAAAATTAGAAAACTTCACTCATAAAGAAATTATCAAAGAAGAAGCAGAAATCTTAACAGATTTATTGGATGATATTACAAAGAATTTGGTCCGTCCTGAAACATTTGACAAGATTTCTCAGTTGAAAGATTTATCAAAAACAAAAAATTATCGTGAATTAAATCAAATAGTAGAAAAATTATCAAATGAAGAGATGACGGTCATCTCGCGTTATTTTGCGATTTTACCCCTCTTGATCAATATTTCAGAAGACGTTGATTTAGCCTTTGAGATTAATCACCTCAACAATGTTGACGGAGAATACCTAGGGAAGCTATCATCTACAATTCAAGAAGTAGCTAAACACGAAGATGCCCAAGAAATTTTGGAACATCTTAATATTGTGCCTGTTTTAACTGCTCATCCAACTCAAGTACAAAGAAAAACCATGTTGGATTTGACCAACCATATTCATGCCTTGCTTCGCCAACATCGCGATGTCAAAGCAGGTATGATGAATGAGCAGAAGTGGTATAGTAACCTTCGTCGCAATATCGAAATCATGATGCAAACCGATATGATTCGGGATAAAAAGCTAAAGGTTACCAATGAAATTACGAATGTGATGGAATATTACAATAGTTCTTTCTTGCAAGCTGTTCCAAACTTGATGTTGGAATACAAACGCTTGGCAAAAGAGCATGGTCTTAAGTTGGAACATCCACGCCCTATCACCATGGGAATGTGGATTGGAGGTGACCGAGACGGGAATCCTTTTGTAACAGCAGATACCTTGAAACGATCTGCCACTATTCAAAGCGAAGTAATCCTAAACTACTACATAGATAAGATTTCAAAACTCTACCGTCATTTCTCACTTTCAACAAGTCTTTCTAAGACGAGTGAGGCAGTAGCTGAAATGGCGGCTCTATCTAGTGATACATCTGTCTTTCGTGAAAAAGAACCCTATCGTCGCGCTTTCCATTATATCCAATCCAAACTCATTCAAACTTTGGTCAACTTAAAAGAATGGACTATGGTTGGGGAGACGAGAGAAGATCGTTATGCCGTAGAGAGACTTTTGGGGGCAAGTGCTCATCAACAAGGTCCAGTTTCTGATTATATTGGCAATCGTATTTCAGGTGCCTTAAAAGAAATTAATGCTAAAGAAACTCCAGCCTATGCATCAGCCAAAGAATTTAAAGATGACCTTGAAAAAATTAAAGAATCCTTGTTGGAGAATAAATCAGAATATTTGATTTCTGGGGAGTTTGCTGAACTCTTAGAAGCGATCGATGTCTTTGGATTCTATCTAGCATCTATTGATATGCGCCAAGATTCGAGTGTTCATGAAGCTTGTGTCGCTGAATTGCTGAAATCTTCAGGCATCAATGAACATTATTCAGACTTGACCGAGGAAGAAAAATGCCAAGTTCTGTTGAAAGAACTCTTAGAAGACCCACGTATTTTGTCAGCAACCCATGTTGAAAAATCGGAGCTACTTGAAAAAGAATTAGCAATTTTCCAAACAGCGCGTGAATTGAAAGACCGGTTGGGTGAAGAAGTCATCCGCCAAAATATTATCTCGCACGCAACAAGTGTATCAGATATGCTGGAATTGGCTGTGATGTTAAAAGAAGTGGGCTTGATCGATACTGAAGAAGCGCGCGTGCAAATTGTACCTTTGTTTGAAACAATCGAAGATTTGGATCACTCTGAGGAAACGATGCGGAGCTATTTATCACTTCCAATTGCAAAACGTTGGATTGCATCGAAAAACAATTACCAAGAAATTATGTTAGGTTACTCAGATTCTAACAAAGATGGTGGTTATTTGTCTTCTTGCTGGACCCTCTTTAAAGCCCAACAACAATTGACTGCAATCGGTGATGAATTTGGGGTGAAGATCACCTTCTTCCATGGTCGTGGTGGAACGGTTGGCCGTGGTGGAGGTCCTACTTACGAAGCCATTACTTCTCAACCCTTGAAATCAATTAATGACCGCATTCGTCTAACGGAGCAAGGAGAAGTAATTGGCAATAAATATGGGAACAAAGATGCAGCCTACTACAACTTAGAGATGTTGGTGTCTGCAACCATCAACCGAATGATTTCTGAACAAAAGAGTCCATTTTCAATGTTTGATCGGTTCGGAGAAGTGATGGATAAAGTTGTCGATCGTAGCTACAACATCTATCGAGAACTTGTATTTGGAAATGAACATTTCTATGATTATTTCTTTGAATCAAGTCCGATTAAAGCAATCTCTAGCTTTAACATTGGCTCCCGTCCAGCGGCTCGTAAAACCATTACAGAAATCGGTGGTTTGCGCGCCATTCCATGGGTCTTCTCTTGGTCACAAAGTCGGGTGATGTTCCCGGGTTGGTATGGTGTAGGTTCTAGCTTTAAGGAATTCATCGATGAAGATCCCGAAAATATTGAAACCCTTCGCTATATGTATAAGACTTGGCCTTTTTTCCAATCTTTGCTGTCAAATGTAGATATGGTCTTGTCAAAAGCCAACATGGACATTGCATTTGAATATGCTAAATTGTGTGAAGAAGAAGAGGTAAGAAACATCTATCAAATCATTTTAGATGAGTGGCAATTAACCAAGGAAGTCATTTTAATGATTGAAGAGCATGACGAGTTACTAGCAGAAAATCCTTATTTAAAAGAAAGTTTGGATTATCGGATGCCATATTTCAATGTGTTGAACTATATCCAGTTAGAATTGATTCGACGTCAACGGACGGGTCAATTGTCAACGGATCAAGACAAATTAATCCATATTACCATTAATGGAGTGGCTACAGGACTTAGAAACTCAGGTTAAGAAAGAGAGTGGGACAGAAATCGGTCATTCGTTAGAATTCGATTTCGTCGTCCCAC
>OFDA01000281.1_pt1 | contig 22458 bp, 17 predicted proteins | sample 1520921 | NCBI WGS metagenome assembly OFDA01 (sample SAMEA2699028, study PRJEB24076) | metagenome
AGTACGTTTCACGATGAATACCTCCTCATAGATTTTGTATTCGTTTAGCCGGCTAGTTGTGATCAGTTACTAAACATACCTTACTATTCTATCGGATTCAGCTCTATTTGTCAATAGCTATGGCAAAATTGTTGCAAATACAGGTCGGAGAAAACCTTTCTACATCTGACGGGTTGCCAAATAATAGGGTTCCAGAGCCACCAGCGCCTCTTGCAACTGATCCAAGATATCCTCTAGGGAACTCTCCTCGACGAGAGGCACATCGTATTTGACGAGGACCTTACGAACCGCCCCTTCTTCTACTGCTTGTAGCAGATCATGGCGATTCTTCTCTGTTCCCTCGATCCTTCGACTCTCTCCATTTTTCTGAGCGAAATAATAAACTGGCTGAGAGATGGGGAGGGTGAGAACCTTGAGTTGTTTCCCAAGACTCTGCTCGTCTTTTTTTCGCTCGATAAAACTCACCTCTAAGGATACACCAAAATCAGCTGCGTCTCCATAAAGCCTCAAGGCAAACATGGGCTCTGCCATCGTCCCTTCTCCTTTTAGATAGGCCCAAAAATGAGGACGCAAGACTTGAGCCTGGTTCATCCATTGACTGGTCCGATCTTGCTCCAAATAGGGGTGACGCTGCTGAAAGGCTGAGACTAAATTGGTGAATTCCTTACGAGCCGCTTGAGCCAGCGTACGATACTGCTCCATCTCTGGGGCTAGTACCCCTGCCTTTGCTGGTGCCTGATATTTCATCCCTTGAAGTTTTAAAAACTCTCGAATGACTGCAAATGCCATTTGCTTCCTTTCTAATTCCACTAAAAAAGAGAGAGCGGTTCAGTCCCGTCTCTCCCCCATGAGAACTAATCGCTAGATTATCCTTCGATGTCTACCACCACGTAACGGTTTGGTTCTTCTCCTTCAGAGTAGCTAGTGACTCCTTCCATCTTAGAGACAATCCGGTGAATGATCTTGCGTTCACTATTGGACATTGGATCCGTCTGTTGGGCTTGCCCGTCTTCTAATTCGCGGGTGGCCAACTTTTGTGCATAGCTTTGGAGAACCTCAGCCCGATGTTCTACATAGTCATTGACATTAATGGTAATGTAGAAATTCTTGGAATAACGGTTGTAAAGATAGTTTTGCGCCAAGAGTTGCAATGCTTTCAAGACTTTTCCGTGGTAACCAATCACGCGCCCTGGCTCATTGGTATCAATCTGCATATTGACCGTGCGGCGGTTATGTCCGCTTGAGATCGTCGCATCGACATCCATCTCATCGACGACTTTTTGAACATAATCTGTCACATCTGCGACAACTTCTTCAATATTGTAGTTTTCTTCGACTTCAATGCCAAGGTCTGCAAATCCTGAATCTTTGCTTGCAGGCTCTTTGACTTTTTCAAGGATATGTTCATGCCCTTGTTCTTCGAGGACCGTACCAGCTTCTTTGTCGTGCTTGAGGATTTCTGTCTTAATCTCTTCAGAAACGACTTCGCCTTCTTCTTCTACTTTTTTAATCGCTGCAACGACACGGCCAAGATCGACTGTTGCTTCACTAACGGTTTTGACGGGTTCGTTTTGTGCATTGATTTCTTCAGGTACACCTTTGACAGCTTTTTGATTGGCTTTGACCACTGTTGTTTCTGCGATCGGTTCAATCTCTACTTGGGCTGGCTTTTTGCCAAACAAACCAAGGAAACCTTTCTTTTCACGCGCTACAACCGTAATATGCGCTTTCATACGGGGAATATCTAATTCGTTCAAGCCATGTTGGATGGCTTCTTCTACAGTTGCTCCGGTATATAGGACCATATGTCCACCTCTTTCTTATTTTCTCTTTTTCTGTGCTTTGTTGAAGGCACGACGTTTTTGTTTTTCAATGTCTCGAGAAGCTTGTTCTTTGGCTTTTCGCTCTGCGATAATCTTGAAGGGGTTGTTCAAGAGATAAGTTTGCCCGACTTGGTAGGCATTGGAGGTCACCCAGTACAAAGCAACCCCGCTGGCTGAGAACAAGGCAAAGAAGAAAATCATCACCGGCATGACATACATCATGGTCGTGGCACTACCATTACGCTCTGGAATGGCTTTGTTGGTCAACCAACTGCTGAAAAATGTGAACAGAGCCGCAAGAAGAGGCAAGATGTAAGTCGGGTCAATCGCTCCTAGGTCCATCCATAGGAAGTGGCCAACTTTAAGGAATTCCACACGGCTCAGAGCTTGAAACAGCGCCATCAAAACTGGCATCTGAATCAAGAGAGGAAGGAAAGCAGAGGATGTTTTGACTCCTTTTTCTTTGTAAAGGGCCCGCATTTCTTCAGAGAGTTTGGCCCGGCTATCCAGATCTTTCCCTGGGTACTTAGCCTGTATTTCCTTCAGTAAGGGTTGAATTTCCTGCATTTTGCGGGTTGAATTCATTTGGTATTGGAACAGTGGCAAGAGGACGGTCCGAATGACCAAGGTGAAGACGATAATCCCGATCCCGATATTGTCCCCGATGGAGAAGAAGCGGATCGATTCCGCAAAGAAATAGACGAAGCGTTCCCAACCACCTGTCGACTGGGCCGTCACTTGAGAGGTCCCACAGGCTGACAAGAAGAGCAAGGCTGCTCCTAATAATCCAGTTAATTTCAGTTTCTTTTTCACATTAATCCCTTTCTTGGTAGATATGCGCTAATTTCAAGACGTGTAGGAGATTCTTCTCTACTTGATGGAAGTCGAGCTCTTCGACGCCTTTACGAGCAATGACGACAAAATCATCGGTCGTAAGGAATCCTTGGTGTTTGATCAAAACATGGCGTATCAAACGTTTAATCCGATTTCGGGCGACAGCGTTGCCGAGTTTTTTGCTCACAGACAGGCCAACACGAAAGTGTGGCTGGTCTTTGTCCAAGCGGTAAACCACGAATTTCCGGTTGGCAACATTTTGGCCACTTTTAAAAACAGCATTGAAATCTTGGTCACGTTTGACGCGGTAGCTCTTTTTCAAACCTCAACTCCCTCTTTTAAATTTATTCTATTATACCATATTTTCAAAAAAAGCCAATCTCACTCAGGAGATCGGTTACTTTTTGAGAATCGTAAGGAGAAAGGGAAGGGTGTAATAGAGATTGAGCAAGATGTGACCCAACATAGGATAGAAGAGGCTAGTACTCCTGTAATAAAGGAGGCCAAAAATTAGACTGGGAATAAGGTAGATGATGCTGGCTCCTAGCGAAAATGGACTGTGTACAAAATGCAGGCCACTATAGATAAGGGCAGGTAGCCAAATCTCAGCGTAAAGGGACCAGCCCTTGAAATAGGCATTCACCAAGGCGCCCCGAAAGATCAGCTCCTCTGTCACTGGGCGCACAACCACCATCATGACAAGGAGAATCACAAGCCCAGTTGGCGTAATTTCACGAGGAAAGAGACTCCAAACCGCTCCTCGACCTTGAACAAAGCCACTGACGAAGTAATCCAGCCAGTAGATCAAACAAGCTGCAAAGACAGCTTCTATCAATGATTGCAGAGGCTTCTTACCGAGTTTAAAAGAAACCTTTTTGGAAAATCGATAGACCAAAAAGCCCGCAAAAGCCGCATAGAATCCCTCTAGCATCAACAAGGCCAAATAATAACTATCAGCGCTTGCTAGGACATTGGATAGGTACTGCGCTAAGGGAGGAAATTGAGGGCGGATGTAAAAGTAAAACAAGAGAAGAAAAAGAGGATAGAGGAAGGATAGCTTTCTTTTGATAAATTTCATAGTTTCCTTTCTGAAGAATCAACACTTGTCCCTGAGATAGGCTACATAACCTCCTAACACAGCCAGCAATATCACGAGACAAAGCAGGGTTTCAGCCCCTACCAGATAGTCCAAAAGGGGCTGGTGCAAGAGGCCTTGGGCCATTTTCAGCGAAGTGGCTGTGATGACAGTTGGAAAGGTCAAGGCTGAAAAAGCAGGTTGGAAGCCTGCTTTGACCATCCTTGGGAGACGTGTCAAAACAAAGAAATAAAAAGCTTGCGAAGCGAGCACCATAGTCCATAAGAACCAAGTAGGAAGACTGACTCCACCAACCCGCACTAAGGCCGCTAAAAGAAGGGAAAAGGGAGCACAATAGATCCCTTCTTGGCCCAACAAGTGAGCAGGCAGGGGATGTTTCTTTAAATCAGTATAGATAACTGGGTAAAGTAGGAAGGTCAAGCCAAAACCAACCACCAATGCAAGATAGGCAATGAGCCGCTGGCCGACAACTGGGTAGGTCAAGGCTGCGACTGCGATGCCCACATAGAGAACGGTCCAACTCGGAGTGGCAGTGACTCTTGGACGGACCAGGACATGGGTCTTGGTAAAATAGAGGATCAAGCAGACATCTAGAAGAAAAGCAGACCACCAGACCACTTGAGAAAGGCCTCCAACTGCTGGGAAAAGCCGCAAGAGATAGGTAGAGAGAATCATTCCAGCCATGGGAAAGGTCGCCATTCCAGATAAAAGAGCAGGTTGTTGCAGTTCCATCTTTGTTTCTTGCCAGCGAATCAGGTGATAAGCTAGAAAGAAAAACCATAAGAATAGGCCTGTCAGACTAAAGGCATGGGCAAGAATGGGTAGAGAGTCTGCAAGAAGGTTTCCAGCGCCAACCAATCCTAACAGACAGCCTGAAAATACTAAGGGGATCTTTTTCATCGGGAGCTCCAATCATTTTGTCGCTTTCAGTATACCATAAAATCAAAGGGAACATCATCAAAAAAAGAAGTTGGTAAACCAACTTCTTTTAGAATGTAATCCACCTGTTTCTTACATAATACATCCTAAATGATACTTAAAAAATTAAAAAGATATCAACTATTAGGCTCACTTAGACATCTACTGAAACTTTCCGCCGTGAGATAAGTACCTGAAATAATTATGTTTCAGGTACTCGGGATTATTGAGACCTTAGGCTCAATAATTAGTCATGGAACTTCCTCGAAGTTCGCTGACGTCCGTACTCACCTAAGGAAAGTTTCTAAGATGACTCTATCTACAATTTGAAAGAAGTTGGAGAATACCAACTTCGTTTTATCCATTCTATTAGACACTAGGCCTGTACGACCATCATATAAAGAAACAAAGATACGAGAAAGACGATACTAACGGCAAGGGTTGCTAGCTTGAGCCCGCGGTGGGAGCGCCAATAGCTTGGCTTCCCTAAGTTACTGGTTGCATCCGTTGAGAGCGATTGTTGTTGGCGAGGTTGCAGGGTAATCAGAACCACCAGAGCTAGGGATAAAATCGAGATAACGATTGCAAATACCATTTCCATCTTAGGATCCTCCTAATACTCTCAAGAGGGTAAAAATAACTCCTAGTAAGATCACCAACCCGATGACCACATTAAAGGTAACATTGATCTTTTCGGAACGCGTCGTCTTTTCTTTTTCGGAAGGACGGCGTTTGAGAGACTCCATCCGGCCTTCTACTTCTTTGTAAAATAAATCTTTCTTACGATCACTCACCTTGTCCACCAATCCCTTCTTGCAAGCGAGCTGTGAAAACAGCTGGCTCGACACTACTTGATTGAGCAATTTGTTGCGCGACTGCTTCTCTGTAGCTATCCACAGATTGGTAGATTTCCTGGATACGGGCCACCATATCTGCTTCTTTTCCTTGGTCAAAGATATTGGCTTGTGCGAGGAAGTGGCGGTCATGCAGGGTATGGCTAAAGGCAAGGATGACTTGCTGGTGTTCAAAGGCCTTGCGAACAATTCCTTGCACCTCTGCATAGTGGTTGATATCCAGATAAATACTAGAGACCTTAAGCAACTCTTTGATCCGATCTTGGCTGATGTTTTGATACAAGACCACATTTGGGTAGCGAACCATAGATAAGAGGCTAGCAGACATCTCTGTCAAGGCCGCTACACGGAAGGTCACATTTGGCAAATTCTCTACTAAGTAGGTCAAGGCTTCGATCTGATCCGAATTGGTCAAGACAAAGGCGTCTTTACGGATATCGTCTTTCACCTTGAAATCATACAAGTAGCCAAGGGGAGCAAAATAGCTATGCTGGTCTTGGGAGGTCAACTGCAAAGCACGATGATAGGTCGCGTTTTGCGGAATCAAGATCTTCTTGGTCCGGATTTCTGGGTTCTGTAGAATCAACTGCATATTGCCTGGAAGGCTGTCATGAAGTGGTTCTTGCCACACCAAGACGTCGCGACCTTTGATTCCTTTATTTCCAAGCTGAAGACTAATGCTAAAGGAGGTAGCAAGGGTATTGTAGACCAAACCATCCAGATTAAAACCACGATACTCTAGGTAAAAGACAAAGTAATCTAAGCGATTCTTGAAAATCCGCATGGGTTGATGGTCCAAGGTCAAGATCAAATCCCCTGTTTGGTGATTCTCTGTCAAGCGCTCGGTATCTCCTTCAAAATAAGTAGTCACCAAATGCTGTCCTTGATCACCACAAGTCGTTACGGCTATCTTACGACCGTATTGGTCATAGCGATCAATCATGAATACTTGCCCCTTGTCATCCAACCACTCTATGCGCTCGACAATGCGTTTATAAGAAGCAGCATGGTAAACAATCCGAGCCTTTTCCTGACCATAGTAGGTGACTCTCCCCGAACTATTATCCCCTGAAACTTCCCAGAAATCAGGCACTGGAACTTCATTAAAGTATCGTCCGCGCTTCTCCCCTTTTGGCTGGCCTAAAAAATAGAGAAAAGGCGATTCGACCCCGTCAGGTAAGAAACCGTTTGGCTCCAGAACAACGGTTGGATATTCAAAGCCAGACTCCTTCATGGAGTGGAGCAGGTCTTGGCTTTCATGAGAATAACTATCAAATACGTTCAGCATGTGTCACCTCTTCTATCAATTGTGCCCAAGTTTCTTCTACTCGGCTGGTCAAAAAGTCTTCTGCACGCGCATAAGATGCTTGACGCATGCTGGCTAGATCATCTTTCTTATAGAGCTGAATGAGTTTTTCAGCAAATGCAGCAGCAATCTGATCGACCACTTGGTCTGCTGAAGGCGGAATGAGATAGCCATTTTTGCCTTCTGTAACAAAGGTCTGGTTGCCATAAGGAACGTCAAAACCGATAATGGGAAGACCCGAACCAATCGCCTCCATCAAGGTCAAACCAAAGCCTTCACTGGTCGATGCGGACAGGTAAACCTCATAGTTCTTATAAATTTCCCCCAGATTGGCATGCCCTTTGAGATGGATATAGTCTGTCGCTCCCAATTCATCAATCAGAGAGCGCAACTTGCCTTCTTCTCCACCTTTTCCATAGATGTCAAAGGACAGTTCTGGTAATTCTTTTTTGGCACGAACCACTGCTCGCACCAACCAGTCAATATGTTTTTCTGTCGCCAAACGAGAGGCAGTAATCATAGAGAATGGGGTACGATTTTCGTTTTGTGGCAAGCTGGCAAGACTACCAACTGGGATGGTATAGATGGCTGGCTGATGGTTGGTATATTTGGCAAACTGCTCCGCCAAGATTTCTTTTTGGCGGTCAGTAGCGACAATAAAGAAGTCCACCTTATCTGCATTAGTAAATTGGTACTCGTAATAGTTATTCCACAGGATATACTGATCGTCAACATTATTGGCACTAAAGTGCTCTGCATGGACGACTACACCTAGACGCGCTTTTTGCGCCTCTTCAAAGATAGGCTGACCGATATTGGTTTCCCGATCCAAAATCACTAGATCTTGTTTGGTCAATCGAAGAGTCTGCATAAAGTAGCGGATCAATTCTTGGCGACCAACCAGATAGCGATCTGGAAAACAATAGATTTCGCGGCCATCTGCCATCTGCATGCTGTAGGCAACCGTCCCGTCTTCATTGTAAAAGTGGCGCTCAATCAAGTTGGCTTGGTTATTCTTGGGAATAAAGTACTCGGTACAGTAACGAGTGTAGGAGAAATAATCCTTTCTCACTAAAATTCCCCTAGACACATACTCGCAACGTTCGACATAGGGACTGTTTTCCTCCCGCAGGTAGCAGGTCAAAAAGTTGTCCTGGTCTTCATAAAAGAAGCGCTTGATCTTGCCATCGACTTCTTCACGAGTCGGTTTTCCGGCAAAACCTGCTAAGACCTGATCAAGGGTATAGGTTGTTGGTGCAATTTTTATATCTGTAAAATGGCTGTAGAGCCAGATGATTTCATCATTTTTAAAACCGATATTTTCTGTTAAATGCTGGATATTATCGGCTAGAATCATATCCATAAAGACAAACTTGGCTGGTTGATGGATATTGCGTAACAACTGGGCACGGTAGGCCTGGGCATACTCAACACCACTGCTGGCCCAACCGATTCCAAGGTTGATATTGTATACTGTCATAATGTCCTCTTTTATGGGAAATGCAAGACAATTTCCCCTTTTTTATTGATTTCTACTCGACTCAGTAAGAGATTGCGGACCATTTGTTCTTTGGTCGCCTCTTTCATTCGTTCAAAAGATTGGTAGGCTTCTTGGAAAAATTCTACCAAAGGGTTTTTCTGACTGGTGTATTGGCCAGACAGAGCCATGCGCAATTGTTGCAGATAGTCTACCTGCTCGACCCAGTTTTCATCGATAGCTTTTAGGATGGCCATGCGCTGGAATTGGGCGATCACCTCATCGGTGCCTAAAACCTCATACTTAGCCTCTAACTCACTTTTAGCAATCTCCCATAAGAAATTCGCTTTGGTTTTTTTGCTACGGAAGGTTTGGTGGGCCTTTTCCGGATCCACTTGGTAGCTAACATTGTCTAAAATATAGCGATAAAAAGCTACAGGTTCTTTGTATTCTTTTTTATGGGCAATGCTTGAAAAGACGAAACGAAGCGCTTTTTCTACGATGTCGTCCAAGCGTCCTTCTTGCTTAATCAAGCGGTCACGTTCTTCGTAGACGATCGCTCGCTGAATGTTCATACTTTCCGCAAATTCCAGCGTCATCCGACGGCTGGCCTGACCAGAACTTTCACTAGCATTTTGAGCTCGTTCCACCAAGTTTTTATACTTGCGCTTGGTCAGAGCTTTAGTAGCCCCAATGCGCTCTTCCACATCATAGTCTTGATAGGTATCCTGGATCCAGTCTGGTCCCCAGTTTTTCATCAAATCGTCTTCTAAAGAGACAAAGAACTTGGTCAAACCGGGATCTCCTTGGCGGCCTGAACGTCCCCGAATTTGAAGGTCAATCCGCTGGTTCATCATCCGCTCGGTTCCGACAACCACTAGGCCTCCTAATTCAGCTACTCCAGGTCCCAACTTGATATCGGTTCCTCGACCAGCCATTGAGGTCGCAACCGTCACGGCTCCTTTTCGACCAGATTCCTTAATGATTTGGGCCTCACGAGGAGCATTGTTGGCATTAAGCAGATTGTGAGGGATCCCTTCGCGCAAGAGAAGATTCGAATAAAGAATTGACATCTCAACCGATCCGGCAAAGACCAGAATTGGATTGCCCTTTTCATGGACTTTCTTCACATAGTCCAAGGAAGCCACGATTTTTTCCGGCAAGGTTTGGTAGATTTCATCCGGCAAATCCTTACGGATTTTCCTGCGATTGGTTGGAATCTTGATCACTGACATGGCATAGGTATCAAGAAACTCTGCCTCAGCGACCTTCCCAGTCCCTGTCATGCCTCCTAACTTTCGAAACATCTTAAAGAGGTTTTGGTAGGTAATGGAAGCCATGGCCCGTGTTTCCTGGGTTAGCTTGAGACCTTCTTTGGCCTCAATCGCCTGATGGAGCCCTCCTTGCAAGCGAGTCATTTCCATCAGACGCCCCGTTGCCTGGTCTAGCAAGACAATCTCAGGTTGTCCTTCTACATTGGGATGGATGACATAGTCCTTGTCCTTAATAAAGTTTTTATTGGCCTGCAAGGCTAGGCTGATATGGCGGACCAAGTCACGGTATTGGGGGTCATAGAGGTTGGGAATAGCAAGAAAGGCTTCTGCTGCATGAGCCCCTTTTCGAGTCAACCAAACCCGTTTCTTTTCTTCGTCAAACTTGAAATCTTCCCCCTCCTTGAAGGTCTGGATCAAGGTATCAATAATCCCATACAGGTTGGATTGAACACGAGGAGAACCAGAAATAATCAAGGGAGTCTGAGCACTATCTAGAAGCACCGAATCAATCTCATCGACAATGGCGTAATTGAAGTCAGCCAAAAATTGGCCATCGACAGAAGCCGTCAAGTTCTCTGTTAGATAGTCAAAACCTAGGCTAGTATTGGTTGTATAAATGACGTCTGATTGGTAGATTTCACGTTTGACTTCTGGATCTAATTCTTCGTCTTCGGATTGTTTCAAAGGCACGCCGACAGTCAAACCTAAGAAACGATACACCTGTCCCATTTCTTCCGCATCCCGGGTTGCCAAATAGGTATTGGTCGTAATGACCATAACCCCTTTGCCTTCTATGGCATTGAGATAAACAGGCATTGTCGCTGTTAAGGTCTTTCCTTCACCGGTATTCATTTCAGCGACATTGCCCTGGTGTAGGACGATTCCTCCCATGACTTGGACGTCATAGGGAAACATGCCTAAGACCCGCTTATCGGCCTCCCGTGCAACCGCAAATGCTTCCGGTAAAAGATCATCCAAGGTCTCGCCCTCCGCTAGACGTTCCCGAAATTCCACAGTCTTCTCCTGCAATTGCTGATCCGTCAAGTGGGCGATCGCATCCTTCCAGCTATTGACTTCTTTTAAGATTTTTTTGATGTTTCTTAATTTAACGTAATCCAATGTGATCCTCTTTTTTTGCAGTTTTGTTCGTCTATTCGAGAACTGCTGCTCCCTCAGACGATATTGGTTGAATAGTGAAATAGTGGAAGGTAAACTCTTGCAAGCCTGCACTAAGCAAGCGTACTTCGTAGGCGTAAGCTTGATCTGGATAGGTGAAGGACAAGCAGCCTTCTGCGGTTACTCGACGGCCAACGATCTCTCCAAAGCGATCTTTGAAGATGATTTCTACCATCACAGTATGAACGGGATTTGCTTCGATCTCGATTGCCAGTTCATAGCCCTGCTCTCTTTTGAGCAGGGGCAGACTAGGAATTTGACGCGTCGCACCAAAATTTGTCTGCGAATGCCAGGTTTTCAGCACTTGACCAGATGGCATGAGGGGATTCTGAAATTGAACGCTACCTTGGGCAGTCGCCTGAATGGTCGACCCCCAAAGATAATCTGCTAAAACTGTATCGCCCCAGTAGATCCGTCTACTTTCATTTTCTTTCATTTTTATCATTGGTTTCTTCCAAAGTCTCTTTCCATGATTTCATTGTACTGAGTCATAAACCACTCAATGATCGGAGCACTCGCATCATTGTGCCGACCGGCACGACTGGTACTAATAATCCGAACCGGCAATTCATATAAGGTCTCTAAAATATCTGGATAGGCTTGCTTGTCGTAGTCATCATCTCGCATATAAGCAAGGGCTAAAATCGTATCCTTAAAGTCCGCCTGTTTAAATCGGTCCCAGAAGCGTTGATTGAGCTGATCAATCCCTTCTTGTGACACTTGACCGATGATCAACTGCATCATATCTAGAGACGTTCCAAACTCATCTGGACGTCTAAATTTCAGGTTGGCAGCGACATCTCCAAGGTTGACAATGGGTTTACCGACTAGGATAGCATGTGGACAATACAGAGCCCCATAGTAAAGGGCACCAAAGGTCCCCATGGACAAGCCAGAGAAATTCATTTCTTCCGGTCCAAAACCAAGAGAATGCAAATGATGATCAATAAAGGCAGTGATTTGATTTTCCAACTCTTCTGAGCCCATATAGAAGGATCCACCTTCCAATCTTGGATCCGAAAAGAGAATAAAGGGACTACCCATGGCACGCATCATCCCAAATCCTTCAAATCCTTCGGCTGGACGATACCCAGAAAAGTAAATGTTTAAAGGTGGCTTCATATCACCAGGATGGAAATAAGCAAAGACCTCTTGGCGTTTGTGGTCCCGAAGAGTCTGTGCTCCTACTGTCATGCCTCCTAGAGGGCCATGGGACAGGCGCTTGTGTAGAGCTCCTATCGTAAGCATCCCTTCTCCTTTGGCTTCCAGCGAAAAGGCTAGATAATAAGGCTCTGCTCCGTCTAATTCCAGCGGAGTTTGCATCTCTTCTTCTGAAAAGACTGCATCTTTGACCCACTCTCCCAGAGCACCAAAGCGGTAAAATTGGATCCGCAATTGCAGTTGACAGCTAGGGTCTTTTTCGTATTCCAACCAAAAATTGATGGGACGGCTAGCATCATACACATAGTTGTAGACCCACTGGACAATCGGCGTAAACTCCTCGCCATATCGGCCATCTAGCTTAAGAAAATGTTTCCCCAGCACCGTTTGCTGACCAGCAAAATCAGGTCTCACTCGCAGATCACTAACCGTAAAGGCATCTCCATATTGATTATCGTATAAAAAGCGATCTAAGACATAGAGAAATTGATGCTTATTTGAGAAATCCCAGGGTCTTGCTTGCTTGAGACTTAAAAGGTGGGCCAATTCTTCAGAAGGGGCCTCTAGCTGATGGCTTTCATCATAAAACACAGTATAAGGCTGGAAGTAGGTCAGGTCTTCTCCTAGAGCCAACAAATCTTCTGGATTCTCTAAGATCAAGGCTTTAAATTTAGAGATTTCCTCTTCTTCCATATAGTCTTTGAGTGATGGAAGAGCAGTGACTTGAAAAAAGTGCCATCCAAGTCCAGCAGGAAGCTCCACCTGATCCTGCCAGCTACTTGAGCCGATTTGGAGAATATGGGTTAATTGTTGTTTGTTATCCATGACGTTCTCTCATCCATCCTTCCCATTTCTCGATCAAACGTTGACCCGTGTATTCTTGAATTTTTTCGATCGAGTAGACCAAGGCTTCATTCCAAGGCTTCAATTCCAATAAGAAGTGCGTAACCGCCTTTTCTAATTCCTGGTCTCCCTTAGATAGGACATAACCATTTTTCAGATGATCGACATACTCTGTCTGGACGCGGTTGACTTGAGGAATCCCCGCAGAAATCCCTGCAATCTGCGTATAGAGGTTGGGCTCCTCGCTTAAATCTACAATCAAACGTGTTTTTTCCAACTCTTGAATAATGTCATTTTCATTTGAAAAATTCTTAACCACAAAACGGTAATCCGGCTCGCCTTGTACAGATTCTTCATCGATGATCTGGTTTTCCCCAAGACCTTGTATTTGAGCAGGTGATTGAAGCAGATGCAAGCCCTGCTCACTAGCAATCAATTCCTCAAGTTGCCCTTCTAATTCTTTCACCCTCTCTGGTGAACCATTATAAAATGCAAAAACGACTTCAAATAAAGGGTATTGCGACAAAATTTCTAGAATATTTTTAAGCTGTTTCTTGCTTGGAAGCTCGCTTTCATTGACATAATAGTAAATCTTTGATTCCTTGCGCTCCTGACTAGAACCCAAACGGAGACGGGAGTCAAAAGAGGTAATCCGGTGCGTCTTTTGAGCCAGGCTAGGAGAAAAAACCGCAATCGCTTCTTTGGTTTTTTCACTATCTGTAATCAAGAGCTGGGCATCTATCATATCAAAATAGAGGGCAAAGTTTTCAGCAGATAAGGGCTGACGATCTCCATAGAAGGACAAGACTTTCTTAACTCTACTCGCTGTATCTTGTAAAAAAGTCAAATTTGCTGGATGTGCTGCCACCACCAACTGATCTCGTCCTGGAACCAGAGTCAACAGCTGTTCCTTCATTTTTTCAGCGACAACTTCTCCCATATTGGAATAACTTTCTTTTTTGAAGGCAGGAAAGAAAGCTTCATTGACCATAACAGATTGGTTCTCTTCGATCAACATTTCTCTCAAAACCCATTGTCCATCAAAACTCAAATACTCTTGAAAATAAGGTTTCTCATCTTTATAGTAAACTCTACTAGAGATAAAACCACGGTCATCTAAATATTCGACATAAAGGGTTTCACCCTCTTTATAACGGGTTAGGGTAAGGATATTCCCATCTACTCCCATATCAATTTTTGCTAGGCGTTTACCTTTTCGAAATGCTATTGCCAAAAAGGGAGTATAAGAAAAAGTTGTCTCACTCGGCCATTCGATATCTTGAAGCTGGACTGGGCGCATAGCCAAATCAGACGGAACCTTTTGGATCCGATCAAAAATCGAGAGCACATCTGTCTCAAGTAAATCTTGACGGTGTAAAAAATAGCGCAGCTGAGGACTATAGTGAGGCAACAATAAGATCCGATCCATTCCTGCTTCTTGAAAAATACGAACTTGATTAATGGTATCGTCAAATTCAATGGATTCTCGCATCCAGTACCAAGGGGTAGCTGTTTGCTGCCAGATGCGGTCCGTTCCATACCAGGCTGGTACAAAATAATACATAGTTACTCCTAGAATATTCTTGTATAACGTTGATTGACGCGAAGGGCACGAATTTCTTCTCGGATATTGTAAATCATTCCGACAAACATAAGGAAGGTCCCTGGGATCATGGTCAAACGTAAAAGATCCTTATCCCATAGCAAGATTGAAAAAGGAAGAGCGGTAAAGAGAATCAAATACAGAGTTCCAAAAACAGTCAAGCGTAGCACAATTTTATTGATATAGCGACGTGTGTCTGCTCCAGGATAAATATAATCGATATATTCTGAGGCCTTCATCATTTTCTCTGCAATTTCTTCTCCATTCACATTGACAAAAGCAAAGGCAAAAGAAAGAATTGCAATGACAAAAATATAAAGAAGAATCCAAATTGGGTCTCCCATTACCAAGTGCTTGGCTAGCTGGGCAGCCCATTTAGCATTGGAGTCCATAGACAAGATCAAAAGCATAGCGTACTGAGGAATAGACACCAGGGTCATGGCATACATAAAAGGCATACCTCCCGCAGGATTGATCTTGATATCCAAAAAGGTATAACTTTTAAGGTTGTTATGAATTCCTAATTTATTAACAGGGATTTGATACTTGGAATATTCCACTAAAACTGCCACATAGACAAAAATCAAAAGGAAGATCATACCCAGAATATAAGCGATCTCTGGGATATTATTGACACTTGAAAGGGTCTGCATCACGTCTTCTGGAAGGTACATCACCATCCCAGCCATCATGATCACCACAGAACTTCCGAGCCCCAAAGCAGCATTTAGATCAGATAACCAAACTAAAAAGAAGGCTCCAGCCACCATAATCATAGTATTGACCGCAATGACAAGTCCCGAATCCAGATCGGTTTTTAGAGGTAAATACATGGCCACCGCTAAGGACTGGACAATAGCGAGCACCAAGGTCACATACATCTTTCGACGCTCCACAATCTCTGAGCTGGTTTTTTCGAGGTTAAAACGTTTTGAAACGGTAAACATCCGCCATAAAATCAGGGAAGACATCCAAGGGGATAGACCGATCGAAAAGATCGACATTCCGCGGAGATTTCCCCCCATCACAGCGCTCGAGAGTTGTAAACCAGTTGTTGTTCCCTCATTGAGCCTCAAAGCCTTTGATAAGTCCACAAAAGGCAGGGAAATTTTACTTCCCAAAACATAAATAAAGACGAAAAATATCGTCCAACAAAATCTCTTCCCTACTTCAGATCGTTTTAACATTTCTTTTAAACTTTCTCTTACTCATTTTGACCATTTCACTGGAAAAACAGCCCTTAAATATGTGTTTATAAAGTACATTATCTCAACTTATTTTACCATAATTCGCTTATTTTCTAAACTTATTTGTCACTAATCCTTAATATTCTAAAAAAATTATGGTCTTGGTACCGTATTCAATAAAAAATTCTTCAGATTTATGTCTGAAGAATCCTTTTTTATTCTATTTATTTCCCTAGAGCCACAATACTATCAATAAATAATTTCTTTGTAAAATAGCCATTGCGGATCAAATAAGAAGTATATTGAGCCTTTTGAACCATTTGGGCATACTCTTCTTCTGTGCAGTCTTGAACCAAACGATTAGCTTCTTCAAGACTGGATGCTACAAAGCCGATCCCTTTTTCTCGAATATAGTCTGCATTTGACAAATAGTCTGGCACGACTACCGGAAGACCTGCGGACAGATAAGTCGATAATTTGTAGGAAATATTTTCTTTGTAGTAATCCCGCTCATCCTCAGGATTCTCTGAATTTCCCCAGACAAGCCCAAAACCACCCTTAGAAAGTTCCAAAAGCAACTCTTGCTTGGTCCGCCAGCCTTCAATATGGACCTTAGAATAATCAACTCCTTCAACTGGTTCGGTATAGACATGAAGGGGAGTATCATATTTCCAATCGATGATATGAGGGAAACGCGAAGGATTACCTGAGAAGATCAACTTTTTCTCAAATTGTGGAGTGTAGAGTTCCAAACTGTGGGTCAAATCCCACAACTTTTGGACCACATATTTTTTAACTGTAAGCCCTTCTGATACTAGACGATGGTACATCTGTTCTGATGGGACAACAACAAGGTCGCTCTTATTATACATCTCAATATAAGCAGGCATGAGATAATAATTGCTTTCAAACATGAGAGGTGGGACATCATGGATGAACATGACTAGTTTCGTTTGAAGGAGTTTTAACTTATCCACCAAACGATTATCCCACTCAATTCCGTTCCAAGAAGGTGATTGAACGAAGACAATATCCCCAAAAGCTACACCTGCTAAAATACCGTCCATCCGTGAACTCAACTCACCATCCGGTTCATTCGTTTGATCATAAAAATAGATTCCAAGTTCATTGACCCCAAGTTCACGAACCACATTCATAATATCATTTTGCGCCATTAGAGCAACACTTTGCGAAGATTGCCCGAATAAATTTGTAAAATGGATTTTCATTTCTTCCCTCTAACTCTTCTTTTTGATCTATATTCGTAATTTCACATAGTACGTATAGAGTTTCCTTGTCTATATTACTTTACTGAAAACTTCCTTGTCCATTATAACATATTTTAAAACTTCTTAAACTTTTTGAATTCATAAAAGACCGGTAATATCCCGGTCTTTATTCATGATATTTCATACCTTATTTGCTATCTTTTTTCCGGATTCCTAAAAGGGCTAATCCAGAAAGAAGAATGGAAACTCCCGTAGCAAGGATATTAGATGAAGGATGAGCTCCTGTCGCTGGAAGAGCAGGTCCTGAAGAATGTTTCGCACTTAGCGAGCTTGCTTCTGTTGTAGATTCTGAGTAAGAGGTGCTGAACGAAGACACGACAGACTCCGAAGGACTGGTCATAGCAGAGAAACTTGACGCATAAGACACACTGATCCATTCAGAAGCTTCATACGATAGAGATTGACTCTCTGTCGAGGATGCGCTCATAGATTCTGAAACACTTGTCAAAGGCAATTCAGACACTGGCATCGACGTTGAAGCTGATTCGCTTGTTGAAAGGAGCGAAGTTGATTGGCTATAGGAGTCAGACTTCGATAGCGAGGCTGACGCTAGAGATTCTGAATGAGATGCCCATTGTGAAGCAGATAGACTCTCTGAAACTGATCGAGAGAACGATCCAGACTCTGAAACCTGCGATGCAGCTACGACATCAGAAGTTGAAGCAGATTCGCTTGTTGAGGTAGAAGCTTGAACCTGCGAGTCTGATTGACTTGCTGAAATCAAGGCTTGAACCAACGATTCAGACTGACTTGCTGAAATCGAAGCTTGAACCTGTGACTCAGACTGGCTTGCCGAAACCGAAGCTCGGACTTGTGACTCAGATTGACTTACCGAAAGTGATTCTTGGGCTTGCAACTCTGACTGACTTACCGATAGTGATTCTTGGGCTTGCAACTCTGACTGACTCGCTGAAATCGAAGATTGAACTTGCAATTCAGATTGACTCGCTGAAGTCGAGGCTTTAATCAATGACTCGGACTGGCTTGCTGAAACTGATGCTTGGACTTGCAACTCAGACTGGCTCGCTGAAGCCGAAGCTTGGACTTGTGACTCAGATTGACTTACGGAAGCTGAAGCTTGGACTTGTGAACCAGACTGACTTGCCGAAGCCGAAGCTTTAATCAATGACTCGGACTGGCTTGCCGAAACCGAAGATTGAACTTGCAATTCCGACTGGCTCGCTGACGTTGATGCTTGAACCTGTGACTCAGATTGACTTACTGAAATCGATTCTCGGACTTGAGATTCGGACTGACTCGCTGAAATTGATTCTTGAACTTGTGAGTCTGACTGGCTTACTGATATTGAAGCTTGGACCAACGACTCAGATTGACTTGCTGAAGTCGAGGCTTGAACCTGTGACTCAGATTGACTCACTGAAATCGAAGATTGAACTTGTGACTCTGACTGGCTCACTGAAGCCGAAGCTTGAACCATCGATTCTGACTGGCTCGCTGAAGTCGAGGCTTTAATTAACGATTCGGATTGACTTGCTGAAGTCGAGGCTTGAGCCTGCGATTCTGATTGGCTTGCGGAAATTGATTCTTTAACCAGCGATTCAGATTGACTCGCAGATGTTGAAGCTTGAACCAACGACTCTGACTGGCTTGCGGAAATCGATGCTAGAACCTGCGACTCAGACCGGCTCACTGAACGTGATTCTCGGACTTGCGACTCTGATTGGCTCGCGGAAACCGAAGCTTGGACCATCGATTCTGATCGACTAGCTGAGATTGAAGATTGAACCAACGACTCAGCCTGACTTGCTGAAACCGAAACTTTAATTAACGATTCAGATTCGCTTGCAGAAACCAATTCTTTAACCAACGATTCGGACTGACTTGCCGAAACTGATTCTTTAACCTGCGATTCAGATTGGCTTGCGGAAATTGAAGATTGAACTTGTGATTCAGATTGACTTGCTGAAGTCAAGGCTTGAACCTGTGACTCAGATTGGCTTGCGGAAATCGAAGCTTGAACCAACGACTCTGATTGGCTCGCTGAAGTCGAAGCTTGGACTTGGGATTCGGATTGGCTTACTGAGATTGAAGCTTGGACCATCGATTCTGATCGACTAGCTGAGATTGAAGCTTGAACCAACGACTCAGACTGACTTGCTGAAACCGAAACTTTAATTAACGATTCAGATTCGCTTGCAGAAACCAATTCTTTAACCAACGACTCAGATTGGCTCGCTGAAGTTGAGGCTTGAACTTGCGATTCGGACTGGCTTGCTGAAATCGATGCTTGGACTTGTGATTCAGATTGGCTTACCGAAATCGATTCTCGTACTTGCGATTCGGATTGACTCGCCGAAACCGAAGCTTGTACTTGTGACTCTGATTGGCTCGCAGAAAGCGAAGCTTGGACCATCGATTCTGATCGACTAGCTGAGATTGAAGCTTGAACCAACGACTCAGATTGACTTACGGAAGCTGAAGCTTGTACCAAGGACTCAGATTGACTCATAGAAATAGATCGTGACACGAGCACTGTAGACTCGCTTGTAGAGACAGATAGCGATAAGGATTCAGAAGATTCACTCACTGCCAGCGACTGATTTTTTGAATTAGCTTCTGACTGTGATCGAGAGGCAGACTCAGAGGTTGGTGACTCACTCTCTGAGATAGACGCTGAAGTCGAGAAGCTTTGCGATTGTGAGGCAGATTCTGACGGTGTCATTCTCCGATAATAATAAGTGGTACTGGTTAATGGGTATGGGACTACATATTTTTTGATTGTTTGTTTGAAGTTAGAGAAGCCGTCAGCTCCGTGAGGCGTCGCATCCTCTCCTACAATCATGGTTGAATTATTACTAACAGACGGTGAGCTTGGAAGTTCCGTGAATGGTTTTGGAACTGTATATTCGATCCCTGTTTTCTCATCTGTATAAGTAACCGTCTCCTTAGTAGAGAACCATCCCGTAATATCCAACTCTAAATGTTGTTCATCTATCCGTCTTGGTGTCACATTCAGGAAGTAATCCTTGTTTTGACTTTCAACCCTACGGGTTCCACCTAAATCAGTAAGATTATCCGTACGATCCTGATTAAAGTCTTTTTCATAAACAAGTGTATAAACATTAGTCACTTGAGTATTGCCTAAATCACCACTACTAACATCATGAATTTTAGAAGGATCTAAAACATAGTAGCGAAGTGAATAATCACCATTCTGATTCAACTGGACAACTTCACTTTTAATGAAATGCTCACGCGCAGCACCTAGTAATTCAATTGTTGACTTTCCATTCTTACTATTATCAAATACCCCACTTTTCCAATTTGGAGATATATTTCTTGCTGCAACTTGTACGTAACCTGGGAATTCGCGCGGATTTGAAGCCGTATAGTGTTGGCCTTCCAACCCATAGATTTTATATTCCATTAACGCTCTTTCTCTTCCCGTTGGTTGGTACTCTGTAGTGTAGGGATCAGCATAGGGATCAACTTCTCTATAAAATGTTGATTGTTGCCCTACCATAGAGGGAATTTTGATACGAGGATACGTTAGAATTAATTTTCCTTGTTTCGAAGGCTCCATGACATCATAAATACTCCGGAACAAGACAGCTTGATCCGGAATAACTTGCGTCACAATTCCAAAAGTCGCGTTATCTTCAGAAGGTATCGAATTGTAAACCCAGTTTCCAAGTGGAGCTTCACCAATCAATACTTCTTTTGGTAGTTGGATCTCTTCTCCCGTTCTACTTGGAGATACTGTTTGTGAAAAAATCTCTGCCCCATCTGATTTCCGAACAATACGGAAATAAACATCCATTCCTTTACGTTTGTCCGGGTCTATTTCACTGGTATCAATCGACATAGTCGCATAGTAACCGAGCGAGTTTCCTTGTTTATTTACAAATTCCCAAATTCCAAATGTATAGCGATGCAAGTAGGGGTTATCTGCATACATTTTAAGTTCTTCAGGTGTAAGCTTTAAAGCATCTTTATCAAGATGAGGATCTTTAAGATAACCTGGTGTATCAAGAGTGGGGTCTTCTACACTGGCACCGTTTGGATCATCTGGATTGGGTTTTATATCTAAAATATCAGGTGCAGTATAGACTTCCTCATAAATTGGAGACAATTGAGCTGAGATAGCTGGCTTCCCATTTACATTGGAGTTTCCTACAAAGCCTGCAGCTGTTAAGGTGGTCATCATCTCATCAACTGCTTTGCCCAAGCGATCGCGTTGTTCGGCATAAGCTTGCGCACTGGTATTTGTATGGACCAAACGATAGCTAGTCGCTACTTCCGATTGTAGCTTATTGATGACTGCTTCCAAAGCTGCCTTACGCTCAGGCACTGGTATCTGAGTAGCGTATTTCCCTGCGATTTGTTGGAGTAGATCTGCTTCAGAAGCGTTTTGTTCCAATAGGGGCGCTTCATCTGTAGTCGCTGGTTCATCTACCGCAGATTCTGAAGCTAGAACTTGTGTGGATTCACTAGAAACGCTTGACAAACTGGTAGATTCTTGCCCACTGATGGAAATAGAAGTCGTTTCACTCATAGAGAGCGAATGGCTAGCCGATTCAGAAAGACTTGTGGAGGTTGATAGAGAAGCGGAGGCAGAATCTAGCGAGGATGTCTTTGAAAGAATGACGCTATCTGCTTCTACCAATGTCTCTTTTTTAGTTTCAGACACAGTCGGCGCAAGAGATGCCACTTCTTCTGCTTGAGCCGTCGTAGCCACAACAGCTCCTCCAAATACAGTTCCTACAGCAACCAAGCCTTTTAATAACTGTTGGCCATCTTTATGAAGACGACCACAATCTTCTGGAACTTCTGCATTGACCATCTCTTCTACTTGCCCCCGAACCACACGAAAAAGTCCTAGAGCAGCAGTTGATGCCCGAAGCCAATTTTTACCTGATTTAATTAATTTAAAGCGAACGACACGATCCGTTTCCCGAAAGTTTCCCTTTGCACGCTTAAATTGCATGATATACCCCTTACATTGTAGTCATTATTCATTATACAGGAATACTACGTATATTCAAGTAATTTGCTACGAAAAACTTATATATTATTGCTTTATTTTCAAATTTTTTGTAACAAATTTAAAATATTTTATTCTATTAGTAAAAAAGTGAATCTCCTATGAGATTCACTTGAAAAAATGGTATTTCCTACTAGATCAGTTACCCTTCTTTTTACGTCGGATAAGTCCAGTAATTCCAGCTAGCCCTGTAACAACCCCAAGGAGAGCTGATGTTACAGACCCTGTTTCGCCAGTATTCGGAAGCACCACAGATTGGCTGTGTTTTTGTGATCCACTTGCTGACTCGGAGGTCGACATTGATTCTGAACCAGAAGCTGATTGTGAACCGCTACCAGATGTTGATACTGATTGTGATTGACTCACTGAAACTGACTCGAATGCTGAGACTGACTGGTTTTCTGATACTGAGCTGCTCAACGATGCTGACAATGATTCAGAGGTCGATGCTGACTCTGACGTTGATACTGATTCTGAGGTAGAAATCGATTCGGACGTAGACATTGATTCAGAGGCTGAGACTGACTCGAACGTTGAAACTGATTCTGATACAGAAACTGACTCTGACGTTGATACAGATTCTGATGCTGATACTGATTCGGACGCTGAAAC
>OFDA01000286.1_pt1 | contig 22068 bp, 16 predicted proteins | sample 1520921 | NCBI WGS metagenome assembly OFDA01 (sample SAMEA2699028, study PRJEB24076) | metagenome
TTTTGGTCTTGTTGTAAGCTTCCTTGTAGGCCTTGAGTTCCTCGTCTTTAGGACGGGTCATATTGGTCAAGCCGGTCCCTCCTGACAGAGTCAAGAGTTGTTTGAGCAAGTCCTCCATATCGGTTTGGTCATTGGCTAAGGCTCCCTCCAGAAGGCTAATGGCATCTGATACATTATTCAGATACTTGGCCTTGGCAAATTCACGCTGAGCTAGGCCTAGATGGTCACTCAAAAAAGCTAGAAAATCAGCAATCAAGCCATCTTTGAGACCCTCTAAAAGATCGGCTTTAGCTTGTTCTGGGTTAGCTTCTACTTGTCCTTTCAAGAGATTATGACGTAGCCATTTTTCAGGACCTGCAGTAGCCTGAGAAAAGCTATAGACATCGTAAACTAGCTCACGAAAGGCCTTACTGGTCTTGCCACTTCCAGCAAAGTTACGGACTAATTTTTGGAAAAGCTGGGCATCCTTTCCCTGCATGTAATCGTTGAAGAGATCGGCATAAACATCATTTTTCATCAGTGTCTGCTCGGCAGGGTCCGTCATGATGCGGAAAATAGGTGACACACCCAGGAGATAGCCATACTGATTAACCAATTTCTGGGTGAAGGCATCCATGGTTCCAATATCAGCCGTCCCAATCTTGGCAATCTGGTCTGAAAGAAAGGCACGCTCTTCATCTGTCTCAACTTGTCCCAACTGCTCTGTCAGACGCTTTTCCAGACGCTCTTTCAACTCACCTGCAGCCTTTACCGTAAAGGTTGAGATAAAGAGTTGGTCAATACCAACGCCACGTCCAATCATATCAAGGATACGCTCAACCATGACAAAGGTTTTTCCTGATCCGGCCGAAGCTGACACAAGAATATTGCTACCATTACTGTAAATGGCCTCAATCTGCTCAGGTGTTAACTTGCGTTCCTTGTCAGAAGCGGCTTCTTGGGCAATACGTTCCTTAATCTCTGCTGGACTTAAAAAAGCTTTAGTCAACATGGTTGTCCTCCTGGTCTTTTTTGTCTGCTTTTACAGCTTGATTGGTGACAAGAAAGGGGATGATATTTTCAGCAACTTGCATCTGATTATTGTCCTCGTCTTTTGTCATCAGCTCCAAATAGGCTTCTTTCTTGCCCTTACTTGGTAAACGCAAGAGTTTACGAGCCTGTCTCATGTGGCGGTCGGCCTCAAAATGAGTAATAGCCTTGATTTGATCCCCTTGAACAGACTTGCCATCCTCGGTATAAGGATTGACCGCAAAATTCCCACTTCGAATAATCTCAGCAGCATCTGTAAAGAGCTTAATATTGTAGTCTAACAAGGTTTCTAGGTCCTCCTTGTCATAGGTGACAGTCTTTTGTAAATCATAGTTTCCACCAGCCAGATGCTCTGTTTCTGAAGCCACAAAGAGCCCCTTATAGGTCAATTCCTTATGAGCCTGAGCTGCTAGCTTATCCAGACCAAACTGAGCTAGATTAAGTTGTGGGTCCTGCATGTGAAGATACATGGCACCAAAAAGCTGGTCAGCATCAACCTTATAGGTTTGTCGAAGGGCCTCCAGGTAGGTCACCAATTGCGGACTGAGGCCATTGTAGAATTTCTGAATGTCAAAGACATTTTTACCTGATTTGTAGTCAACGACACCCAGAGCCCCATCCGTTAAACGGTCCACACGGTCAATAATCCCTGTAATCTTGATGCTATTTGCTAAAAGCAAGTCAAACTTGGCTTCTTCACGCTCAACTTTAACAGCTGCATTGTCACGCAAAACACTGGCAGTTGAACGGGCGATATCTTCCAAAATCTGACGAGACAAGCGGCTCTCTTGATCCTCCGTATAGAGAATCTCAAAGGGTTGTTCCTGATTGGTCTGACTAATAGCCTTTTCCAATTTATCATCGAAGTTTTCTGACGAAGAATCACCCATCACACGCTCAAAGACACGGTGTAAGTAAGTTCCGTGGTGTCGGGCATCTGGATGGATAGACTCCAACTCTTCAAGTCCCAAAACATAACGCAAGAAATAAAGATATTGGTTGTTATAGAAGGTCGTCAGAGCCGAAGCTGACAATTTTAGTGGTTCTTCCCCCGGAAAGACCAGTTGCATGACCTGATCATCCACCTTGGTTGTCGTCACATCGTCAATTACCTTGGGAATCAAAACCTGTTCCTTATCAAGTCGCTTACGGAGATAACGCACAGCAACGGACCAGAAAGTATGGGTTTCCTTGTCCAAATCAGTATCTAAATGACTACTGTTAAGAGCAATAACAGTCGATAGGAGGTCCTTGTAGTTCCCAATCTGGTCACCCTTAGCCTCGAAACGATTACGTCCCTTTTCAACCAAAGGAAGACCAAGGTCAAGAAGTTCCTTCAAATAAACCGACATGTCATCCTGCGTCTCATTGAGAATTTGTGGCTGACTAAGCACCAATTGTTCACTAGCAGCATTGAAAAGCGACATGGCCACGAAATGCCCTCGCTGATTGTTGCTCTGCGTGACAATATCCAAACTCCTGTGCTCATCCGTCGCCTCATTGATACGACTGCGTTCCTCATCAGACAAGAGACTCTTATTTTGCCCGACCTTTGGAAAATGTGACTGGGTCATGCCCAAAGCAAAGACATAGGGAGCTGAATGTGGCTGGATCAAATCGTATTTCTTCACATTGACGACATCGACTGTGGCTGGGACTGTACGGTAATCACAGGCCAACATTCCCGAACGCAAAATAGACAAAAAGTCGTCCACTGACAGCGATTCGTCTCCAAAAATAGTCTCAACCTGCTCTAAGAGTTGGGTGAAAGCCTTCCAGACCTGTTCATTCTGTTCTTTTTCAGCCTCACTGGCCTTGGCAGTCAAAGCAGCCATCTGACTTGGCACTTGCACAGTCTCTAAAAAGGCCACAAGTTTCTTGAGTAGACTAGAACCCTTTTGTTTACGACTATTAAGCAACTTGTCCAGAGGCGCTACCAGTTGTGACCGCAAGGCATTGATCCGATCCAAATCATACTTATCACGACTATTGGCCGTAAAATCAGACAAGAACTTGTGACGCCCCTTGATATCTGCAAAATTGACATAATATTCAAAAAGGTCCAAGTCCTCCTGAGTAAAACCGCCATAGAGACCTGATTTTACGAGATTAAGCAAATCCTCAGCACGATAATTATAGCGCTTGATACGCTCTAGCGAATCCACAAATTGCACCAAAGGATGGCTAGACATGGTTTCTTCCTTACCGAAATAATAAGGAATATCAAATTTTCGGAAAATCTGACCCACTTGAAGCTTGTAACTCTCCTCATCACCAAGCAAGACTAAGATATCCTTGTAACGTTTGCCATCCGCTAGTAACTGACGAATACTCTTGGCAACCTGAGCCACTTCTTCCCTTTGATTGACCACTTCCCAAACTTGCAAAGCTTCTTTGTCCTGAGCAGTCAGCTGTTCATCTATGGTACTAAAATCATGACGACTCTCCAAAAGGTGACTGATACGTGCAAAAGAAGGATTGCCCTCCTTATCCGTCGTTACATAATCTGGTGTCACCTTATAGGTCCGAGCTAAAGTCCTCAAAAAATCCACTGAGGCCTGATAAACATTGCCATAGACAAAGTTAGCCTTATAGGCTTTTTGACTGGCATAAGTCCCAATAACAATCTGATGACACTTCTCATTCAAGAGGGCAATCAGAGCTTCCTCCTCAGCTGAGAAACGGGTAAAGCCATCAATGACCAAAACCGTATGGCTCAATGCCTTATCTAAATGTCCCGAGTTAATTTCCTCAAAGAAGGAGCTAAGCTTGGATTGATTGTCAAAATCTCCTGCCAACAAAAGGTCTTGAGCCGCACTGAAAATCTTTACCAAATCCTCCTGCTTCTCTGCTTGGTCCAAATACTGCAAATCCAGAATCGTCATATTGGCCTGTTGCAACTCTTTGTAAAGATCCACCAATTGGTTAATAAAATTACTATCCTTACGCAAACGACCATAAACCTTGAGCTCATCATCACCCATGTGCGACAGCACCTTATAAAAAATCATGGCCAGACCGGTATCATCCAACTGGGTTTTAGGATTACTCGTATTGAGAATAAAATACCTAGCCATCTGAGTAAAACGAGTCACCGTAATCTCAAAGGATGCTGATTGAGGCAGGTACTCCAAGACCTTACGCTCCTTCTCAAATGACAGGGCATTAGGAGCAATATAAAAGACTCTCTTTCCCTTTTGAGCATGGCTGGTCGCCTGCTCCGTCAGAATTTCTGTTAAATCCTGAGACATATCCGTATAAAGTAATTTCATAAGACGTCCCTTTCTTATCTATCTGCCAGTCGTTGGGGCTAAGCAAAAATTATCATTTACTTAGCACTAACAACCATTAATCCTTGCTATTATAACACAGAATCAAGCAACAATCAGACCCCTCCCTTGTCACCTTTCTCCTCCAATGTCCTAAGCTTCAGACATAAGCACAAGCACGACAGCAAAGAACCCTTCTTTATGATCCTATAGCCAAAAAAAGAGCCAAATCCTTTGATTTGACTCGAAATCTTTATTTAAAAATTAATTCCTGTTTAAAGAGGTAATCACCACTACTTGTCACCAAGTTGGCATCCCCATATTTCTTAAGAATATCCTTGGCCGAGTGGAGGTTAAGTCCAGAGGTCTTCTTCTGATTTTCCTCCTGCATAATAGCGTTTAGGTCAACTCTTTCTTCTTGCGTTCGATTTTCCATGACGAAGTGGTAGCTTCCATCCTTATCGTGTTGGTGAAAACTAAAACTGATTTGAGCGGCTGGTACTTGCTTGCTCTCGTCAATCGCATTACTAAAGAAAATAGACACTAGCAAGGTTAAATCAACCACATTCATAGCAAATCCCTTGATTTCCTCAGGAATGTCACAGGTCACTGGAATATTATTACGTTTAGCCTCCATCATACGAGCCGAAAGAAGGCTACGCAGAGGTAGAGAATGAATATTTTCCAGCTTAGGATTCTCAACGACACGGAAACGTTCAAACTCCTTGGCACTCTCTCTTAAAACATTTTGATAAACCTGTTCAGCAAGAGCCTCTTCCTGGTCACGTACTTCTTCCGAAAATTGTTCCACAACTGTCTGATAAGACTGCCTGTATTGTAACAACTCATTATAGAGAACATCGATTTTCTGATTAGCCTTGGTCAAACTATTCAAATGCCTTTTTTCCTCCATAGCCAAGCTCTCTTCCAGATATTGCCTAGACAATTGATTGAGGTGGGCAATAAGAAAAATAAAGGCTATTGCTGACAAGAGAACCCAGAACATACGCAGCCGCAATTCCAACTCTGGAGAATAGAACGGAAACCAAACATCCAAATTCATGCAAAGATAGATGCCCAACAAATAAACCGCCATTGCCAAGGCAACACGTCGAGAAATCTGAATATTGTGGAGAGAATCATCGCTATAGACCTTCCAACGTTTCAAATCCAAGCCCAAAAAACGGTTAAAAATGAAATAGAGTGGCAGAATCATACTATAGGTCAAGAGATAAAAGAGAGCATTACTTCCCACCTCAGCTACAGGAATATTCAAGAGAAGCGGGAAAAAGAAAAGTCCCAATAAACGAAAGAGTAAATCCGATGTCACCACCGGAAACAAGGTATGAAAGGCATACTGCGTTAACGACCATTTCTTCCCCTTGGCGAGAACTGCCAAAATCATCAGAAGAAAGACATCCACAACAGTCGTCAGATTCGTAATATTGTATTGAATAGCCACATCAAGCAGGGCCAAAGTCAAAAATACCGTCCAGGAGATACGAATATCCGTCATCCGCCTGAAAATGATACAGTTAATTGTCAGCGTCAGAATAATCTGGACAGCCAAAAAGGCATCTGTATCATAAAGATTTAAAAAATTAATTCCTAAAAACGATTCAAACATTTAATCTCTTCCCCAAAAAAATTTTCAATGACTCGTTTAGTATTCAAATTGCTGTCTATAAATCAACTTGTCATCCTTAAAACTAAACTTAGATTGAGGATAACGTTCCATAATATCCTCAAGTTGTTCATTCATTGACAAGCCTTCTTCACCTTCCTTATAAGCTCTCCTTGCTTCACCTTGACCAAGAGTCACCTCTACAGAGAGAACCTGCTCCTCACCTCTTTGAAAATACGACAGGCGAACTAAGCACTCTTCTTGACCATGCGCTTTTAGCAAGGCATTGTCCAAGAAAGTTGACAAAACCCCCGATAAATCCACCACATCAATATGAACTGGTGAGATAGGATCCGGAATTTCTAGGATAAACTCAAGTCCCACAGCGTGAAACTCCATATACTTACTCTCAATCACAGACCGTAGCAGTTGAGAATGGATATTGGAAATATCTGGTATAACTTTTTTGAAAGGAACTTCCTCCTCAGATAGACTCTGAGAATCCCCTTCTTGACTAGTTGCCAGAACAGTCTTAACCTTTTTAGGCACAGCTACCTTTGGAACACCATCACGGTAAAGTTCCTGATAAAGGTGAAGGATATGCCTACTAGACTCCTGCAAACTTTGGAAATGACGTTCCTGTTCTTCCTTCAACTCTATAAAAAGTTCATCCTTAACCCATTGGTTGGCATAAGACACGACTAGGAAGAAGGCCCCTGTAGCTAATAAAACAACCAGCTTAGCATAATTGTTAACCACTTCCACAGGCCAGATAGTAGCGAAATAAGGCAAAAAATCATTTAAAAGGCCATATGACAGAAAAGCAAAGCTAACCCCGATAACAATCGGAGTAAAGTGCAAACGTAAGCGTTCCTTGTCTTCAACTTGCAAATAGTCATAACCAATAAAACGGTGAATCAAAAGATAGAGTGGGTAGGTAGCTATCACACACATGAAAGTCGTTAGAGGCTCTGGAATGCGACTGACCAAATCATCCCCTAAAAGCAGAGGGAGGATAAAAAACGAGAGTCCCCGCATGATGATGTTAGTCGTTCCCCAGGCATAGAAACTGTTAAATACTGGCTCAATCCACGGCAAATCAGGACGTTTGTAATAACTAAAACAAAATAGAATGAGAGGATTAAGCAAAAATTTGAATCCTATAGGAAGAATTGGTGTCAGAACAACTGAAATAAGGCCACCAACTAAAAGTAGCCGCCAAGAAACCTTAACTCGACCGGCCGCATTGAACATCAGGTAATTCACCAAGAAAACCAAGAGTGTATCAATAACTATCAACCATTGTAAGTCTTTTAAGACAGCAAGCAGCCCTTCTACAATAGAAGTCATTCTTTTTCCCCTTCCCTTAACATGAATTAAGAAGCTTTCTCAGAAAGCATCAATACAACACTACTCATTATATAGCTTTTTAGAAGTTTTCACAATAATTAATTTTTAAAGAAAGTCTATGAAACATCTAATAATCCAATTATTCATGTAAAAAGAGCTGGCTTATTAAATTAAAGTTACAAATGTAACATAAAAAGTTGAGATAATTTTATCTCAACCTGTTAATCCCTGACATATTCCTTTAGAAACTTTTTTAAATGAGTACGGACGTCTGCGACCTTCTTAGAAGTTCCAAGACTAATTTTTGAGCCTAAGATCTCAATAATTCCGAGTGGCTGAAAAAATCTAATTTCAGCCGCTTTACTCACAGCAGAAAGTTTCTTAGAATGCTTGCTTTGCTGGCATAAACCATGATAATTAACGTTTTTCAATCATGTGTCATCGCCAATTGTAATTAATAGACAGTCAGTCTACATTTTCAATCTTATCTCAAGCTTGTAGCTTTAATAGACCTAGTCAGCCTTATAGTAGAATTGTTTGGCATCTGATTGTGTACCTCCTGATTGAGTCACTAGGATACGATCTTTAGTATTATCTGAAGCATCAGGGTAATTTCCTGATACATTCGGCAAGGTCGTACCTTTCGGGATGAAAAAGATGATTGCACCATACATTCCTGTTCTTAGACTCGCTCTCAGGTACCCATTTTCAAGACTAGAATTAGCATTTTGAACTTCATAATCTGTTGGTGACGTTACTTGATTCTTCGAAAACGTCAAAGTGTTACCATTTCCATTCTTCCAAGTACCTTCAAGGCTTTGGAAGTTATTGTCCTTAATAGCAGTAACATCCATGCCAGTTTGCTCAGTCTTAGCGTCTGTCTTTGATTCTGTCTTAGCTTCTGAGGAGCTTGACGAAGTTGATGTTGATGATGTTGTTGAACTTTGTGAAGAACTTGATGACTCTGAGCTTTCAGACTTACCAGCGCTAGAATAATGCTTGAGTAATTCTTGGTAGGCCTCTTGCATATCATCTGGTGCTACCTTATAGGTCTGAACAGCCTTCTTATCGTAATTGCCAATCCAGTAATTAGTCACATAATAAACGGTACCATTAGAACCTAGAACAATTTGGTAAGAGTCCTTGTCTTGATCAACCAAATCCTTGTAGAGCTTGTTGTAGCCGTTATAATTGCCACCCGTCTTGTCATCAGCTGAAAAGTCCTTGAAGAGGGCTTTTTGTTCCGCATCATTGTCCTCATACATGGCATGTTTTTTATCCTTCAAGGTATAGAGACGGAAGGATGACGTTGGGCTATAATCTGCAGTCTTACCACTATTTTCATTAATTCCAAGGGCAAAGGAATCAACCCTATTTTTATAGTCCTTGAAATCATAGTTTGAAGCTTCTTTACCATTGACGATACCACTAGGAACACCTGAGATATTTTCATAACCATCCGCATTGATAAGGTTGGCTAAAATAGTGATGTTTTGGCTACTACCTTCTTCCTTAGGTGCCTTAAACGAAAGGAAGGTCGGGCTACCCTCGTTGACCTTGGTGATGCTATCAAAACTGCTTTGAACCAAGACGGCATCTTTAGCATAGTCAGACTGATAAAGCCATTTCCCAAAGGCTTCCGTGATGGACTTGATGTCCTCAGTCGAATAGTCCGCAACATACGTGGTTTCCTTACCACCATTGACATCAGTCTTGGTCTTGATATCTGCATCTGGCTTGTTGGTATCGTTCGAAGACGTACTTGAGCTGGCATCACTACCTGAAGAGGAACTGCTTGATTCCAAAATATCCTTAATGATACTCTTAACCTCACTACTTGAAGAAGTTGATGAAGCCTCGCTAGACTGAATAACTTCAGAGCCTCCTTCAACCTGAGTATAGGTATCTGAATCGGTCATTTCAACCTTAGCGTCACCCCCAGGCACCATACTTGGTGTGATACGGATAGTGCCGTCTGAGTTTCCGTCATTTCCGGCCAACTTAAAGCTCAAAGAACGGTCTTCGCCAGCTTGGGCATTAGCCTGGTAGGTATCCCCAGTCTCCGTATTTTTGACTTCGTATTTGTCCCCCTTAACCTTGCGAACTTCAAAACGTACCTTATTTCCTGTCTTCTTGTCAACCACGGTTGTGGCATAAACCCTAGAAGAGGACGTAAAAGCCGTGCTCTGAGTGTATTTTCCAAGTACCATGAAGACCAAAAAGACAAGTAAGGCCAAACCGATAAACTTTTTATGTTTAAATTGTTTCATGAGGTCCTCCTAGATAAACAGATAGCCGACAACATAGCCAAAAAGAGCGATACAAATCAAAAGCAAAATTTCTAAAACTAAAAACCAACTAAACTTGAGATCCCCCAAACCAAGCTTAGACAAGACTTGTCTGAATTTGGACTGTTTCTGTCTGCTCAAACCACTAGAGAGGGCAAAGCCAGACTTAGCAGCTTCTGCCACTTCCTTATCACTTGGCTTGCGACCATGCTGCACTTGGAAATCAATCAGCCATTCATCATATTGTTGCATTTATTTCTCCTTCTTCTGAAGTGTGACGAAAAAGAGTAGGGCATAAACCAGACAATGAAGCACCAAGGCCCACCATTGACCCCGGAAATCACCTGTAGACCCTTGAAAGGCCTCTAGCTGACTCTTGGGTACAGGGACACCGTACTTAGCCAAACTAGATGGCAGGTCTGACAAATCACTAGAAATCCCAAACAGCTTGTGGCCATAACCCAGATAAATAAATTTTTGCACCCAATCAATGGCTTTGGGCAATGATAGGATAGTCCCTGACAATGAAAATTGCATGATACCCACAACAACTGCTAGGATAACAGAGGTAATTTCAGATTTTCCAACTAAGGCTGAGATGAAGAGGGCAATAAAGTGCGAGGCCAAGAAAACCAGGAGCACTGTAATGCCAACCTCCCAACGATAGGAAGAAAAGATATGACCAGCATCTGGAAACTCCTTGTCAAAGTACTTACTAAAGATAGAGTAAGAAAGGATAAAGACAATGGTTTCCAAAACAGCAAAGAAAGCGTGAATCCCCATGCTGGCTATGGCAAAGGCCGAACGACTCAGGCCTGAGAAAAAGTCACGGTTGAGAACCGATCGCTCCTTGGAAATATAAATACTGTTTTGAACCACAATCAAAAGACTGGTTGAAAAAAGTAAGAGAAAGAGCGTCATTCGAGTTGTTTCGAAATCTTTCAAGAATCCCTTATCTTGAATGTAGAGGATTAGCCCTTCAAAAGCAATGATGCCTAGAAGAACCTTAACAAAATCCATGTAGTGGTGTTTAAATTTATACCAACTTAATCGTAATGCTGCGTTCATAAGTCTCCCTAAATTTTGTAAATGCGTGTTGAAGCATTGAGCTCTTGATAGACATCTGCGATATTCATGTCCATGTATTTACGAATCATGTAAGGATCGCTGGTCTTATATTCCAAAAGCAACTCTTCATAAGTCCCTGCAAAAGTCGGACGTCCCTTAGACAAGAAAATAATTTTGTCAAAAATAGCCAAATTTTCCGTATTGTGGGTAATAACCACAATAGACTTATGGGCCGACTTAGCCAAGATTTTCAAGGTCCGTAAGAGATTACGGTCACTAAGGGCATCCAAGCCGGAAGACGGCTCATCCAGAATAAAGTAAGGACTAGGGCTAAGAAGCTCGATACCAATGGATACACGGCGTTTTTGCCCACCAGAAAGCTCGGAAATTTTTTTGTTGGCAAATTCCGTTAGGCCCAAATCATCCATTATTCCAGCAATGCGTTGCTTTTTAGTCGATTTACTGCTTCCTTTAAGATGGTGGGCCGCATAAAAATCAAAAGTCTCGGACACCTTAAGATACTCCCGAAGCAGATTCTGTTGGGGCACATAAGACCAGGAACGTGAGCCTGCTGTCACAGGTTTTCCATTTTCCAAGATACGAAATTGTTGGCAAGTTGGTTTAAGCTGACCAAGGAGAATCTCCGTTAATGTTGTCTTCCCAGAACCAGAAGCCCCAAGGATGCCGACAACTTGACCAGTCTCCATCGTAACATCCAAATCTGTAAAGAGCTGGTTATCATTTCCCTTATATTTAAAACAAATATGTTCAAATGTTAATTGATTGGTTTCCATTAATATCTCCTAAGACATAAGTAACATCAGGGCCACAATAAGGACGGCTCCGATGATAAGAACGATAACATTGATGTTGAAGAAGAGAATCAAGCTTAATAGAATCACAAAAGATAGGGCCGCAAATAGGTAATTGTTTAAAGATGACTCTTTAGCCTGAGTCACCCTAACAGGTGCAAAAGGGATTTCCTTTTTAGCAGACACCTCTACCCTCTTAGGAATCGGCTTTTGCTCAACTTCTAAAACCTTTCTTCTAGCTTGTTTGAGTTTTCGATCGTATTGAAATTTTTCATAATCTGAGAAAAAGAGCTGGCGAATCGTGTAAAGTTCGTTGCGCAGACGTTCTCCCTCTTGGTCCAGAGTTCCATTGGTCCAAAGCTCCTCTAGTTCCTCACGTAGAAAGGATAGGGCCACGAAACAGTCTTGGGCCGACATTTCGGGAGAAATACGATTGCTGACCGCTCTCAAATAGGACAATTCTTGTCCCGTCTCTGTATCAATTGCTTTGTAATAGTCTATCATGAGATGAATTTAGCAAAAATAGCTTGAAGTTCTGACAAGTCTTCCTTAACTACTTCTTGGGTTTGACTGACTTGTGCGTTGACTGAGAAGCGTGCCACAACAACCTTGCTTCTCGGGTCAGACACTGTCACTGTAACAATTTGTTCTGAATCAAAGGCATAAGTAACCTGAGCCAAGAGCTCACCTTTCTGACGTGGCTGGGCAACCTGGCCTTTCACTTCTCCTAAAATCTTAACGGCAAAAGGATTTTCATAATTACCTTCTGTGATACGTAGCTTGAACTTATTCTGTCCATCTACAACCGCAAAGAGGTCCTTGGTAACGGCCAAAGGCAAGACAGAGTTACGAGGAACCACAACACTATTGTAGTAGTCACCCACAAAGCTATAGTTCCTGTTAGGATTTTTCTTGAAGAGCAGACCGATTCCCTGAGAGGTCACATCCTTGACAACAACCCTATCTGTCTCAGTTGTCTTACCGTCCTGATGCTCAGAGAAACTAACCTCATTGTTGACAATAAGATCGGCTAGAATAGATGCTCCCTGTGCCACGATAGTATCTGGATTAAGGTCAAACTTAGGTTCCAAACCACTCATTAGACGGATCATTTGACGAATCATTGGCATCCGTGTTGACCCACCCACAAGGAGAATATGGTCAATCTCTTCCCACTTCAAACCGGACGCTTGAAGGGTAGACTGTACCTTAATTTCAGTATCTTTGAGGAGGTCCAAGGTAAGTTCATTGAAAATCGCCTGGGTAATTAAGACACCATAACCTTGACCATTGACATAGTGCTCATAGAGAGCTTGGTCATTAACAGATAGGCTAGTCTTAATTTGCTCAGCCTTATACTGAAGTTGGATTTTTTCCTTCTCAGAAAGGTTGGTCATATTGACCCCTTGTTTTTCCAACTCCTGCATGATGTAGCCAACAAGACGTTTGTCAAAGTCAATCCCACCAAGACGTGAATTCCCGTCAGTTGCCAAAATATCATAAGCATGATCAGCCACGCGCATGATGGTAACGTCAAAAGTTCCCCCACCAAGGTCGAAGACCAAGACATTTCCTTGAGCATTTTTAGTGTGGGCATAGGCAATAGCCGCAGCTGTAGGCTCATTGATAATACGCAAGACGTTAAATCCTGCAATACGACCAGCATTCTTAGTGGCCGCACGTTGGTCTGACGTAAAGTAGGCAGGAACAGTGATGACAGCATCCTTGATGCCGTCTGCTTGACCTATTTCTTGACCAACCACATAAGCACGTTTACGGAATTCATTCAAAACCAAGGCTGAAAGAATAATAGAATTAACACGTGTGTGATCTGGTGTGTCACTGGCAATCGGACGACCAATATCACGTTTGAAGTCAAATTTAAAGTTTTCTGTACTTCCGATTTCTGTTCCACGCTCGATAGCTTCCTTACCAAAGGACACATGGTTTTTACCACCGATATTTGAGAAGTAGACCGCTGAACGCAAGACCTGATCGTCATTCGTTCCCATCGGAATAATCTCTGGTACATCTTCACGAACAACAGCCATGACCGAGTTGGTTGTTCCCAAATCAATACCAATTGCTTTTTTTCTCATAACAATTTCCCTTCTAGTCTCATCTTGAGTTTATCTGACTGTCAGTCTTAGCAGGTATTCACCTAGATTTTTTAATGTCATTTTCGTCACATAAAACGCCAATAGAGTATAGTCATTCCAGTCTAGTTTTTCACTATACTATATTATCACAAATAAAGAGACTATAAAATAGGAAAAGGGGAGTGAGACCGAACAACTTTTCAAAAATTGTTCCTTGTCCCACTCCCCTTGAGAGTCAATTAATCTGATAGACTGGATGAAATTAGAAATATAGAAGATATTATCTCACTAATTGTCTTGCTTTATAGCAACTAAGATACTCCTACTTTCTAAAAAAAGCTGAGAATCTCACCTCAGCTTTCTTTGTTATAGTCAAAGCGAATGACTTGCTCCGTTGCATCTACATACGCGTGGACTCCAAAGGGAACAATCGCTCTTGGAGTTGCGTGTCCGACATTCAGATTATAGACAATTGGGATATTGCTGTCAATGATATCCAATAGTGCCTCTTTATAGTCGTCATAGAAAGTTTCATCCATAGGTTTTCCGACTAATAGTCCACTGATGACCTCGAATATACCAGTTTCCTTTAAAGTCCGCAACATCTTTTTGAAATCTTCAGGATTAGGCTTTTCTTGGCTTGTTTCTAGCAAGAGGATTTTTCCTTCCCAGTCTGACAAGTCAGGGAAAAGTTTGTATTTTTGGCAGAGGTCTGTGCTATCTGCGTGTAAAGAGTTGTCAAAAATATCATAGAGAGACTCAAGACAACCACCGAGGATTTCTCCCTCAAACTGAGCATTGCCTTGTAACAAGTCAAAACCTGTATTTGCATGGCTGACACGAGGTGTTCCCAAGGCTTTGGGACTAAAATCAGTCCGTTCCTCATACCAAACGTTACTAGGGCGGATTTCCGAGATTCTTCCCGTATCAATCAATTCTTTGAAGTAGTGGAGGCTGTATGGCAACATTTCCTTGTCTAATTCACAAATGTCTGCTAAAAAGGATTTCCCATAAAAAGTCTTGATTCCTAGTTTATGCAACATGAGATGGTTCATGGTCGTATCCGAGAAGCCAAGAAAAATCTTTTGTTTAATAACGTTTTCTAGTTGGTCATTTTCAAAAAGATAGGGCAATAAACGATAGGTATCGTCTCCACCGATTGCGCATAGGATTATATCGATGCTATCATCAGAAAAGGCCTGAATCAAATCCTCCGCACGAGCTTCAGGATGTTCTTTGATAAAATCTAAGCCTTTTAACGAATGGGACAAAAAGATAGGATTGAGTCCCAGATCCTTGAGACGTTGGACCCCCAAGTCCACTTCGTGTTTGACAAAGTCTTCACCTATAATCCCACTAGATAAACTTATAATACCAATAGTGGAAACCATGTCTTATCCCTCCTGAAAATAGATTGAGCCTATCTTATCACAGGAGATGAGATAAAACAATAGGTATTGTATTAATCAGAGGTTCCCTCCACTAACTTAATCAATCACATTCTCTCCAACATAGATGATTTCTAGATTACCTAAGGAAACATCTCCTTTGATATAGAAATCCTTGCTAGTCAAATTGCTTGGATTTTCCTGGTGCTGAATAGCCGAAAGCGAGTTGTCCACATTAACATGAACTCGCCAATCACTAGGCACATAGAGACTAAGACTTCCCAGAGAAACGTCCACATCAAACTGGGCAGACGGCCCTTCAATACGGCAGTTATCAAAATAAACCGATGCTTCTCCCAGACTTACATCCGCACTTCCATGAGTAAAGTGTTGGTCATTGAGATATTTGGTCACCGTTGAAAAAGTCACATCAATATCATTACCACCATTTTGAGCGTCTGAGCCGGCGGCATAAGAACCAAAACGGTTTTTCGCTTTACCTGAAGGTTTGAAGAGAATATTCAAGCCAATAACTGCAAGGATAGAAGAAAGGATAACGACAGAATTGGATACTGGAAGAAAATGAAACTGTCCATTGAGTGAAAAGAGGGCCAAAACACCATAGATGAAGCCCCAACCAAAGTGGCGTTTCAAAAAACTAGAAAGGGAAAGAACGGCCAACAAGACCACCCAGGCCAGCATCCAAATGCTAATTTCCCATTTTACAAAATAGCCCTGCAAAACTACCAAGACTGCTAGAAGGATTAAGAAAACCCCAATTAATTTTTTTCTCATCATGTTACCTCATTTCGTTTAATCGTTCTTTTAAGATCGGATAGTAGCGTCTTGATACATGAACCTGCTTATGGGTATGATAGAAATTAACCGTGCTGGTCCCTGAAAAAGACTTCTCTAAAGAATAAATCTGCTTTACGTTGACAATGGTTGATTTGGAAATCCGACAAAAAGCAATCGGAAGCAGTTCTTCTAACTCATAGAGCTTCTGCTTGACCTCATAGGCCTCGTCCCTGGTATGCCCATAAATCTTCTCCCCATCTGTTTCAAAAAAGAGAATCGTTTCCAAATCTAGAAAGTATTCACTACGATCCTTGTAAAAAGCTAAAGGGGTCAACTTTTGCTTTAAAATGGACTCCTGAAGCCGCGCTATTTCTTCTGTTAATTGAGGAGCTCGAATCAAGATTTCAGGCTCATCCATGGATGGGTCCAGTTCGATGCTAACTTTCATAATACTCCTTTCCTGTCCTTTTGATGGTTTCATTATAACAGCTGCTTTAAACAAAACAAGGCTTTTTAGGTAAGTGGCTCAGTTTTACCCCTAAGAGGTTAGTTAAGGCAAGCAAAAAGAACTTGGCAATAGCCAAGTTCTCCACTTGTTAGATTGAGGTTTGAACCCCTTAATCATTTTCTAGTTCACGGTTGACTAGTCAACCGCAAAAGAAGCTGCTATTTCACGGTATCTTCACGGCTCACATGTTGTGATTCGCCAGCCTTACCGTTGATACGATAATCACTGTAGTCAGAACTACTACTGCTAGAATCACTATCATCATCGCCAACGTATTCCACATTACAAGTCCAAGAGATTTTATCTTTAATATCTCCTGATGACTTAAACTTCGAATCATAGCCGTAATAGAAATCATAGACTGCCGTGAAAGTTACTTTAAAGGTCTTTTCACCAGTCTGAACAACATCGGTCACATCAACGTCTGAGAAGGTAATACTATCAGCGGAACGGTTTTTGGCTCCCGTAGTATTTTTATCAATATCAGCGATAACATCCTTATACATGGTATCATCAGTACCATTAAGGAAAATGTCGGAAACACCATCTGGAGTCGTGTTATGGTTTGAGGCATAACTGCCAAATTTACCGTAGGCTGCTGTCAAAAGACGGTCTGCCGTATCACGGTCAAGAACTCCGTCAGCATCAAGAGTAACTGTTTGACCTTCAGAGATTTTCTTAATAGACAGTGTCTCAGTCTTGATAGAGCTACCATCGTCGAAATTCTTCTTAACGTAAACAGCTGAAGAGCCGGCTACTGCTACCTTGTTGACATCCAATTTTCCTGAGCTGAGGGTTCCAACCTTGGTACCACCAACATAAAGGTCCCCATCTTTAAGATTAGATTTAACAGTAAAGCTGAGATACTTCACTGAAAGGTTAACTTCGGTCCTAGATGTGACATTTTCTTCAGATGACACCGTGATATCCTGATCATTGACCTTACCAGAAGCCACAAAATTGTAAGTTCCTGGATAGAGGTGTTTCAGCTCAGCGGTGTAGTTATTTCCATCTGTAGTACCATAAGAAACACCATTGATTGTCAGATTCAAATCAGCTGTATTAACCGTCAAATCAACTGTTCCAGGATCAACCACGACTCTCCACTTTGGAAAGATAAGGAACTGGCGTCCAACCTTTTGCATACGTTCACCAGACATGAGTTGGCTCTTGCTATAGGTTGTTGTGTTTTTGGTGTCTGTATACTTAACTTCAGATGTTTTAATTTCTTTTTTAGTATCAGACCACACCTGGTATTCCAAACTATCCTTGAAGCTCTTCTTAGCAGCTGTTTCATAACGCTCTGCTACTTGACCTCGTGAGTAATAATAAGATCCAAAGCTGTAGCCAGTAAGGGCCAAGACTGCAACAACAATACCAGCAATCATCAAGATTTTTTTACTCTTAGCCATGGCTGGCTTAGCTGGTTTGGCTGCCTTGCCATCTGAGATGAATTTATGGATGGTTGACACATCATATCCCGAAGACTTACCTAGAAGAAATTCCTCTGGAAGAGGCTGACGACCAACATAGGTCTTAAAAGCCTTCATCCAAATGGCTTGTGCTTCTTTAGAAGCAGACTCTGACTTTTCTTCAGATTGATTCTGACCTACTTGAGATACTGGTGTAAACTCTTCCGTTTCTGAAGGAGACGCTTCCTCTTGATCGTCAAGTGAGACATCATCAAACACTTCCTCAGCAACGTCGAACTCATCAACTTCTTCTGTTGGCTCGGGAGCGGCAACTTCTTGATTTAGACCCATAGCCGCAATGCCTTTAATAGCCTTTAAATCAAAGTCTGCTTTTTGACCTTCTTCAATTTCCAAAACATGAGGCGGACGACCAACTGCCTTTTCAAATAAATTAATCCACTTTTCTTTTGTTGCCATAAGGACTACTCCTATAAACTTGCTTTTTCAAAAAATGCTAAAGGTTTACTTAGAATAGAAGACCTACCGTAAATGAAGACATGATAGTAAATACGATTGCAAACAAGATAGACAAAATGACACCATTCAAAAGTGCTGCCAAGATCATTTGATAGAACTTATCAGCCTTCCACGCAGTTGTTACAGGAACAATTGTAAAGAGGTTAGCAAGTGCAAACAAGAAGTAAACAACATAGAACAAGAAGCCTGGGAAGACAACAAGTCCAATAGCTCCCAACAAGATAGTTACAAGCAATACTGGCAAGGCTAATGATGTCAAACGACCAAAACGGTCAAAGCTATTTAAGAAAGTTGTTGCAGGGTCACGGAAGATGGCCTTACGTGTCACAAATCCTGCCAAGATGAAGGCGAAGATAAAGAGGAAGGCAGCTAAAATACTTGCAAAGAAAGCCGCAAAACCAATACTAGAGGCATGACTTGAAACGGATGATGAGTAATCATTTGATCCGAAAGATCCAAAGACACTACTGAAGGCACTCGCTGTTGACTCTAAAGTGTTGACCACTTTACGTGCCATTGCGCTCAAAATTGCAAAGAATGCAAGTCCAGTCAAGAGTGACAAGAAGATGTAGTTAAGCCAACCATTGTGCTTACCATAATCTGTCATATCTGCTGGACGACGCCATGCATTAAGCAACCATGTCCAATAGTTTTTGAAAGTTGTTCCAAATGCTGATGGTTGGGCTGGAACAACTACTGCTTGACCATTAATGAATTGAACATTTTGACCCGGTTGAAGAGGTTGACCGTTAGCAAAGGCTGCTTGTTGACCAGCTTGCGCATTCGCAAAACCTGCTTGAGGTTGAAATGATTGATTCGGTACAGCTTGTCCTGGGGTTGCTTGAGCACTTGCAAAACCTGGTTGAGCTGGAGCTCCTTGAACTGGAGCTTCCTGAGTGCCAGCAAATGCTGGTTGTGGTTGCGCTTCTTGAGCTGGAGTCTCTTGAGCAGCTGCAAAGCCTGGTTGAGCTGGAGCTCCTTGAACTGGAGCTTCTTGTACATTGGCAAATGCTGGTTGCGCTGGAGCTCCCTGAGCTGGGGCATCGTCTTGGAATTCTCCAGCTGCAAGTGCTGCCGCAATTTCTTCTTCAGTCGCTGAACGACCATTGATGGCTTCAAAAAAATCTAACCAATCTGCTTTAGTCATAATATTCTCCTTAGAAATACATAGAATGGTTCTATTTTATCACAAATAGCAACATTATTAAATGCCATTTTCATTAGAAAAAGGTTTGGTACAAGTTGTCCAAACCTTTATTAAATACGATATAAAATTCTTTATGTAACCTTATTAGCACAGGTAAAAATATCTGTAGACCTCTACTAAGACTCAATCATTTTACTTGTTTCTTTGGAGAGATTTTTGAATCTGACGATCCAACTCCAGTTTAATATGTGGTTCTGGTGCAAAGCGTTCCTCCCAGTCATCTGGTTTCAGAATCTTGTGGGTCACTGGATCAAAATGAGCCTTACCATCTGGGAAAATTTTACCCATATTAGCCTCATGAACCGTATCAAAGAAAGGCTTAGGATCCACACCCATAAGGACAAAGGAGCCATAAGTCAAGTAAAGCAAATCTGTCAAAGCATCGACCTGACCAACCATCGTTGACTCTGAATGTTCTTTAGAGCTAACCTTGAGAGCTGCCTTATCAAGCGCAGCATGTAGGTCCAAAACAGCCTGTCCAAAGACACGCTTGTCCCCACCTGATGAAGCATAAAGGAATTCGACGATTTCTTCCAACTTGAAATCCGAACGATGACTAGCTTCCTCAATACTATAGACACGAGGCATATCATTGGTAGAGCCATCCATCAAGTGATGGAAATCCTTAACCTTGTTAAAGTTGTCATCATCACTGGTAAATGAATTTTCTGTTTCAAAGTGAATTAGGCCATAGTGTGATAGAGCTTTGGCAATCCCATTCTGGTTGTTAGTGTCCGTGACATGGGTTGCCTGATCCTTCAGTTCATCTTCACCATTTCCCATGGCAACACCGATACCGACACCAGACAACATTTCCAGGTCATTTTCCGAATCTCCAAAGGCCATAACCTCGCTGAGCTCGAAACCAAATACCTCACCTAAATGAGCAATCCCTTTGAGCTTAGATTGCCCAGCAGAAATAATATCCGCAGAATAAGGACTTGAGCGAGTAATCTTAACGTGTGGAAATTTCTCCTCAATAGCTTGAGTCTCACCCACTGTCGCTACCATAACTACTTGGTAGACCGGTTCACGCATAATGGTTTTGAGAGCTTCCATGCTCTGTGGTTTAAAACGACGAATGAGAGACTTAAAACTACGTTCCACCATCTTAGCCCAAGATTTGGGCACGATACGACTCACTATTTGACCAAACTTGCTAGTCCCCATACTGATGATGTTAGAACCGACAAGCCCCGTACTCGTACCTAGAGAAATCTCTCTACGTTGCTTGGTCGCATAACGAATCAAGTTGTAAATCGTTGATTTAGGGAGTTGATTTTGATAGAGAATCTTGTCATGAGTAAGGATATACTGACCATTATACGTCACCGCAAAATCCAGACCTAGATTATCCATGAAAGGCTGAACAAATCCTGGCCCACGGCCTGTCGCCAAACCAACCAAAATGCCATCTTCCTTCATCTGACTGATAGCCTTTTTGGTTGAAGTTGACACACGTTTTCGGTCATTTAAAAAAGTCCCATCAATATCAAAAAAGACTGCTTTAATCGCCACTTGGCTCCCCCTCCGTCTAACATTTATGCTAAAATAAATTATAACATAAATATGATAGTGAGTAGTATCCAAATGACAAAAAAAATTCTCGTCCTTCATACTGGAGGAACCATTTCCATGTCTGCAGATGACGATGGCAAGGTCAGTCAAAACGCTGATAACCCCATGAACCATGTTGGACTTGATTTGGACAACCTAGAACTAACCGTTTTGGATTTTCTTAACATTCCTAGTCCACATATCACCCCCTACCACATGCTTGATATTTACAAAAAAATCAAGGAAACAGCTGGACAATATGATGGTGTGGTCATTACCCACGGCACAGACACCCTTGAAGAGACAGCCTATTTTCTAGATACTATGGCTGTTCCTGAGATTCCAGTCGTCCTAACAGGTGCCATGCGTTCATCAAACGAACTGGGAAGCGATGGCGTTTACAACTATCTCTCAGCCCTTCGTGTCGCAAGCAATGACAAGGCTGCCGATAAAGGCGTCCTAGTCGTTATGAACGATGAAATCCATGCAGCCAAGTATGTGACCAAGACCCATACCACAAACGTAGCAACCTTTCACACGCCCACTCATGGCCCTCTAGGAATCATCATGAAACACGACATTCTTTGGTTCAAGACGGCTGAACCTCGTGTTCGCTTTGACTTGCAACAAATTTCAGGAACTGTGCCAATCATTAAGGCCTACGCTGGTATGGGAATTGGCGATGGCATCATCAGCCTCCTAGATCCTGAAAAAATTGACGGGATAGTCATTGAGGCACTAGGTGCCGGAAACCTCCCACCACTAGCTGCAAGAGAAATTACTTCACTTATGAACAAGGGAGTGCCAGTTGTACTCGTATCCCGTTGCTTTAACGGTATCGCCGAACCTGTCTATGCCTATGAAGGTGGTGGCGTTAAACTCCAAGAAGCAGGCGTTATGTTTGTTAAAGAACTCAATGCACCAAAGGCTCGCCTCAAACTCCTCATTGCACTTAGTGCAGGACTAGAAGGCCAAGAATTGAAAGATTATATTGAGGGATAAGACATGAAACTTAGCATTGAAGCAACCGATAAATTGGAAAATAAAGATTTCCACTATGAACTAACCGTCTCACAGACACATGTCGCCATGGTCTGTGGTACTGTGCTAGCCAGTCTAGCC
>OFDA01000287.1_pt1 | contig 22059 bp, 16 predicted proteins | sample 1520921 | NCBI WGS metagenome assembly OFDA01 (sample SAMEA2699028, study PRJEB24076) | metagenome
TAAATAGTTTGTGCTTAACAACATTCATAACCAGGACCTCTATTAACTCCCCAAAATCGATAGAATCAAGCATCAGAACTTTTTTCCTAGATGCTCTCGGAAGCACCTACAAGAGGAGAACTCAAATGGCCAACCGTATCGTTCAGACTGATTACGCTCCCGCCGCCATTGGTCCGTACAGCCAGGGCGCCTTCACGCAGATTGCGCTTTACTGCTCAGGGCAGCTCGGCATTGATCCGGCCACGGGGAAATTGGCTGACGGCATTGAAGAACAAGCAACGCAGGCCTTCAAGAATCTGCGCGCAGTCATCACGGAAGCCGGTCTCACGATGGCCGATATCGTCAAAGTAACGATCTTCCTTACCGACATGGCCAATTTCGACGCCGTCAACAAAGCCATGAAAACCTTTGTGCCGGCGCCGTTCCCTGCCCGCTCCTGCTTTGCCGTGGCGGCGCTCCCGAAGGGCGGCCTCGTTGAAATTGAAGCAATCGTTGATCGCATCGGTCAGCCCTTCTGAGCGTGAAGGCCCCCGCACCCATGCCGCCGCGTCCTTATGCCCGGCCTGCCGCCGAATCCTCTTCAGCCGCCTCTGAGCGCCGAGGAGGCTCTCGTCCTGCGGGCGAGATCAAGAGCGGCAAGCTTGACCCGCTGCCGGTGCGTCTCAAGCGCTTGGGACTTGTCTCCGACTGGGATTTCGTGCTGCATCTTCCGCTGCGCTATGAGGACGAAACCCGCATTGATCCGATCGGTCTCCTGCGAGCGGGGGAAACGGCTCAAATTCAGGGTGAAGTGGTGCGTTCGAGCACCATTTCAACGGCCCGCGGTCCGCAGCTGGTGGCTGAACTCGCTGATCAGACCGGGAGGGTGACGCTGCGCTTCATCCACTATTACCCGACGACGCGCTCGCTGCTCACAATAGGGACGACGCTGCGGGCCTTCGGCGAACCTCGTCCGGCCTATTCCGGCGGACTTGAACTCATTCATCCCAAACTCAAGAAGCCCGTGGCCGGTGAAGATGCGCTTCCTTCGTCACTCACGCCGGTTTATTCGCTCGGCGAAGGGATACAGCAAACCTGGCTGAGAAAGCGTATCAACCGTGCGCTTCTCGATCTAATGGGGATGGATGATCCGCTGCCGGCGGAAGTTGCCGCAGCGCTGCAGCTGCCCGGTCTCAAAGCTTCGCTTGAATACCTGCACCATCCGCCTGCCGATGCGCCCCACGAACCGCTGATGAACCGTACGGATCCGCACTGGCAGCGGCTTAAATTCGATGAGCTGCTGGCCCAGCAGATCACGCTTAAACAACTGCGCGCAGCCGTGGGGCAGGAAAGTGCCCCAGCACTCACCGATTCGGCCGCAAAGCTCACGACAGCCTTTCTCAATGCGCTGCCCTTCGCACTCACACGGGCCCAAACGCGCGTGTGGGATGAAGTTGCGCACGATCTTGCCGAGCCTCGTCCCATGCACCGCTTGGTTCAGGGGGATGTCGGCTGCGGCAAGACCGTCATTGCCGCCATGGCGGCGCTTCGCGCGATTGAAGCCGGACGGCAGGCAGCCTTAATGGCGCCGACGGAAATTCTGGCCGACCAGCATTTGGAGAAAATCGCCCGCTGGCTTGAGCCCCTCGGCGTAAAAATCGTGCGCCTTACCGGCCGCCTCAAAGCTTCGGAAAAAGCCGCCGCGCTGGCCGCTGCCGCGTCCGGCGAGGCTCAGCTTGTTATCGGCACGCATGCGCTCATTCAAGAGGGTGTTGCCTTCAAGGCACTCGGCCTCGCGATTGTCGACGAACAGCACCGCTTCGGCGTCGAGCAGCGCTTAGCACTCACGCGCCTCATGCCGGACGGACGCCGTCCGCATCTTCTGATGCTTTCTGCTACGCCCATTCCGCGCACGCTGGCAATGAGCTATTTCGCCGACATTGATGTATCCGTGATCGACGAACTTCCGCCGGGCCGAACCCCCGTTGCCACCAAGCTCGTTCGTCTGGACCGACGCGATGCCGTTCTCGCCGTTGTCAACGATACCGTCAGCAAAGGACGGCAGGTGTATTGGGTCTGTCCGCTGATTGAAGAAAGCGAAATGCTGGACCTGACGCCTGCGTCGCGATGCGCCGAAGAGCTTGCAGCCAAACTTCCGCACGTTCGCGTGGGTCTCCTGCACGGCGCAATGAGCGCAGCTGAAAAGGAAGCGGTGATGTCGGACTTTGCCGCCGGGCGCATTGAGCTTTTAGTCGCCACAACAGTGATCGAAGTGGGGGTCGACGTACCCAACGCCACTCTGATGATTATTGAGCATGCAGAGCGCTTCGGCCTTGCTCAGCTTCACCAGCTTCGAGGACGCGTCGGCCGCGGCGGCGGGGCTGCCGCCTGTGTTCTGCTTTTTGACGGCAATCTTTCCGAAACGGGCAAAGAACGCCTGAAAATCATCCGAGAAAGCAATGACGGCTTTGAAATTGCCCGGCGCGACCTCGAGCTGCGCGGCCCGGGGGAATTTCTCGGTGAACAGCAGTCCGGCATGCCGATGCTTCAGTTTGCCGATCTGGATTCCGACGCTGAGCTCGTTGAGACAGCATCACGCACGGCCGACCTGATGCTCAAGCAATACCCCGAGCAGGCCGCGCGCCACGCCGCAAGGTGGTTTTCCGCTAAAGCGGAGCTCTTAAAAGCTTGACTGCAGCTGGTTAAGTACTGATTTTTTAACACCTTCCCAACATTTCCATCATGACACTCACTGAACTGAAATACGTTATCGCTGTCGCGCGGGAGCGGCACTTCGGCCGCGCCGCAGAAAGCTGCTGCGTGAGCCAGCCTTCACTCTCGGTAGCCATCAAAAAGCTCGAAGAAGAACTCGGCGTCACGCTCTTCGAACGTCGTTCGAACGACATTGCCGTCACGCCCATCGGCTCTCAAGTAATCGCTCAAGCCCAGAAGGTGCTCGAAGAAAGCCGCCGCATCATCGACATTGCCCACAGCGGTCAGGATCCTCTCTCGGGACCGCTGCGCCTCGGCGTGATTTATACGATTGCGCCCTATCTTCTGCCTGAGCTCATCAGTGCGATGACCGTTGCCACGCCCAAAATGCCGCTCTTCCTTGAGGAGAACTTCACTTCTGAGCTGCTCAACAAGCTTCGCTCGGGGCAGATTGATGTGGCCGTCACCGCCAACACGCTCTCCGACACAGGCTTCATGACCCAAGAGATCTATGAAGAGAACATGGTCGTGGCCGTACCCGCGCATCACCCTTGGGTGAACCGCTCCTATGTGGGTCCCGATGAGCTCAAAGACCAGACGATGCTCCTGCTCGGCACCGGCCACTGCTTCCGTGATCAAATTCTCGGCATCTGCCCCACCATGGCGCGCTTCCAGGCTTCGGCCTCCACTGTGCAGCGCACCGTTGAAGGCTCTAGTCTGCAGACGATCTGCCACATGGTCGCTCAGGGCCTGGGCATCACCGTGCTGCCGTCGTCGGCCGTGCCCTATCTTGCGGGGCTTTCCAACACTGTAAAGATCATTCCGTTCAAGAATCCCACGCCGACGCGCCGCGTTGTGCTCGTCTGGCGCAAGAGCTTCACCCGCATGGCGGCGGTGGACGCACTGCGCGAGCAGATGAAGAAGCTTCGCCTGAATGGCTGCGTGCCGCTTAACGAACCCGCACTTCTGCGCTGATCTCGACGGCTTCGAGCACTCAAACCAAGGAATCCGCCATGACCGATGACCAGCAGCCGGCCCCCGGCGCAGCAGAACGAAGAAGGAGCACTGCTCGATCTGCTGCCGCCAAGCGAGTGCGCGGCGATTTCGTCGCTCAAATTCCCAAACGGTTTTCAGAAGGCTTCACGGAACGCATCGACCTCATCATTCGGATCGTCTTTATGGTCGTGGTGGCCGTCGGCTGCTACCTTGTGCTCGAACCGTTCCTGACGGCCATTCTGATCGCAGCCGTACTTGCAGTCGTAACCTGGCCGGTTTTCAACAAACTGCGCAGCGGCATGCGGCAGTCCTCTACCGCCGCAGCCTCGGTGATGGTTTTGTCGATTGTGGTGCTGGTGCTCATCCCGCTCTCCTTCCTGCTCGTCGCCTTGGCGCAGCAGGTGCCTCGCGGGGTGCAGGCCGCAGCGGCCTGGCTTAAGGACCCGCTGCCGATTCTCCAGGCCGTGCAGAGCATCCCTTATGCGGGCGATTGGCTTTACGGAGAACTCGTTTCAGCCATCGATCCGCAGACCTTTGCGCACACAATGCAGCGCATTCTCGAGCCGCTTTCCACGTGGGTGCTTAACGCCGCAGTCAATGTCGGCTCGGGCGTCATGCAGCTCGCCTTCGTGACTTTCATCGTGTTCTTCTTCTATCGCGACGGTTCGTGGTTTGCCGACCGCATTTCGGCCGTGGTTGAACGCGTTTCGGGCGGGATTGCCGAAGAAATCACCAAGATTCTCGTCAACACCACTCGTTCAGTGGTCTTCGGAATCGTGGGCACTGCCATTGGTCAAGGACTCGTTGCCGGCATCGGCTTTTGGATTGCGGGAGTTCCGGGCGTACTCATCTTGTCCTTTGCCGTCTGCGTGCTGTCTGTCATTCCAATCGGCCCTCCGCTCATCTGGCTGCCGGCAGCCGTCTGGCTTTGGAGCAAAGGGGAACTTGGCATGGCGGCGTTTCTCGTTCTTTGGGGAACACTTGCCGTTTCAAGCGTAGACAATTTCATCAAGCCGCTCTTGATTGCCCGCGGCACTTCAATGCCGATCGCGCTCATCTTTCTCGGCGTATTCGGCGGCGTGCTCGCCTTCGGCTTCCTCGGCCTCATCCTCGGGCCGCTTCTGCTTGCCGTCGGCATTGCGCTCTTCTCGGCCTGGCTTAAGCGCCCGGTCATTGCGCTAGCCAATGCTGCGGAGCAAGCCTCTGCGGCGGAACAGCCTGCGGCCGCGGACAGCGAAAAGCTTTAAGCCTCACGAAGCACTGCGGCGGCTTAAGAAGCCGCCGCAAGAATGAAAGCGCAGCCGAATCACTCGCAGCGCAGAATTTTCGCGAGTCCGCCGCGGCTCGTTTCCCGGTATTTGGCGTTCATGTCCTTGCCGGTTTCATACATCGTTTTAATGACTTCATCGAGCGGCACGCGCGGTGCACTCGTGCGCCGAAGCGCCATACGAGCGGCATTAACAGCCTTAACGGCAAAAATGGCATTGCGTTCGATGCAGGGCACCTGCACCTGACCGTTCACCGGATCACAGGTGAGCCCCAGCGAATGCTCCATGCCGATTTCGGCAGCCATTGCCACTTGCGAGGGCGAACCGCCCATCACTTCTGCAAGACCGGCTGCCGCCATCGAACAAGCAACCCCCACTTCCCCTTGGCAGCCCACTTCTGCACCGGAAATGGAGGCATTTCTTTTGAAGAGCCCGCCTATTACAGCTGAAGCCAGAAAGAAGCGCAGGCAGGGTTCGGGCTTGGGCTCGCCGATAAACTTCGCCCAGTACGCAAGCACTGCCGGAATCACGCCGCAGGCTCCGTTGGTGGGCGCTGTAACCACACGGCCGCCGGCAGCGTTTTCTTCAGACACCGCAAGCGCAAACATGTTGATCCAATCGAGCACCGCCATTGGATCCACGGAAAGACGTGCGGTCGATTCAAGTGCACGGTTAAGTGATGGAGCACGGCGCTGCACTCTCAGCGGACCGGGCAGCAGCCCTTCAGTATGAATGCCTCGCGCAATGGCTTCTTCCATCACTTCGCGAATTCGCGCAAAGTGCGCGTAGATTTCTTCGCGCGTATGAAACACCAATTCGTTTTCCATCGCCAGACTGGAAATGGAGAGCCCCGTTCTTTCACAGGCGGCAAGCAGTTCCGCAGCATTCTTATAGGGGTAAGGCACGGGCTTTTCGGCCTGTGGCTCCAAACCAAAGTGCTCATCATCAACAATGAAGCCGCCTCCGATCGAATAGTAGGTATTCGAATAGAGCAGTCTGCCGGCATCATCCCAGGCAGAAATCTTCATGCCGTTTTCATGTTTAGGCAGAAATTCCGCATGAAAGACCAGCCCCGAAGCCCTGAGAAACGCCGCTTCATGGCGGCGGCCAAGATCAATGCGTTCGTCCTGCTCCACCCGCTTGATGATTGAAGCAATCTCTTCGAGCGGCACGGTCTCAGGCAAATAGCCTTCCAGCCCGAGGATGACAGCGAGGTCTGTATGGTGACCTCGGCCGGTAAGCGAAAGCGACCCGTAGACATCCACCTGAATGCGCGCCGTCTGCTCTAGCAGATTTTTCTCAACGAGCTCGCTGAGAAAGGCAGCACCAGCCTTCATGGGCCCAACGGTGTGTGAGCTCGAGGGACCAATACCGATCTTATAGATGTCAAAGGCGCTGATCATGGCGAAATCTTGGAGATTTGAAGAGTTGTGAAGCACATAGCCGGCAGGATTGCCCGCCGGCGGTCCGAAAGTGTATCAAGCGGCACACAGTCCATGAGAACGGCATGTTCGTATACCAAAAAAATGCCCGTCCGAGGAAAAGAATTTCCGCAAACGGGCTTTTGCTTTGGTCCATCACGTCAAGAGCGGCGGAACTGCCGCCCTGACGTTTGAGCGCTGAGCGCTATTGCGCAGGCATTAAACCATAATCAGCGCGCAGACGATGGTCGCAACCAGCATCGGCAGAGCCGTGCGCTTGATCACTTCGATCGGCGAGACCATAGCGATACCGGAGACGAGAATCGTCACGCCGGCAAGCGGAGAGGCCGTACGGCCGGCAGCACCGGCAAGGAACGCGAGACCGCCCAGACCCTGAATCGACATGCCGAAGTCTTCAGCATGCGGGGTAACCGTTTCATTGAAGGCCAGCGTAGCCGCGTCGCCTGAACCCGTGATCACACCCATGACGAACGGGCCGATCGAGCCGCCCCAGCGGGCGATCTCATTGGATTCCTTGAGCGACTGCACAAAGACGTCGATCAAACCGGCTTCACGCAGACCAGCAGCGAACACGCCCGCAGCAATGATGATGCCCATCACGTCAGCGTAGCCCTTGCCGCAGCCATTGAAGAATTCTTTCGTGAAGGTCTGGGGATTCGGACGAGCAACCGCCAGCGCGATCACCGCACCGAGCACCATGGCCTGCGCCACGCCCATCTTGATGAACGGGCACCAGAGGTTGCCGACAACCAGAATGGTGATCGGAACGAGCGGAACCAGCGCCTTAATGGGATTGGGCGTGAAATCGTCCGTCTTCTGTGCCTTGGACTCATCAATCTTGGCGTTCTTGTCGCCCTTGCCGTCACCCAACAGGATGCACATGATGAGCGTACCGATCACGCCGAAAGCACCGATCATGATCGAGTACGGCGCATGGAAGCCGATGAACTCCATCACGTCAATGTGCGCCATGTTGGCCACGTACGGATTGTGGGACGTACCCGGCGAGAGGTATGAGCCGATCGTACCGGCAAGCACCGCAGCAGCGGCGCCGGCAGGCTTGATGCCCGCGCGGAGCATCACCGGAATCAGCGTGGAGCCGACGGCTGCCGCACAGCCGGCAGCTGACGGGATGGCGATATTAACGAAGAAGGTAATCGCCGTGCAGACCGGAACGAGGAAGATGCCAAGACCGCGAATCGGCGCGGAGAGGTAGTGAACGAGCGAGCGGTCAGCCTCTGTGTACTTAGCAACGAAAGCAAAGCCCATCGAGCCGCAGATGGCCATCACCAGCGAGGCGTTGGTCATCGATTTGGCGAAGGCATTCAGGCCGCCGACGAGGTTCCATGAAATCAAGCAGAGCAGAAGGCCGGAGCCAATCAGCACAAGGCGTGTTTCATAGCGTTTGATAAGGCAGTACACGACTGCAAATATCACCAATACGGCAACCCATTCGGTAATACCCATGGCGAGATCTCCTTGATGGAAGAAATGTTGTATCTAATTATTTATTATTAGGCGAGTTCATTATGCACGGTTTTGCATACTTCAGGACTAGTAGATACGCGTGGTAGACCACATTTTTTTTGTAATAACTTCGTTTATCAATTAGATACGAAATATTTCCTGCCGATACCAGGAAAGTTCATGAATACTTTCCGCAATATCCGCAAGGGCTTGATGCTTGTTGACACAAGTTCCGACCCAAACTTTTTCCGGAGCCCACCGGCGGCAGAGTTCCTTGATGGTTGACACGTCAATCGAGCGATAGTGGAAATAACGCTCCATGCCGGGAATCCAGCGCGCCATAAAGCGACGGTCCTGACCGATCGTATTGCCGCACATTGGGCTTTTGCCTTCTGGCACATAGCGGCGAAAGACCTCAGTGAATATCTGCGCGCATTTTTCTTCATCCACCGTACTTTCAAGGCATCGTGCAACAAGTCCGGATTTAGTATGCGTTTCCGTATTCCAAGCATCCATCCCGTCGAGCACAGCCTTGGGCTGATGAATTGCCACCACAGGACCTTCATGAAGAATGTTCAAATTCTTGTCCGTAATGATCGCTGCCACCTCCAGGACGCGATTCACCTCGGGCTGCAGCCCCGTCATTTCCATATCAATCCAAATGAGGTTGTCGTCGGCATAGGACGGATCCCGTTCAATGGCATTTGCGCAAGGCTCTGTAGTCATCTTCGCTCTAATCTCTAATAAATAAGTGCCGGCATTGGGAAACTGCGGCGCCAGACCGTCTGCTCACCGCCGACCTGCAAATCAACTTGCCGGAAGTCTAACGCAGGCGGCGAATACTTCCTGCCGTCAAGATGAAGCATCAGCCATCCGACCTGCGATAATTTGGCCAAACCACAGCGGCTGCCGCGCGATCAAAACGCCTGAAGCCAGAGACCTCCTGTCAACGAATGCAACTTTCTGCCAACAACATCGAGCACATTCTTCTCATCTCCTGCGCGCTCTACGTCTTCGTCGAGTGCTTTGCCTGCGCACGTCAGGTCATTGCTGCAGAACGCGGAATCGGCAAGGTGCCGACAGGATTCCGAAACAAACTGTCATTGGCGGCTCATCAGAAAGCCGCAGCCTTTACAAGTGAATCGGCCCAGTCGCGCCTGGTGCTCGCCTTTGTCTCCGCGGCTTTTGCCGTGCTGATGACCACGGGACATGGTCTCACCTATCTCACAGCCCTCTTTGAAACCCTCACGGACAACACGCTTCTCGTGCAATGGTCGCTCCTTGTGAGCATCATGGGGCTCATGGTCGTCGTGTCTCTTCCGCTGGAGTGGCTGATTCGGTACCGACTGCGGGAACGGTTCGGCTATCAGCGGCGATCGCGCAAGGAATGGTTTAAGCGAACCGTCGGCATTTCAACCGCCGGCTTGGCAGCTGCGCTCCCCGCAACAGCGTTCCTGCTCATACTGTGCGAAGTGACGGGCCCCTATTGGTGGCTCCTCCTCTGGATGCTCTATCTGGCGTGGCTTTTCTGGCGCTGGCGGCTTTCGCTGATGCGCGGACAACTTTGGAGCCGAGCTTCTCGGCCAATCCAAAATGAAGCCCTTCGCCGCAAGGTCCGCTCGCTGCTCGCAGAGGAGGGCTTTCGCATGGAGGATTTGGTCATCATGACGCGGCCGCCGGCCTGGAAGTACGCACACGTGCTGCTGCCGGGCAGCGGAGAACTTCGCCGCGTCGTTGTTTTTGCTGATACAGCAGCCAAACTCACGGAGGACGAACTGCTCGCCGTCATTGCTTCGCAGGCTGCGCGCATCAAGTTTCACCACGGCCCCTGGCGCATTGCGCTCTCGGCAGCAGGGGGTTTTATCACCTGTGCTGTACTCGGCTGGGCCGCAAACACGCCGGTATTTTTTGAAGGGCTTGGATTCTCACCTATTCTCACCGTCATGCAGCCCGGCACCCACGCCGGATTTGCCATGGCTGCGGCGGTTATTGCCTTCCCGATCGTCTTCTTTCCGCTGCGGGCGCTCAACAACTTCATCATCCGGCAGCTTCGCTACGCCGCAGACCGGTGCGGCGCGGCAAAAATGGGCGGCGATACGCTCGCACGGGCACTCGCCAAGCTTCACCGCGACTACACCAATACGCTTACGCCCTCGCGCTTTTATTCGGTTTTGCACTACGATCACCCGCATGCTGCCATGCGCGTTGCGCATCTTCTAAAGTACATGCGTGCACGCAAACTCGAACCGCACCTTGCGGATCCGGCACCAGCGCTCCCAACGGTGCTCTCTCAGGAGCAAGCCATTACACGAGCGCTGCGCCGTGAACGCACGTCCTTTAACGCTGCCCGGCGTGAAGCCGAAGAAGCGCTCACTCAGGAACTGCTCACGCAGCACGATTGGGTTGACGATGACGGTTTTGAGGACGATCCCAGCAAAACCGGAAAATCCGAACGCCCAACACCGAAAGCTTCAATTTCAATGCCTGACGTCCCCCATATTGCCGCAGTGACTCCTGCGGCATCCTCACCTTCTCAGCATGGCTAAACGCAACTCTTCCGGCCGACGTCCGGCCTCTGCCGCACAGCCCGAAACACTCCTTTTCGGCCGAGTCACTGCCGGTCACGGGCGCCACTATGTCGTCACGCTCGATACCGGTGAACAGCTCGTAGCACACCGCCGCGGGAAAAAGGGAGATGTCGCCGTGGGGGACCGGGTGGGCTGCACGCCTCCCGTCTCGGGCATTGCCGCAATTGAGACGATTGAAGATCGTCGAACGCTCCTATACCGCTCTGACGAGTGGCGCGTAAAAACCTTAGCCGCCAACGCGGATCTCTGCGCCGTCGTTTTTGCACCGCGGCCGACCTTTAATCCGTGGTTCATCTGGAAAGCGCTGCTAGCTGCCCACCAAGCCGGGATTCCGGCAGTTGTCATCCGCAACAAGCTCGATCTGTCAGACGGCCGAACGGCCGCCGACCAGCAAACAGCGCTGCTGCGCTCGATCGGCGCACAGACGATTGAAATATCAGCGTCAGAGCGGCCTGATGAAGCCCGCGCCAAACTGCTCGAAGTCTTTACGGGCAAAACCGTGCTCCTCGTCGGACAGTCCGGCATGGGCAAGTCGACGATCCTCAATCTCCTCGTGCCGGAAGCTAATGCGCAGACGCGAGAATTTTCCGAAGCACTTGACCTCGGCAAGCAGACAACGACGGCGGCTGCCTGGCATGCAGCCCCTGAATGGCAGGGTGCCGTCATCGACACACCGGGTTTTCAGGAGTTCGGGCTCGCTCATCTGTCGCTTTCAGACATTCTTCGCGCCATGCCTGACATCGCCGAGCACGCCGTCGGCTGTCGCTTCTTCAACTGCCGCCATCTCCATGAACCCGGCTGCGGCGTCAAAGCAGCACTTGAGGCCGGCTTGATTGACCCCGCCCGCTACGCCTTTTATGAGGCAGCGGCTAAGGATGCGGATCCGCTGCCTCGCTAGAGGCTGTCGCTTTTTTGAAGCAAATTCGACAGACGATCTTTGGACATCGTCAATTTCGCAGCAGGTTACTTCTCTCGACGGATAGTTTTTGCGGCCGATCTCTTCCTACAATCTTTCGCCGCCCAATGAGCGGCCGCAAGAATAAAGAATACAGACCAGTCATGATCACCGACCCTACCCTGTCGAGCACGCATCCGAAGCCTTCAGCGCCCAAAGCGACTAAGGTCATCCGCATCACGCCTCGCCCGGCGCTGCCCATTCCGCAGTCCGGCCCCGTTACGCGTGCGCCGCGTCCCGACGGACTTCCCGGCACGCGCTGGATCGACCGCCTTGGCCGACCGCTCACCGACCTGCGGATCTCCGTCACCGACCACTGCAACTTCCGTTGCCGCTACTGCATGCCGAAGGAAAAATATGCCCAGAACCACAACTTTCTGGCGATGACGGAGCTCCTCACCTTTGACGAAATTCTGCGTGTCTCGCGCATTGCTGTTGCCAACGGCATTGAGAAGATTCGTCTCACCGGCGGGGAACCGCTCTTACGCAAGGGCATTGAAAATCTCGTAGCGCAGCTTGCCGCTTTGCGGACGCCCGCGGGCAAGCCCATCGATCTGGCCATGACGACGAACGGATCGCTTCTCATCAAAAAGGCGCAGGCTTTGAAGGACGCCGGCCTTGGCCGAATCACGGTGAGTCTCGACGGCATCGATGAAGACATCTTTCAGAGCTTTAACGACGTAGGCTACCCCGCCGCGAAGGTACTCGAGGCCATCGACTTCGCCCGTCAGGTGGGTTTCAAGGTCAAGGTCAATACCGTTGTCAAAAAAGGCGTCAATGAAGGGGAAATCCTCAAGATCTGCGAAGTCTTCCGCGGCACCGGCGTGACGCCGCGCTTTATTGAATATATGGACGTCGGCAATGCCAACGACTGGCGCATGGACGAAGTGGTTCCTTCACGCGAAGTCGTGGCACGCATTGCCCAACGCTGGCCGGTGGAATCGCTTTCACCCACAGCGCCCGGCGAAACTGCCGCACGCTGGCGTTACTTGGACGGCGGCGGCGAATTCGGCGTCATCAGCTCCGTCACGCGGGCCTTCTGCCGTACCTGCTCACGCGTGCGCCTCTCAATGGAAGGGCGCCTTTACCTCTGTCTTTTTGCCTCGATCGGCTGCGACCTGCGCACCATGCTTCGCGGCGGCTGTACGGACAGCGAACTCGAGACTGCCATCGGCCGAATCTGGTCCGCGCGAGAAGACCGCTACTCGGAACTGCGTTCCATGGGAGCGGCGCCGAGTCGTCAGAAAGTCGAAATGAACTATATTGGCGGCTGATGCCGCCGCCCATTGAATAAATAGATCATTTTCGATTGTTTTCAGAGAAATTTGCCATTTTATTGGTAAATATCGGTCTGCATCCGACTTCTCAATTAGGCGATCTCCCTCGGCTGACCGCAATCGGGCCCTATACTTCACAGGCTCAGCATGGGCGAGGAGTCGGTTTTGAGGGCTCTTCGCGCCTGCCGTCCCTCAAAAACACGCGTCCTCCTGAACCCGATCTGGATCGGGAGACGTCCGCTAACAAACAAAAAGCTACCAAGAGAGCGCGCGAGTCCTATGTTTTCCAATCCTACAGCCGTCACCTTCATCGGCTACCTCATCGTGATGGTCGGCGTCGGCGTCTTTGCCTATTACTACACCCGCAGCTACACCGACTTTATTCTCGGCGGACGCAGTCTCGGAGGCTTTGTGACCGCGCTTTCCGTCGGCGCTTCCGATATGAGCGGCTGGCTGCTGATGGGGCTCCCCGGCGCCGTTTTCCTCTTTGGCGTTTCTCAAAGCTGGATCGCTATCGGGCTTATTCTGGGTTCATGGCTCAACTGGCGATTTGCCGCTGCACGACTGCGCGTCTATACCGAAAAAGCGCATAACTCCCTGACGCTGCCCGATTATCTGACGCATCGGTTTGAAGACAAGTCCAACGCTCTTCGCATCATTGCCTCTGCCGTCATTCTCATCTTCTTTACGATCTACTGCGCATCAGGCGTCGTCGCAGGGGCCCGCCTCTTTGAAAACACCTTCCACATGGAATACGAAACCGCACTCATCATTGGTGCGGCAGCGACGATTCTTTACGTGTTCATCGGCGGCTTCCTCGCGGTCAGCTGGACCGACACCATTCAAGCGGCCATCATGTGCGTTGCACTCGTCGTCACCCCGATTGCCGTCATGTACGATGCGGGCGGCTTTTCTGCGACGACAGCACGTCTGGCAGAAATCAACCCGAGCATGCTCAACATGATGGAAGGTCAGACGGTTATCGGCGTCATCAGTCTTCTGGCATGGGGACTCGGTTACTTCGGGCAGCCGCATATTCTCGTGCGCTTCATGGCCGCCAAATCCATCAAGGTGATTCCGAATGCCCGCCGCGTCGCCACGCTGTGGATGCTCTTTTGCTTGGCGGGCGCTGTGGGCGTAGGCTTCTTCGGTGCTGCGTACTTCTCGCTTCACCCGGATGTGGCGGGCCTCGTCAAAGAAAATCACGAACGCGTCTTCATTGTTCTCTCCTCACTCCTCTTTAACCCCTGGATCGCCGGTCTGCTGATGTCAGCCATTCTTGCGGCCGTTATGTCCACGCTTTCCTGCCAGCTGCTCGTCTGCTCCTCCACCCTGACGCAGGACTTCTACCGCAGTTTCCTTCGCCCCAAGGCCACACAGCGCGAACTCGTCTGGGTAGGCCGCGCCATGGTGCTCGCCATTTCGGTGGTCTCTGTCTGGATGGCAAGCGACCCCTCGAGCCTGGTGCTCTCACTGGTCTCTTACGCCTGGGCTGGCTTTGGCGCAGCCTTTGGTCCTGTGATTCTCATCTCTCTCTGGTGGAAGCGCATGACCCGCATGGGCGCGCTCTGCGGCATGGTGGTGGGAGCTGCCACGGTGCTCATTTGGAACCATTTCGCTTGGTTTGGGCTCTATGAAATCATTCCCGGATTCCTTTTTGCCTCGATTGCGATCTATCTCGGCAGCATGCTTGACCGCAAACCTGATGACGAAGTGGCCGAAACTTTCGACGCCGTAGAGGCTGAAGTGAAGGCCGCAGGCGTGCGTTAAATTTCCCGCGTGCGCTGCAGCGCACGCATCCATCTCCTCACAAAGCCCGACGTTCAAGCGAACGTCGGGTTTTGTCGTTCCAGGAGTGTTGACATTTTTTATTCGTTCAGAGCTTGACCCCGGCAGCAGGAAACTAGGATAGAACCCTTAAGAACAAATAGATAGTCTGCAGTTTTTGAATTTTTGCACTGACTATGCTTCTATTCATCCTTTAGGTCAATCGATGCAGTTTCCTTCATTCCGCATCGATCATTTCAACGATATCAACAGCATATTTAGGATAAATAATCATGGCTGTTCAACACTTCTCACGCAGCGCGCGCACCCGCACCTTCCGCCTTTCGTCCGTTTTTGCAATTATTGCGGCGGCCGGGATTGCCGCGGCGGGTTCGATTAACGTGCAGGCACGGGATTTAACGGCGGCCGTGAACTCCAACTTCTCGTCACTAGACTCCTGGGACACGATCGACAACTTGTCGCGTGCAGTTTCGGGTTCCATCTACGAAGGGCTCTACCGGTTCGACACCAACCTCACGCCTCAGCCGCAGCTCGCCGAATCCTACACCGTGTCTGACGACGGCTTGGTCTACACTTTCAAGCTCCGGCCGAACGTCAAGTATCAGGACGGCTCAGACTTCACCGCTGAAACGGTCAAGATGAACTTTGACCGCGGCATGAATCCCGCTTCCAAGCTTTCCCGCCGCACTTTCTTCTCCTTCGTGGACAAGGTAGAAGCCGTTGATCCGCTTACCGTCCGCTTTACGCTTAAGCACCCCACTGCCGGCTTCATTGCTCGACTCTCCAACGGTACGGCCTCAATGGTCTGCCCAAGCCTGCTCAAGAAGGCGGCGGCTGCCGGTGATGCTGCAGCCGCCAAGAAGGTAACGGCCTATGAAGCCTGCGGCACTGGCCCCTATATGCTCAAGCACTTTGAACCCACCGAAGTGCTCGAAGTGGTAAAGAACCCCAACTACCGCGTCGCGGGGCTGCCGAAATTCGACAGCCTTCGCTGGGTTCCTGTTGCTGAAAACTCCACCCGCGCCATGATGCTTCGCACCGGTGAAGCACAATTCATCTGGCCCGTGCCGGCGGAGCAAGTGAAGGCACTGGAAGCCGACGGCAAGCTCTCCATTCAAAAGACGCCTTCGGTAGTGACCCGCTACATCTCCATGAACGAGACGAAGAAGCCCTTTAACGACGTGCGCGTACGCAAGGCCATCAGTCTTGCCATCAACCGCAATGCACTCATCAAGGTAGCCTATAACGGCCTTGCTGTGCCCTCCACCGGCTATCTGCCTCCGCAGATTGAGGGCGCTGTCAACTACGGCCCCTTCCCATATGACCCCAAGGCCGCTCGCGAACTTCTGAAGGAAGCGGGCTTCCCGGAGGGCTTCCATGCGACGCTCTGGTCGGCCTACAACGACGGCAAGACGCTCAAAACACTGCAGTTCCTGCAGCAGCAGCTCGCTCAAGTCGGCATCCATGTCGAGACCCGCGCACTTGAAGCCGGCCAGCGCTCGCTCATTTACAGCGCCCAGACACCGGCCGACAGTCAGCATCAACTCTATCTGATCGGCTGGACCAACTCTGCCGCGGAGCCCGACTGGGGTCTGCGTCCGCTGCTCGACAGCCGCAGTGCGCCGCCGGTTTTGAATAATGATTCCTATTACAAGAATCCGAAGGTAGACGAACTCTTCGATAAGGCAGCTGCCGAACCCAATCCGCAAAAGCGCGCCGCGCTTTATAAGGAACTTCAGGATACCGTCAATGCTGACAGTCCCTGGGCACCCCTTGTTTTCGAAATGATGACGGCGGGCGCAGTAAAGCCGCTCAAAAACTTTGCCGTGCTCCCCGACGGAAGCTTCGACTTCTATCAGGCGGATTGGCAGGAATAAGTTCTAGTCTGCTGAAGGTGAATTAGGTTTACGAGGGACGTTTGCTGTCATTGCAAGCGTCCCTTTTCCTTTTGCAAAGTCTCAGAAATCTCTGCGTTCTTAAGAAATACCGCTCTCACCTCCGCGCTAAAATGGCGGGTTCCTTTTTCTCATTGTTCTATCTGTGCAGCATTGTCTGCTGCGTCCATCGCCGTCATGTCCAACACCAATCCGCTCGTTGCCCAGCTCATCAAGCTTCTCCCGTTCCTCGGACGCAATGTCTGCTACAGCGACCGGGAGCTTGCCATGAAGCGCTTCCGCAGGATGCTCGCCGAACAGCCGAACGCCTTCCTGGATGCCTACGACGCGGCGATTGCGGAAATCCGCAAGATCTACCCCCACGAAAGCGCCGACTTGATTGACAGTGCCGCGCTCTCGGAGTTGGAAGATCAGGCGGTCGCTGAAACGAAAAGCGACGGCACAACGATCGCCGTTTATGCAGCGGGCTTTTTTGCCTACGGATTGGAAAATCAGCCGCTCGCGAGTGAGCTGCTTGAACCCGAAGACGGCGAAAAGCTTCGCGAACTGCTTTACCGCGAATATTTTGACGAATCCAATGCTCAGATTCGCATCTATGAGCATCTCATTCCGCTCAATCACCTGATCATTGCCAATCCCGATGAAAGTCAGCGGTTTCTCGAAGTGATGGCCACGGCGAAATCTCATTTCGTACCGACAGCGTCTTCAGTCGACTACCCTGGCGTATCGGCCAACTATGACGAAGAGGACGACAGCGACATTGCCGCCCGCTTCCGCGTCGTACTCTTCACGGTTAAGCAAAAGGACGCTTCTAAGCCGATGCAGAAGACGCCTTTCCGCTTTAACGGCTTTGCGGTGCCCAAGGGCGAAAACATCTCGCTCTCAAACGACATGATTCTCGCTACGCCTTGGGGCGCAGAATTTTCCGCCCTCATTTCCCGCCGCTGCGGACGCGGGCTGCGTTATGCCGTCACCGAACCCTACCTTCTCAACGATACGGTTCGTCAGCTCGATTACGTCGTTGGCCTCAAGCGTGTCATGGTGGCCTTCACGCGTACGGCGCTAGACGCCAATGTCAACCCCGAAGATCTGATTGTGAGTTTCGGCGCCTTCACCGATCCGGTGCGCGGGTATTCGGAGCTGCGCGTTGCTTTTGCGCTCCCCAGCGCCCCGGATGAACTCATCAACGGCGTGCCGATTCCGCTGCCGTCGCCCATGACGGAACAGTCGGCAGAAGAGCTCTCCAAATTGGTGCGCGCTTCGTTTGAATTTGAAGGCATTCGCTTCCGTCATCCAGTCGGTGAGCTTTGCCCGCTGCTCGTAGCCGAACCGGACTCCATGGACCGGCTCTATAACTCCATCCACAATCTTCAGCGCCCGCTCATTAAGCCGGACTCTACGCCCAAACCCAGCATTCCAAGCATGCTCCTTAACTGAGAAGCGTACTGGTGCTTCACCTTTTTGAGCTCTCCTAGCAGGCGGCCCAACGGCCTGAAGACTGCCATGACCCGCCCGGCAGCCAGCGCCATTCTGACCAACGAACGTCAGAAATAAAGCGAGGCGCAAGCTGACGGCGGAATTTTCACGCAGTACAGGAAGGAATGGGCTGACGCCCATTCCCTCTCAATAGGCATGACGCAGTGCGTCAAACTCATGCCGCAATGGTCTCTTGGGAAGCGTTCTCACCAGCGATCTGACCGAAGACGAAGCAATCGAGCACAGCATTGCCTCCGACTCGGTTCGTCCCATGGATGCCGCCGGTAATTTCGCCAGCGGCGTAGAGTCTTGGAATGACAGCTCCCGTCCAGTCAAGTACCTGCGCCTTGACGTTGGTGTTGAGACCGCCCATTGTGTGGTGAACGGTCATGCCGGTATAACCAGCCCAGAAGGGGCCTTGATCGATGCGCTTCGTCAAATTAACTGCAGTCTTGCCAAAGTCCTCGTCTTTTTGGTTCTTCACATAGACGTCGTTATAGCGCTTAATCGTCTTCTCCAGACCATCCGGATCGACGCCCATCTTCTGCGCAAGTTCGCGGATCGTCGGAGCCGTCCAAGCTTCGCCAGCTTCGATGCCCTTCATAATTGCCGCACGGTTTACTTCATCGTAGGAGGTGAAGTTTTCGTTGTCGCAGACCGTATAGGCGTAGCGTTCAGGTGTGCCGAGCACAGCGTCACGAATCACATCGCGTCGGGCGCCTTCATTAACAATACGGGCACCGCGCTTGTCAACATAGATGGAACCGTTGACGTTAAAGTTGAGCAGCAGCTTCATCTTCTTGCCTGCCGGAGCACCCGGCGTCGATTGGATGAAATCCATGCCTACGAGATAACCGCCCACCCGGACGGCTGCCATTGCAACTTCGCCCGTCGCTCCGGGCAGATTGTCGGTGCCAAGACCTGCAACGCGCGGATCATGGAGTTCGCGCAGGAATTGTTGGCGCTGAAACCGCCGGCAGCGAGAACAACTCCGCGGGTAGCACGAATACGCTTGATTTCTCCCTTCGCGTTCTTTGCGATCACACCAAGCACATCACCTTCAAAAGGTTTCTCGCGAATAATTTCCTCAACACCCATGCCGGTGCGCACTTCTACGCCGAGCTCCTTTGCGGCCTTGGAAAGCACCGTCCCGTAGCCTTGTCCCTTAGGCAGCGCCGGAACGTGCGAACGCGGATAGAGCGCACCGAAAATCTGAATCACCTTGGGCTTGAATTGCATGCCGAGACTCTCGAGCCACTCGATCGTCGGATACGCATTGCGGCAAAGCACGTCCACACGATCCTTCTGCCCGCGGAAGTCGCCGGCTTCAAGCGTCTGCTCTGCATGGTGCTGCCAGGAGTCCTTGATACCCTGCTTCGGCTGGCGAACCGGGTCGGCCGCGTTGATGAAACCTTGAGAGATGAGGGTGTTGCCGCCAGGGAAATTCAGCTTCTCAAGCACCACAACGTGCTTGGCGCCTTTTTGTGCAGCCTTGACAGCGGCGGCCATGCCAGCTCCGCCGGCACCGACAACAATGATTTCATAAGTTTCGTCCCACTGATCGGCTTGAGCTGCACGAGCTGCGCTCGGGAGCACGGCAGCGGCAGTTACAGTGGAAGCAGAAGCAAGCTTCAAGAGACTGCGGCGGGAGATGGTTTTTTCGTTCATAGCGGTCCTCTCAAAAAAACATGACGCGGAGGCTAAAGCCTGCCTGTTATCTTTGATCCGTCCGCATTTTTGCCCGCAGCCTTATGCACGTAAGATGACTTCGGTCAGTGTCCCGTGCCGAAGTGCTCACCTCTGCCAAACCGCCTTGATATCAGGCATCAGCAGGGCGAGCTCTTTAGCAGTGTGAATACCGAATTTGCGGTATATCCGGGCTCGATGTCCCTCAACCGTACGTTCAGAAAGCGAAAGCTTATCTGCGACCTGCTCATCGGTCTCGCCGTTAAGAAAATATCCCAGTACGTCGAGTTCGCGTGCCGAAAGAAGTCTCAGCCTTTCACGCACGCCTTCTCCGCCGGCGACACCCGCACGGCGCAGAAAATCACAATGAACAGCTGCAGCGATAGACTCCAGAAGTATTTCATCGTTCACGGGTTTAATAAGAAAGTCGACCGCTCCCCGCTTGAGACTCGAAACCGCCACATCAATATCGGCATGCCCCGTCAGAAAGATGGTGGGCAGCATCAGACCTCGACAAAGCATTTCGTTCTGTAGCTCGAGCCCCGTCATCAGAGGCATACGCACGTCAAGAACAAGACACCCGGGACGCCTGACGTCATCCTCAATGAGAAAGGCTCGTGCGTTCGGATAAGTTTTTGCCGTCCACCCTTCAATACGCAGCATTAAAGCAAGTGCCTCACGCACATCGATTTCATCATCAATGATCCGCACGAGAGCGGATTCTTTTTCTGCGGCAGCTACCTGTTCGGCTGCATCAGGGAGCGACTGCGTCATTTTTCTGGTTCTCCGAATGGTGATGTATCTGATGTGTCATATCCACAACGGCAAAGGAAACGCATACCTTCAGTCCTCCGCCCGCTTCTGCAGCAATGGCCTCAAAGCTCAGCTTTGCCAAGTGTCTCTCAACGATTGAGCGACAGATGAGAAGTCCCAAACCCAGACCATTTTCCTTTTCGGATCGCCCAGATTCAGTTAGCCGCGAAAGCGCCTCTGAAGAAAGAACTGAACCAGAATTTTCAACACTGAGCTCTGCACGTTCCTGCGCAGCAATCCGCTTCACGGTGATGCGTATTGGGGCGATCCCTAGACGGGAAAGGCGGAGCAAAAGCGACTCACGCTCATCGTCGGGCATTGCGCAAAGCGCCTCGTCCGCATTCTTGAGAAGGTTGCGAACGAGTATCCGAAGCTCAACCGGATCGCCCTGAATCATAACGGGATCCGGGGCATCCAACACTGCCGCATGAGTGAGTCGGCGCGACTCTTCAAGTTCACTCAAAGCATCACGCACGACTGCCGTGAGATCAATATCTTGCCCCCGTTTTGCCCCCTGTTTGGCGTACTTTCTTACCCGCTCAAGGATCTCTGCGGCATGAGTAATTTGTTTCTGCAGACCGCCGACACATTCCTCTACGAGTTTTCGATCCGGATCGGGCTTCTTCATGAGCACTCCGAGACTTCTCGTGAGATATCGCATGACTGAAAGCGGCTGTCCAAGCTCATGCGCAAAAATAGACGACAGCTCTCCGACAACCGAGACGCAGTGCATGCGATCGAGCTTGTCGGCGGCCTTTCTTGCCTGTACTTCGGCAATCCGCTCGCGATCCCATGCTTTCTCCAGTTCGGCAGTACGCTGACGGACCAACGTTTCAAGCCGCAGCCAATGCAGGATCCACGCAAACGCAAGTGCTGCAGCGAGCATCAAAAACGGCCAGGAGACTTTAAGAAAGCCTCTGAGCGTCCATTCGCGCAAATAGGCATAGGGCCCAATTCTAAGTGTCTTTAAGAGATCATTGACGCGCGCATAGTCGGTTGCAAAGGAAACCTCAAAACCCGACGGCGTACTTTTCGGGTCCAGCGACAGCAGTGCCGTCGCAACGTGGCGGGTCAGAATGGGCGGCGTGTGAGACGTCACCGCAAAGGTCCAACCGGGGTACATGTCGGTGGAATAACGGCACCCTAAACGTTCAGCACGGGGACCAGTACGTGCATTAATCACGCGCAGCTTTCCCTGCCACTGCGGGTTGCGCCGCTCCATTGCTTCGAGCATGCATGCACGAAGGAAACCGACGTCCGCCTTGCCAGACAATACATTCTCCACTACTTTCTGCGGTTTACTGTCGGTGAAGATCGTTCGACGGAAAAAACTATCCGGATCGTATCCAGCTTTGGCAATCTCACCCATGCCAATCTGATATGTCATGAAATTTCGAGGATCCGTGGCCGAAGCCGTTCGGTGCTCGAGGTCTGCAATCGTCTGCAGATCCGTACGTGAATTCCTCACGAAGATCACACCAGCAACACACTGATTAGGATCGGGGAAACTCGACGATACAATCGTTCCGATATCTCGTACGCCATAAGGGCGCATTTCAACAAAGAAGCCCGAACTTCCGAGAAAAAATTCCACTTCTCCCTTGCGAACAGCCTCTGCGAGATCTTTGGTTTTGTAATAACGCGGTTCAATCACAATCCCAGGCGTTGAAGCCTGTAAATGCTTCGGATTCCTTTTTCTTACCCATCGCACGGCGCA
>OFDA01000289.1_pt1 | contig 21927 bp, 18 predicted proteins | sample 1520921 | NCBI WGS metagenome assembly OFDA01 (sample SAMEA2699028, study PRJEB24076) | metagenome
CAGAATAACTAACTGAATATATCGTAACTTTTAATACCATTAGAAATGAAAAACAAGAAGAAAATGTGTTTTGGTGTTATCATTGGAACACGCGCTTATTTTAACTCGGAATTAGCAAAAGACGTTCGCAAACAATTGCTGGAAACACTGACAAAAGAAGGGTATGACTATGTCATTCTTCCCGAAGACGCTACGCCGACAGGCAGTAGCAGTATTGAAACAAGAGAAGATGGCTTGAAGTGTGCTAAATTGTTCCGTGAGAAACGGGAACGTATAGATGGAATCATTGTTTCACTGCCCAATTTCGGTTTTGAAATCGGTATCATCAATGCCATTAGTGTGGCCGATCTGAATGTTCCTGTTTTGGTTCAGGCATGTGATGACGAGAATGATAAAGTTGATTTGGATAGCCGTCGTGACGCGTTCTGTGGTAAGATGTCAGCACCATAGGCTTGGGGTCCTCATAACCGCCCAGGGACTCCTCGGCGGGCTTCGCCGCGGAAGTAACGGTATCACCCACACGGGACTGGCGCACGTCCTTCACACCGGTAATGAGGTAACCCACCTCGCCCACGCCCAGGCCCTTCGACGGGACAGGCTCAGGGGAAATCACACCGATTTCAAGCAGGTCATGCTCAGTACCGGTGGACATCATCTTAATCTTCTGGCGCGGCTGCAGGCTACCGTCCACAACACGCACATAGGTGACCACGCCGCGGTACGAGTCGTACACCGAGTCAAAAATCATGGCGCGCGCCGGGGCGGATGCGTCACCCTGCGGGGCGGGAATAGCCTCCACAATACGGTCCAGCAGAGCCTCAACGCCCTCACCGGTCTTACCCGATACGCGCAGAACCTCGTCCGGCTCGCAACCAATCAGGTTCGCCAGCTCCTCGGCGTACTTATCGGGCTGAGCCGCCGGAAGGTCAATCTTGTTCAGCACCGGGATGATGGTCAGGTCGTTCTCCATCGCCAGGTACAGGTTCGCCAGGGTCTGAGCCTCAATACCCTGCGCGGCGTCCACGAGCAGAAGCGCACCCTCACACGCGGCCAGGGAGCGGGACACCTCATAGGTGAAGTCCACGTGGCCGGGAGTGTCAATCATGTTCAGCGCGTAGGAGGCGCCGTCAACATCCCAGGGCATGCGCACGGCCTGAGACTTAATGGTGATGCCGCGCTCACGCTCAATGTCCATGCGGTCCAGGTACTGCGCCTTCATGTCGCGCGGGGCAACCACGCCAGTGGCCTGCAGCATGCGGTCCGCGAGGGTGGACTTACCGTGGTCAATGTGGGCGATAATGCAGAAGTTGCGAATAATCGCGGGGTCGGTCGCCGCCGGAACGGGCGGGTTCTTCGACATGGGTGCCAATCACATCATCCTTTCGAGATGCTGGGCGCGGGTATGGGCATAGTTACTTATCATTCTCCCATACCCGCGGCCGATGCGCGAACGGACCTAACGTTCCGAAGAATCCTCCGCGGACCCCGCACCATCATCGTCAGGATTTTCGGTCCCGGATGCGCCGCTGAGGGAATCCAGGTAGCCCTCAATGTCCTCGGCAATCACCTCGCCGGAGACAGTGCGCAGAGTCGAATCCATCTTCTGCTCGATCTCACGCACCAGCTCAACCTTCTCGTAGTCCTTCGCCATTTCTTCGGCGAGCTCTGCCTCCCACTCATCGGCGTGGGCACGCAGGTGGTCGTACTCCTCAGACTCGACCTTAATGCCGAGGATGACCTCTAGCGCCTCGATCAGGCTCACAACCGCGCGCGGGTTCTGCTGGTCAAAGCTCAGATACCCCGGGATGCTCATACGCAGCATGACCGATGAGGACAGGCCGTGCTCGGCGGCGAGTGCAGACATCGCCATCGTCACCGAGGTGGGGCCGGTGTAGTCCTCGTGCAGAATACCGGGGATTGCCGCCAGCTTCTCGTCGTGAGTGGTCAGCGTGTACGGGTACGGGCGGGTGTGCGCCACCTGATCCTCAAAGGTCTCAACGAAGATTGCGTGGTCCACGTGGAGCTTCTTCACGTACTTGAAGAAACGGGTCATGAACTGCTGCATGCACAGGCTCGGGGCGGGGCCGGTCACCACGAGCAGGCGCAGGTTGTTCCCCGTGGTTGTGGCAATGTTGTCGAAAACCTTGGGCCACACCAGGACCGTGGATTCGGAGTCGTCGCTATTCAGTAGCTGCGGGGCGACGGAACCGTAGTCGTAGAAGTCGTCCATGTCGAAGCCGGGGCTCTCATCGCACGGGTCGAATGCGCGGTGAATCACGTCGAGGGCGTCCTCACCGTTGCCCGGGGGTTCCTTCGCGGAGTTGAAACCGACCAGCATGACGGTCGTGTAGTTGTCCTCCTCGGAGGATTCGCTCAGGCGCAGCTTGCCGAGCAGGCCCTTCTTCGCGGGCTGTTCTGTGGAGGCGGGCTTGGCGAAAGCATCAAAGAGCCGGGCGGGAGGGAAGTTCGGCTGGCTCATCGTTGTCCTTAGCTCGTGGTCGGTGGTTGTGTGGTGTGTATCGGCGGTGCTCACTCCCCCGGTGCCGTCTATACGGCACTATTGCTAGGGCGCGGGCGGTGTGCGGTACCGCCGATAGTTCCCACTATACGGGCTCTTCCGCGACCTGCAAGCGGTTTCGTCACCGGGCGGGCGCCTCCCCGAAATCTGTACGTCATAAAACCACAGCGTGCGGGCATAGCAAAAGGCACCCCGCCACTTAGCAAGATGCCTTTCACAAAAGTTATGGGGAGTTAACCGGTGGTGCCTCCGGTGTCTTCTAGACCGAAGCATAAAGCCGCGGCCGCCCGAGCGTTATTGCCGCACCAACAGGTGAGGCTCAGGGTTTCAGAGGGGTCGTTTAACTCCTTGAGCCCAAGTATACACGAAAAAAGAAACCCCCTGCATTCCCCTTAGAGGAGGGGGAACACAGGGGGTCTCTGCCCTTAAACCAGAGAGGTACTCACGCACCCCGCAAGTTTTAGAAAGCCTTGTTTACCAGCGCAGCAAGACCGGACTTCTTGTTTGCAGCGGTCTTCTTGTGCAGAACACCCTTGGAAACAGCCTTGTCCAGCTTACGGTTCACAAAACGCAGAGCCTCAACAGCAGCTTCCTGGTTCTGTGCCTCAACAGCAGCCTTGACCTTGCGGGTCGCGGTCTTCAGCTCGGACTTTACAGCGTTATTACGCAGGCGAGCCTTCTCGTTGGTGAGGATACGCTTCTTCTGAGACTTAATGTTAGCCACAATTAAACTTTCTGTTTTTGTCTTATTGGTCGGTGAGGGCGACGCTGGCCGATCATCGACTGAGCGGCGTGGGGATGCCTATGGCAACCGGCCAGCAGTGCCCGATGACCATCGGACACTCAACCACACATAATACCAGATGAACAGTCTCCACGACAGACCCTCGCGGAGAGAAAAATACTGTGAAAACCGCTACACGCGGCCCCCACATCCGGCGCAGATAATCCGCGCCGGCCGCCGGTGAAACTACCGGCACAGGGTGCTAGCCGTTATGGCGAGTCCACTCACGCTCAATCAGGCGGAACGTATCCTCCGGCATAACCGCACCCTCACGGCGCATAGAATCCGGGCGAACACGAATCACACGGTTCAGCTTCACCTCAGAAGCGCGGCCCTGCGAATCCCACGGACCCGAACCAATATCAAGGTAGTTCGAATCAGCGTGCTCACGGTTATTGTGATCCTTGCTGGTCATCATCAGCGCCAGCAGGTACTCACCGTCACGACCCACCAGAAGCACCGGGCGGTCCTTACCCTGCGAGTGGTCCTCCTCGAAAGGAACCCACGTCCATACGATTTCACCCGGGTCAGCGTCGCCGTCCAGGGAAGGCGAGTACTCAAAGTTAATCATGTCGCGGTAATCGCCCGGGTAGTCCGAACCGTCGGATGCGCCGGTCGAGGCCGGTGCGGACGGCTTGGGCGCCGAGGACTGTGCCGAGGAAGGCTTCGGAGCGCTCGGCCTGGGTGAAGACTGCGAGGATGCGCGGCGTTCCTCGCCCTTCGATTCGTGCGAACCTTCGGAGCCCTGAGAGGAAGCCGCCTCGTTAAGGGCCTCCTCTGCCGCCTTCTGCAGGAAGGGAAGCAGGGCAAAGAAAATTTTCTTCAGGAATTCAAGCATGCGCACCATTATGCACTAGTCGCGGGTGGGCAGCGCAATCGCCAGCACCGCGCGCTCCACGGCGTACACTGCATCCAGCGACTCGCCCTTGAGCTGGGCGTCAGCATCGGCCAAAAGCTGCACAATATGTGCCAGCTGCGCGCCGGTAAAGCGGCGGCCGTCGCGCTGAGCCTGCTCCACCTGCCACGGCGCCATGCCCACCTCACGCGCCAGCTCGTTAGCGCTCATGCGCACGTGGTGCACGCGCGCAATATTGCGGATGCGCATGGCGAGTGCGCCGAGCATCGGAATCGGTTCAGTTCCGGTGGCCAACGCGTGGCGGAGCAGACGCAAGGCTTCGGGGGCGTTACCCGAGATGGCGGCGTCGCTCACGCGGAACGCGGTGACCTCGGTGCGGCCACCGTAGTAGAGGTTCACGGATTCCTCGGTAATCTCACCGGGGATATCGGCAAGCAACTGCTGGCAGGCGGCGGCCAGCTCGGCGGTGTCCGATGCGGCGGCGGTCAGCAGGGCCAGTGCTCCCCCGGTGATGGGCCGGCGAGCGGCCGAGAACTCGCTGGCCAGGAACTCGCCCTTCTCGCGATCGGTTTTGAGAGCCTTGCAGTTGACGAGGGTGAACTGCGAGCGCACCAGGTCGATGAGCTTCTTGCCTCGGTTACCGCCCGAGTGGTTCAGAATCAGCATGATGTCCGGCTCGGGAGCCTTCAGGTAGGCCAGGGCGTCGGTGAGAAAGTCCTCGCTCATGGAGGCAACGTTCTCCACCTCAATTATTTTGGCTGAACCGAAGAGCGAGGGGGACGCCTGCAGGGTCAGCTCCCCCACCGTGTAGGTGGCGGCGTTAATCTGAACGCGGTCCACCTCAGGGTGGACGCTTCGGAACAGCTCACGCAGGCGTGCCGCAGCGCGGGAAGCGAAGTACTCCTCCGGGCCGTAGAGCATAACGGCGGGTGCCGGGGTGACGGTACGCCACGCGGTGTCGAGGGCGGGGCCGCCGCGGCGACCGTATCCTCCTCGGCCACGCTGGGGTGTACGCTGACCTGCCACGCTCATCACTCGCCTTCTGTTGGGTTTGTCTCGCGGAGTTCCGCTGAGTATCCATCATATCCTCTCCGCGCCGGTTGCCTCCTTTCCGCCGGTGATATTTTCGCCGGTACCCCGCGCGACGACCCGCAGGTAACGGCGGTGGGTCACGGCACGGTAGCGGCGCGCATCCGCCCACCACAGCAGTGCACTGGCCCCCGCGACGACCGCGATGCTCAGGAGCACCGCCGGGAGGTCGCTCCCGGGTTCCCAGGGATTTCCGGGGGCTTGGGCCGCAATGACAGCGATGCGTTCGATACCCGCCGCTGCGAGTCCTCCGACGCGCAGGCAAAGGTCGGCCAGGGGCTCTATGCCCATCGCGAGGAATCCCAGGGCGGCCAACCCGGCGAGCATGCTCACGGGGGCGAGGGGTGCCGCCGCGAGGTTGGCCGGGACCGCGTAGAGCGGAACCTTACCGCTCATCGCCAGAATCAGCGGGGTGCACCACAGGGAGGCCACGATTGGGGTCGCAAGCGCATGTGCCCAGAATCCCGGTAGGGCCCGCATGAAAAGGCGCGCCAGGGGCGGGCCCAGCAGGATGAGCGCGGCGGTGGCCGTGACGGAGAGGGCGAATCCGGCGTCCAAAGCGCGATGGGGTGCCGCGAGCAGACAAACCAGCACGGTAACCTGCAATGCGGCGAGCGATTGGCGGCCCGAACCGCGTAGCATCGCGTAGGCACCGAGCAGACCCATGGCGAGGGAACGTACGACCGACCCCTCGTTCTCCAGGAGCGTGGCGTAGGCGAGCACCGCCGCGATGCCGCAGAGCACCACGACCCGGCGCGGGACGCTCAAAAGGCTCAGCCTTCGAACGAGCGGAGGGAGGTCGTCTCCCGGTACCAAACCGGTAGAGGCGATTCTTGCGCGCCGCTGCCCCGCGCTACTGTGCCTTGGCCCCGCGCCGCCACGCCTCGTCGGGCGGTCGCGCGCCCCGCCCCATCCGGCAATACCGTGCCGCAACTCCTGCAGTCCCTTCAGCCCCCTCAGCCGCTCGGCCCAGGAGCGGCAACGCAGGTAACCGGTGGCGATGCGGTAGGGCCGCACGCGCAGCACCAGACGATACGCGGCGGCAAACATGAGGGCGATATTCGCCCCGGAAACCGCCGTCAGGTGGCTGAGCCCACTGAGCTTGTACTCCTCACGGATTGTGGCGCTCATCAGGGAGTCGTCACCGTAGGCCGTGCCCAGAACGATCGCCGCCGAGTCTGCTCCGAGGACCTCCCGGCCGTGAGCCCGTAGCCGTTCCTTAAGGTCGGTCAGTATGCCTCGAGGGTCCGGGCCGCCGGGGTTTCCGCCCGTCAAGCTGTTGTTCTGCGCGAAGAGCGTTCCGCGCAGGCGAGCCGTCGCGGTGAACGGGCCCTCACCAAACTCCACAGTACCGATGGCCGTCACCCTCGTTCCGGGCTGCACCTGCCGACTCCCCGAGCCTGGGGCCCCCTTCGCGTCTTGACTAGCCTTGCTGGAGGCCGCACGCGTGTACACGCGCACCCGCTCGCTGACCGCTGCCCGCACGGAACGGCCCTGCACCTCCTCCAGCCTGATGACCGTCAGGGTGGTGCGCGGATCGACGGGGCGCACCTGTTCCACAACACCACTCAGACGGATGGACCGGCCCTGTGCCTGCTGCAGGGTGGCGCGGGAGGCATCCACCCCCGTGATGCACAGCAGTACCGCCTGCGCAACGATGACGCAGGCAACCAGCACGCCCTGGCCCGTAAGACGGAAGAGGAAGGGCCCCCGTGCCTTCGCGAGGCGCGAATCCACCCCGCCGCCCGGTGCCAGCAAGGCTATAGCCAGGCACCCCAACATCCCAATCAGAACGCACGCCACCGGGTGCAGCACCGCCCAGGTTCCACGATTCAGGGCCAGCGCGGTGAATCCCCAGAGAGTGAGCGTAGCCGGGATAAGACGCAGGTCCAGGTGGATAAGGCTCCCCTGGGCCCTCAGCTCCTCGCTCCCCCGGCGCTCCTTCCACCGTTCGGCCTGCACCGCCCAGCCGTGCCGAAGACTACCGCAAAGGCTACGCAGCCGACTGCCTCCGAGGACCGGGATACGCGACGTGCGAGTGACACCCATCAGACCGTCACCAGCGGACGCAGAGTCTCAAGCAGGGTCGGGCCGATGCCGGGCACCGCATCCAGCTCATCCACGCTACGGAAACCGCCGTGGGCCTCACGCCAGGTGATGATGCGCTGAGCCATGGCCGGGCCGATGCGCGGCAGGCTCTGCAGCTGCTCGGCGGTCGCGGTGTTGATGTTGACCGAGCCCTGTGACGCGGCTGAGGTGCCGGTGGTGCCCGTGCCTCCGGAGGGGGTGAGGGTGCGCTGAGGTTGTGAGCCACTTCCTTGAGAGGGGCCCTGCGCGGCACCGGTGTGGGGTTGAATCGGTGCCGGAGCGGCGGTTTCCCCTCGGCGCGGAACGTAGAGCTGCATGCCGTCGGTCAGCTCGCCCGCGAGGTTCACTCGGTCCAGGTCGGCATCAGCGGCGGCACCGGATGCGGCAGCGATGGCATCCACGGCGCGGCCGTTCGCTGGGAGGGTGTACACGCCGGGGTTGTTGACGGCCCCGGCCACGTGCACCCGCACCTCGGTCACCGAACTGGGCTGGGGCGTCGGATGCGCGCTCTCCACCACCTGCCCGCTCCCCTGCGCTGTGTCCGAAGCCGTACCCGAAGCCGCGATGGACGCCTGGGCTACCGGCTCGCTGCGGGGCGCCGCCGAGAACTGCGAAACTCCCCAGATGATGACCGCCAGAACGATGAACGCCACGAGTACCAGGGCTCGCGGCGAGATGCCCCAGCGCGTTCTGCGGGTGGTTCCGGGGGCATCCTCCTCTTCCCATTCCTCCCAGTCGTCCCACTCCTCCAAAGGCTCTGGTTCTTCCACGACCTCTGAACCCTTGGGGGCCTCCGGGCTATCCTCGACGTGGGATGCGCCGCTCAGGCGCACGGTATCCTCCCGATCGTAGTCCGAGATAGTCTCAGCGTGCTCCGAAGGGGCAACGCCACCGGACCCGCTGTTTTCGGGATTCGTGGGTTCCGGGGCACGCCCGGGCGTGCGGTACAGGCCGTTCATGAGTTCGCGGGCGGTACGCGGCGGGAAACCAGCCGGCGTGGTGGCACCAGGTGAATCCGTCACGTGGTACCCGTATTCAACTGGGACTCGTTCATCGGTGAACTCGGCGAAAGCACGCTTGGCCGAGGGAGCTTCCCGCGACGGAAGATGCTGAAAGGAAGTGCGGTGGTTAGGGGTCATGCTCGTCATACCCCCACACTAGGCCCGTACGCGTGGCCAATCCGGTGCACAGAAAAACCTGTGGATAACGCCCCGTCCTCGACGGGAAAAGATGCTATCCACAGGCTTCTTTTTGAAAAAATCTACTCATTTATTCAAATATGCACGGCGTGCACACGTAACACAGAGGTCAAAACATAACGGCTAGGTCGCGGGTTTTCGGAGGCCCGCACAATCGTCCGGCACCCACAAAATAGCTCGGCACCCGTACAAACATCCGGAGACCCTAGCCCGCCACGACCCTAGTCCTCGCGCGGCAGCTCAGTTCCGGGAATACCCAGCTCGGCAGCACGCTTATCAGCCATCACCAGCAGACGGCGAATACGGCCAGCAATTGCGTCCTTCGTCATGGGCGGATCAGCCAGACGACCCAGCTCATCCAGGGAAGCATGCTTGTTCACCACACGCAACTCACCCGCATAACGCAGGTGCTCGGGGGCCTGATCACCCAGAATCTCCAGGGCGCGCTCCACGCGGGCGCTAGCCGCCACGGCGGCCTGGGCGCTACGGCGCAGGTTAGCGTCGTCAAAATTGGCCAGACGGTTAGCGGTCGCGCGCACCTCCTTGCGGGTGCGGGCCTCACGCCAGGTGGTAAGGGTTCCGGTCGCACCCATGCGCTCGAGCAACTGCGCGATGGTCTCGCCATCACGCACCACAACGCGGTCGGTACCGCGCACCTCGCGGGCCTTCGCAATGATGTCGAGGCGACGGGCCGCCCCCACAAGGGCCAGAGCGGCCTCAGGGCCGGGGCAGGTAAACTCCAGGGCGGAAGAACGGCCCGGCTCGGTGAGAGAACCATGAGCCAGGAACGCGCCGCGCATGATGGCTTCAGCATCCTGCAGAGAGCCATTGACCACGGCCGGCGGCAGGCCGCGCACGGGGCGACCACGCACATCCAGCAGACCGGTCTGACGGGCCAGAGCCTCGCCGCCCTGATCCACGCGCACCACGTAGCGGCCGCCGCGGCGCAGACCGCCTCCGGTGACGCTGGTGAGCTCGGAGTCGTGACCGTAAATCTCAGAAATGATGCGGCGCATGCGATGGGCGGTGGGCTCGTGATCTACCTCAGATTCCACCACAATTCGCCCCGAGACAATGTGCAGACCACCGGTGAAGCGCAGAATCGTTGAAATCTCGGCCTTGCGGGCAGAGATTTTCGGCGCTTCATAGCTGGCGAGTTCGTCTTTGACGAGGGTGGTCAATGCCATAGGTTGGTGTCCTTCTGGGCGGGTAGTCGGCACGGATGGCCGGAAAAGTTCAGTCTAGTAAAGTGCGGCTAAAAATTCTGGGCGCCGCTTCTTGCGGGCGCCAGATCCTAGAGCCTCTAAGCGCTCAGCTCAAACGCTTCGTTATACGCAGCCGCAAGCTTCAGCGGGTCGTGCACATTTGGCTGAGAGCTGGAACGCAGGTGCGCCCACACGACCTTAGCTCCCATTGAGGCGGCCTCACGTTCGAGCTCCGCGCGGTGGTCAGCCTGCATGTCGGCGTCAGCAATCACAGCGTCCAGGTGCAACTTGGATGCGTACTGACGCAGAAGCTCCAGATGGGTGGCCGGTGTGAACCCCACCGTCTCCTTGTCGTCTGAGAGGTTCATGACCACGCATCGGCGCGCCTCCGTGCGAATAATCGCCTCGCGCTGGGCATCCAGCAGCAGGTGCGGCAAAACCGAAGTACGCCACGAACCGGGGCCGAGCACAACCCAATCGGATTCCTCGATGGCGGCCAGCGCCTCCGGACAGGGGCGCGCATTCTTCGGGGACAGCCCGATATCGTGCACGCGCTCCTCCTTGGAGAGGTTCACCTGCCCCACCACCTTGACCCGCTCGATTCCGCCACCGGAGTGCTCGCGCAACACGGTACCGTAAATCACCATGGGGTCCAGGGCCATGGGGAGCACACGACCGCGGGCGTTCAGCAGGGCGCCCGCCCAGTCAAGGCCAGCCACCGGATCGTCCAGCAACTGCCAGAGCGTCGCAATCAGCAGATTACCGAGCGCGTGGTAGTTCAGGGGGAACTCCCCCGCGTAGTCCTCGGGCGCCGCAAAACGGTGCTGCATGACGTCGCGCCAGGTGCGGCCCCAGTCGGTGTCGTCGCACAGCGCCGAGAGAGCCATGCGCAAATCGCCGGGAGGGAGAATGCCCATCTCCTCACGCAGACGACCCGAGGAACCGCCGTCATCCGCCACGGTCACCACAGCCGTCAGGTTGGGGGTCACGTGGCGCAGAGCCGAAAGAGATCCGTACAGGCCGTGACCGCCACCCATGGCCGTCACCTTCAGCGAACGGTGCGTGGTTTTCAGCAGGCGCAGAGCCTGGGTCGGGAGCGCGGGTAGGCGGGGAATCCCCTGAGTGTCGTAACTGGTTGAATGAGTGCTCATAGTCTGTATCTCACATACCCGGAAGCGGCCGGCCCTCCGCTCGGTGTGCGAAGGGCGACCGGTAGATGATTATGGGTTGTCGGTCAGTACTGCGGGGCGAGGTTACTCGCGGCCCTTGTCGCGGTGCTGCACGTTCACATTGACCTCGGGGAAAGCAGAGAGGCGGCGAGCCAGCTCCTCGGTCACAGCCACCGAGCGGTGCTTACCGCCGGTGCAACCAATCGCAATGGTGGCGTAGTACTTCCCTTCGCGGCGGTAGCCCTCCAGCACGGGACGCAGGGCAGCCAGGTAGTTGCTGATGAACTCCTCGGTACCGGCGTGCTCCAGCACGTAGTCGCGCACCGGGGCGTCCTGACCGGTCAGAGGGCGCAACTCGGGCACCCAGTGCGGGTTCGGAATAAAGCGCATATCGGCCATGTAGTTGGCGTCGGAGGGAGCGCCGTACTTGAAGCCGAAGCTCATAACGGTCAGGTTCAGCTTCTTATCCGCACCCTCGGCGAACATCTCGCGCACGGTGCGGGCCAGCTCGTGAACGTTCATGCCAGTCGTATCAATCGTGCGGTCCGAGGCCAGGCGCAGGCCCTCGAAGAGGGTGCGCTCGGCGCGGATGCCGTCGAGCACGCGGCCCTCACCCTGCAGCGGGTGCGGGCGGCGCTGAGCCTCGTAACGGGCAATAATGGTCTCGTCCTTGGCATCAAGGAAAAGCATGGAGAAGTCAATATCGGACTTGCGCAACGTCTCGATGGCGGCCGGCAAATCAGAGAACAGCGCGCGGGCGCGCACGTCAATACCGAGAGCCACCTTCGGCACGCGGGCACCATCACGAGTCACCAACTTGGCCAGGGAGCCGAGCATCTGCGGGGGGATGTTATCGATAACGTACCAGCCCTCATCCTCGAGCACGTTAGCGACGGTGCTACGGCCCGCACCGGAGATGCCGGTAATCACCAGAATCTGCGGGCGCTCATCGCTCTGGACGGAATGTGCGGCGGCATGGTGCTGATTGTCTGCCATGGTGTCTCTTCCCCTTTGACGCGAACTACTCTATAAGCCATGATACAAGACCTTGATTAGACGGCCCGGGCCCATGCTCACATATTTCAGGACATGACAAAAAAGAGTCGCCACTCTCCCACCCCTCCGAGCGTTAAGGCGAAACGACCCGGCGCGTTCTTCGCGCCGGGTCGAATGTTCCGCTCATGAAAAGCACTGTGAAAAACCTTATGAAGAGCGCTACGAATTTGCTGCGGATGCGCACCGCCGAGGCAGCCACGAGCTAAGCGCAGTCCTCACCGAAGAAGCCGCTCACGTACTCCAGCAGGCGTACCGAAACGTCCTTCTTCGAGCCCATCAGCACCGGCTCCTCCTCAGTCAACGTGGAGAGCAGAGTAATCGTATTCTCATCCGTACCGAAGCCTAGGTTCACGCCCACCGTGTTCACGGCCAGGAAGTCGGCACCCTTACGCTGCATCTTCTCGCGGCCCAGCTCCAGCGGGGTCTTTTCCGCCGAACCGGTCTCCGCGGCGAAGCCCACAATAATCTGCGGGCCCATGCAGGTCTGGCCGCCCTCCCGAGCCTGAGCGCGACGTACCACAACCTCACGCAGAATATCGGGGTTGCGCACCAGGTTGATGACCGGCGCATCCTCGGAATCTGCGCTTTTCTTAATCTTGAACTCGGCGAACTCGGCGGGCCTGAAATCGGCCACCGCCGCAGACATCACCAGAACATCCGCGGATGCGCTCACCTCCAGGACGACTTCGCGTAGCTCCAGGGCACGCTCCACGCGGGTCACCCGCACGCCTTCGGGGGCGGGCACCTCGATGTTCGCGGCAATCAGGTGCACGTGCGCACCCAGGTCGCGAGCCGCCTCCGCCAGGGCCACGCCCTGCTTGCCGGTCGAGCGGTTGCCCAGGTAGCGCACGGGGTCGAGGGGCTCGCGGGTGCCGCCCGCGGTAATCACCACGGTGCGTCCGGCCAGCGGACCGGATGCGGCGGGCACCTCCCGAGCCGCGCTCTCGACGGCCTCGGGGCCTCCATCGCCGTCGATGCTCATACCCTCAATGCTCACCGAGCCCAGGGTCGCCAGGCGTGCTGCGGCAGCGCGCTCCTGCTCCGTATCGGCGTACAGGGGCTGGGTCGGGGCGTAGCCGGGCGTATACACAGGGTGCGTGGAACGCTTCGGGAACCGCGCGATAACCTCCTGCGCCAGGCGGAAGATGTCCTCGGGCTCGGGCATGCGGCCGGGGCCGGAATCCGGGCCCGTCAGACGACCAATCGCCGGTTCAATCACGTGGTAGCCCCACGAACGCAGAGTCTGCACGTTCGCGCGGGTCGCCGGGTTCTCCCACATCTGCGTGTGCATGGCCGGGGCCAGAATCACGGGCGCGTGCGTGGTCAGCACGGTCGCCGACAGCAAATCGTCCGCGCGTCCAGCGGCCAGGCGGGCCAGCAGGTCCGCGGTGGCCGGAGCAATCACCACGGCATCGGCCTGCTCGGCCTGGCGCACGTGGTTCACCTCGGGCACGCGCTCGAACACATCGGTCGAAACGGGGTTGCCGCTCAGCGCCTCCAGGGTGGGAACCCCCACGAACTTGGTCGCGTTCAGGGTGGGCATGGCGATGACCTCGTCACCATTCTTCGCAAAAAGGCGAAGGAGCATCGCCGCCTTATACGCGGCGATGCCCCCTCCCATACCAACGATAATGCGCATGGTACGTCAGATAATCCTTAAACTAGCCGGTCGGCTCGTTACTCGGCGTGGTCGTCGAGGATAACCTCTTCAATCGCGATGACCTCGTCGCTACCGGCGGGAATGTACTCTTCCTCGATAGCGTCGGGGTACTCGGTGACGCTGAAGTCAATCAGAGCGTTCGGCTCTTCAGCGATCGGGTAACCGTCCTCGTTGAACTTGGTGCCGGGCTGGTGCTCAGCCTCAACGCGGTCGGTAATAATCTCGCGCATAGCAACCGACAGGGACTTCTCAGTCGAATCAGCGTCAACCAGCGGGCCGATGTGAGGGTTCTTGGAATCCTGCAGGTTAGCGTAGTACGCGTTAATCTGGCGGGCGCGGCGGGCACCGAAAATCACCAGGCCGTACTTGGACTCTGCCTTCTCGATCAGCGAGTCTGCGCTGGGGCTCACGATGCCCTCGGGAGTAACGCCGTCAACGAAGTTGTAGTCCTCGTGTTCCTTGATTTCGTTTGCCACTAAAAACTCCAAAGATCTTGATGGATGTACGTACCGAACACCCTTCGCGGGGCACCCACGCTCGGATTCGGGCGGGCATGGGAAGGGATCGGCCAAAACTAAAGAACCATTCTACCCTCTCGGCGGCCAAAAAGCACGTACCGGATGGTGGAGAAGACGCAAAAGGGCGGGTCACGCTATTTCTGCGTGACCCGCCCCTCACTGCGGAAGACCTACGCGGCGCCAATCAGCTCGGCAATTTCCCGAGCCGCACGCTCCACGCTGTCGTTCACCACCGTCACGTCGAATTCCTTCTCGGCAGCCAGCTCAACCTTCGCGGTTTCCAGACGACGAGCCTGTTCCTGCTCGCTCTCGGTACCGCGGCCCTTCAGACGCGACACCAGCTCATCCCAGCTCGGCGGGGCCAGGAAAATCAGGCGGGCGTCAGGCATGGTCTCACGAATCTGGCGAGCACCCTGCAGGTCAATCTCAAGGATCACCGGGTGGCCAGCGTCCAGAGCCTCCTGCACCTTAGCGCGTGGAGTGCCGTACTTATTCTTACCGTGTACCACCGCGTACTCCAGCATCTGGCCGTCGGCAATCATCTGATCAAACTCGTCCATAGAGACGAAGTAGTAGTGAACACCGTCGACCTCACCGGGGCGAGGATCGCGAGTAGTTGCGGACACCGAGAACCACACCTTCGGATAGTTCTCGCGAATGTACTGGCACACCGTACCCTTACCAACGGCGGTGGGGCCGGCCAGAACGGTCAAAGTCGGCTGAGACATAGCTTCCTTCCAGATGCGCCGCCGCACGCGCGGGGCGCAAACACTTTAGGACTGAGAAGATTCAGAAGACTGAGCAGCAGTCCTACGACGTGCACGGTTGAGATACCGCGAATTACGGTTGAAGTACTCCACCATCTTGCGACGCTGGTGAACGCCAAGACCACCCAGACGACGGGTCGGCGCAATATGAAGTTCTTCAATGATGCGTTCTGCTCGAACGGCACCAATGCCCGGAAGTGCGCGCAGCATCTGCCCCACCGGCATTTTAGCCAGTGCAGGGTCGGAATCGACCATATCGAGAACCTGACGTACGGAAAGTTCGCGTTCACTCAGTGCACGCTTAATTTCCTGGCGGTGTGCTCGGGCAAGTACTGCCTTCTCGCGGGCGGAGGCGCGCGCATCCTCGGTTAACGGAGTCAGCGGCATGGTTGGATCCCCCATTTCTGCGAGTATTGAATTTTACTTATCAACTAATGTATCACGAATGTCTCGGGGGGCCCCGCTCCATTCGCGGCACTTCCTACGCACCAACAATGCGTCTACGCACGTCAGCACGTAAATTCCGGAAGCACTCTTTCTAGCATAGCGGAGTTACCGCCCGATCAAAAGCCACGCGCAGACGAAGCCAATACTGTTTGGTCACACTGCCGGATGCGCGGCCCCTCCCCCACCCTCACGAGTCCCTCCGCAATGGCCTGAAAACGCCACGGCACTCCGCCCGGCAAGAATCGGGTCGCTCACACGCGGGGGCACACGTAGCGGGCCGTCCGGCGAGCGTATCCCGGCGGTGAGCGCAGAAAAGGGGTGCGCACCCCGGCGAGGCTCCCGAAGGAGCCGGCCGCGGCGCGCAACCCATCAAGGCTTAGCTATACGCTGAGCGCGGACTATGCGCCGCGAGCAGCCAGCAGATCGTCGCGAGCAGCCTGAGCCGCCTGCGCCAGATCCTCAACCGACGGACCGGCAGAGAGCACACCGCGGCTGGAATTCACCAGCACCTGCGACTCCACGCCCGCGAACACGCGGTACAGATCGGCCGCCGAGGCACCCTGCGCACCGTAACCAGGCGACAGAATCGGGCCGTTGAAGGAACCCAGGTCAATGCCCAGGTCCACGAGCGCCTGACCGACGGTCGCGCCAACCACCAGACCGCACGGACCCATCTGCTCCCACTCGCGGGACGCGTTCTCGGCTACCGCCGCAGCGATAATGCGCTTGGCCACAGCGCCCTCGGACTCCGAGGCGCCCACGTGCTGCACGCTCTTACCCTCGGGGTTCGAGGTCAGCGCCAGCACAAAGGTGCCGCGGTCGTTCTGCGCGGCCAAATCCAGTGCCGGACGCAACGACTCAAAACCCAGGTACGGGCTCAAAGTCACCGAATCGGTGCCCAGCGGCGAAGACGAGCCGAGCCACGCATCCGCATACGCCTTCATGGTCGAACCGATGTCGCCGCGCTTCGCGTCAGCCACAATCAGCACGCCGTCAGCAGCGGCGCGGGCGAACAGCGCCTCCAGCACGGCCAGGCCGGCCGAACCGTGACGCTCAAACAGCGCCACCTGCGGCTTCAGCGCGGCCGCGAAGGGGGCACACCCCTCGTACACGGCCTCGGTGAAGGCGGCCAGACCCTCGGCGGAATCCTCCAGGCCCCACTGTTCCAGCAGGTTCGGGTGCGGGTCAATACCCACGCACAGCGGGCCGCGCTCGGCCATGGCCTTCGCCAGGCGATCACCGAAGGAAGCGGACATTACGCCTCGCCACCCTCGGAAGCCAGGCGAGCCTCCACAGCGGCGGCCAGCTTAACGTCGTGCTCCTGCAGGCTCATGATGTCCCAGCTGTGCTCGCGCAGAGCGGTAATCGCCTGAACGGCGGCGGCAAATTCGGAGATGGTGGTCATCACCGGGCAACCGACCGACACGGCGGCGGCACGAATCTCGTAGCCGTCACTACGAGCGGCACCACCGGCGGGGGTGTTCAGAATCAGGTCGATGTCACCGTTGCGGACCATATCCACAATCGAGTGTTCGCCGTTTGCCTCAGCAAACTTCGAAGCCACCAGAATCGAGTTCAGGCCGTTGCGGCGCAGAATCTCGGCGGTACCACCGGTCGAAACAATCTCGAAGCCCAGCGACTCCAGCATCTTCGCGTAGATGATGACGTTACGCTTGTCGTGGTTAGCCACCGAAATGAAGACCTTACCGGAAGTCGGCATCGGCGAACCTGCGCCGGCCTGAGCCTTCGCGAACGCGGTGTCGAAGTGCTGGTCCAAGCCCATGACCTCACCGGTCGAGCGCATTTCGGGGCTCAACAGCGAATCGACCACCACACCCTCAGGAGTGCGGAAGCGGGCGAACGGCAGAACCGCAGCCTTCACAGCAATCGCGGTCTCCTGCGGCAGGGATGCGCCATCCATGTGCTGCGGCAGGTAGCCCTCAGCCTTCAGCTCGGCGATGGTCTTACCCAGACCAATAAGCACTGCGGCCTTAGCCAGCTGCACGCCGGTAGCCTTCGACACGAACGGAACGGTACGGGATGCACGCGGGTTAGCCTCAATCACGTACAGGTTCTCGGAAACGTAGGCGAACTGAATGTTAATCAGGCCGCGCACGCCGGTACCGCGAGCAATCTTCTCGGTAGCGTCCTTCACCTTCGCCACGATGTCCGGGCCGAGAGTAATCGGGGGCAGGGTGCAGGAGGAGTCACCAGAGTGAATACCGGCTTCCTCAATGTGCTCCATGACGCCGCCCAGGTACAGCTCCTGGCCGTCGAAGAGAGCATCCACGTCAATCTCGATGGCGTCCTCAAGGAACTTGTCAATCAGAGCCGGCTGCGAGGGCGAAACCTCAGTAGCGTTCTCCAGGTAGCGGGCCAGGTTAGCCTCGTCGTAGACGATCTCCATGCCGCGGCCACCCAGCACGTACGAGGGGCGAACCAGAACCGGGTAACCAATCTCGTCGGCGATGCGCTTAGCGCCCTCGAAGGTGAACGCGGTGCCGTTCTTGGGCGAAATCAGGCCGCCCTCCTCCAGCACGCGGGAGAACTCGCCGCGGTCCTCGGCCAGGTCGATGGCCTCGGGGGTGGTGCCCAGAATCGGCACGCCCGCATCCTTCAGGGCACGAGCCAGCTTCAGCGGAGTCTGACCGCCCAGCTGCACGAACACACCCATCAGGCCGCCGGTACGACGCTCAGACTCGACGATTTCAAGCACGTCCTCAAGGGTCAGCGGCTCGAAGTACAGGCGGGTCGAGATGTCATAGTCGGTCGAAACGGTCTCGGGGTTGCAGTTGACCATGACAGTCTCGTAACCGAGCGAACGCAACACCATGGAAGCGTGCACGCACGAGTAGTCGAACTCAATACCCTGACCGATACGGTTCGGGCCCGAACCCAGAATCATAATCGAGGGCTTCTCGTGAGGCGCAACCTCATCCTCCATATCGTAGGAGGAGTAGTGGTACGGAGTGAACGCCTCAAATTCGGCAGCACAGGTGTCCACGGTCTTGAAGACCGGGCGGATACCCAGAGCGTGGCGAACACCGCGCACAACATCCTCAGAAGAGCCGATAATCTCAGCAATCTGAGCGTCAGAGAAACCGTGGCGCTTAGCCAGCTTCAGGGTCTCCGGGTCAAGGTGGTCACGCTTAGCGTGAACCACGCCAGCAACCTCATTCAGCAGCACCAGCTGATCCAGGAACCACGGGTCAATCTTGGTAGCCTCGTGCAACTGCTCCACGGTAGCGCCAGCCAGCAGAGCCTGCTGAACCTGGTAGATACGCTGAGTGGTCGGAACCTTCGTCTTCTCAATCAGCTCAGCCAGCTCAGCCTCAGACAGGGTCAGCGGCTTGAACGAGAAGGACGCACCCTTCTGCTCCAGCGAACGCATCGCCTTCTGTAGAGCCTCAGTGAAGTTACGGCCCAGGGCCATAGCCTCACCAACACTCTTCATGGTGGTGGTCAGGGTCGGGTCAGCAGCCGGGAACTTCTCAAACGCGAAGCGCGGAACCTTCACAACCACATAGTCGAGGGTCGGCTCGAAGGACGCCGGGGTCTTCTGGGTGATATCGTTCGGGATCTCATCCAGGGTGTAACCCAAGGACAGCTTGGTCGCAATCTTCGCAATCGGGAAGCCGGTAGCCTTCGATGCAAGCGCCGAAGAACGAGACACGCGCGGGTTCATCTCAATGACGATGACGCGACCGGTCTTCGGGTCAATCGCGAACTGGATGTTACAACCACCGGTGTCCACGCCAACCTCACGAATCACGTTGATCGCAATATCGCGCAGCTTCTGGAACTCACGGTCAGTCAGGGTCAGTGCGGGTGCCACGGTGATGGAGTCACCGGTGTGCACGCCCACGGGGTCGAAGTTTTCGATGGAGCAGACGACCACGACGTTGTCGTTGGTGTCACGCATCATCTCCAGCTCGTATTCCTTCCAGCCGAGGATGGACTCCTCCAGCAGGACCTCGCTAGTCGGCGAGTACTGAATACCGGCGCCGGCAATACGGTGGAGGTCTTCCTCGTTGTACGCCATACCCGAGCCGAGACCACCCATGGTGAAGGAGGGGCGGACCACCATCGGGTAGCCCAGCTCCTTAGCGGCTTCCAGCGCCTCCGGCATGGAGTGAACAATCACCGAACGGGCAGACTCACCACCGGCACGCTCCACCACGCCCTTGAATGCTTCACGGTCCTCACCGAGGTTAATCGCCTCAATGTTTGCACCAATCAGCTCAACATTGTACTTCTCGAGGATGCCACGCTCACCCAGCTCAATAGCCGCGTTCAGTGCAGTCTGACCACCCAGAGTCGGCAGGATTGCATCCGGCTTTTCCTTAGCGATGATCTTCTCAATCACCTCGGGGGTGATAGGTTCAATGTAAGTGGCGTCCGCGAACTCAGGGTCAGTCATGATAGTTGCCGGGTTCGAGTTCACGAGGATGACGCGCACACCCTCATCCTTCAGGACGCGCAGCGCCTGAGTACCGGAGTAATCGAATTCCGCAGCCTGACCAATGACAATGGGGCCGGAACCGATGACGAGGACGCTATTAAGGTCAGTACGACGAGGCATTTATGCTTCCTTTGCAGTCTTGGTTGCGACCATCAGGTCGATGAAACGGTCAAAGAGGTAGGCGGAATCGTGCGGGCCCGCAGCAGCCTCGGGGTGGTACTGCACGGAGAACGCGGGGATGTCCTTACAGGTCAGGCCCTCAACCACGTTGTCGTTCAGACCCACGTGCGAGACCATGACCTGACCAAACTCGGCATTGGGTGCAGTTACATAGTCGCCAATGGGGGCGTCCACAGCGAAGCCGTGATTATGCGCGGTAATCTCAACCTTGCCGGTGGTCTTATCCATAACGGGCTGGTTGATACCGCGGTGGCCGAAGGGCAGCTTGTAGGTGCCGAAGCCCAAAGCTCGGCCAAGCAACTGGTTACCGAAGCAGATGCCGAAGAACGGGGTGCCCTTACGCAGCACGCCCTGCAGCAGCTCAACCTGTTCATCAGCGGTTGCCGGGTCACCGGGGCCGTTGGAGAAGAACACGCCGTCAGGGTTGTAGGAGTAGATGTCCTCAAGGGTTGCGTTCGCGGGCAACACGTGCACGCGCACACCACGCTCAGCGAAACGCTGCGGGGTCATCGACTTAATACCCAGGTCCAGGGCGACGATGGTTGCAACCGGAGGGGCGAACCAGTTGAACTGGTGCGGCTCAACAGTGTATACGGTATCCACTGAAACGGAGTCAGCAAGCTTACGACCAGCCATCGGCTCGGAGGCGCGCACCTCCTCCAGCAGTTCAGCCTCGGGCCGTTCTGCGTACTCACCGGAGAACACGCCCGCACGCATCGAACCGCTCGAACGCAGGCGGCGGGTCAGGGCGCGCGTGTCAATGCCCTGAATACCGATGATACCCTGCTCAATGAGCTCTTCGTCGAGGGTGCGCTCGGAACGCCAGTTGGATGCCACACGTGCGGCGTCACGAACCACGTAGCCGGCAACCCAAATCTTGCGGGATTCAGCGTCGGTGGTGTTCACGCCGGTGTTGCCAATATGCGGAGCGGTCTGAACTACAATCTGACCCGCGTAAGAAGGGTCGGTCAGGGTCTCCTGGTAGCCGGTCATGCCGGTGGAGAATACTACCTCGCCCAGGGACGCGCCGGTTGCGCCGTAGCCGTAGCCGCGGTAGACGGTGCCGTCCTCCAGGACGAGCAACGCGCGGTCCGTACGCAGGGCGCCGGATCGTGTCATGTCAGTCATGCTCTCTTTTCCTTTTCTCTGGTGTTCTCCCCCGCTTCCTGTACGGCCTCTACCGTGCAGGTTCCGGGGTAGTCTATGGTGCCTTCGGCGGGTTGTTCGCCTGCCGTCAGGCAAAATCTATGGGTGTGCGGGTGCGCCGGGGATGTTGGTCCGGGGTACTTTGCGGGAGTGCTCCGCAAGGTCCCCGATGCCGGTTAGGCTTCCGGTTCTGCCGCCCACTTTTCGGGCGCATCCACCGCGTTCGGGGCAACGCGGCGCAGCTCCTGCAGTACCGCCTGCTTGTCCTCGGCGTAGCGGGTGCGGAAGCCAGTCTGCACGCGGTGCCCGTCCAGGGTCCAGCCAATAACGACCAGGCCATCCTTCTCCACAACCTTGCCCGCCATACCGCGGTCAGTGGTAATGACCGCAAGCTTCTTCGCCGGAATCCACAGGTCCTTCGCGCCGTTACGGGTGAAGATGATGCTGTCCGGGTAAATCAGCAGGGTGGACTTGCTCTTGAAGCCGAGCGAATCGAAACCGACGCGGTCCAGCCAGTTACCGAAAATCGTGGTGCTGACGTACTCGCCCTCAAAAGCGGCATCGGCGGTCATGCCCTCGTAGCGTTCGGGAACTTCCTTGAGAGAACCGAACATGTTCGCCTGGCGTGCCAGGCGCGAGCGCCATCCGTGCCACATGCCGTAGATGCATAGCGCAACCAGGGCGATGCAGATGATGGCGGTCAGGAGCTTTCCCACGTGGGTTCTCTCTTTCGGTTTGGGTCGCGGGTCTGGATTGGTGGGGTTGGGAGGCGGTACTCCCGGC
>OFDA01000292.1_pt1 | contig 21812 bp, 17 predicted proteins | sample 1520921 | NCBI WGS metagenome assembly OFDA01 (sample SAMEA2699028, study PRJEB24076) | metagenome
GCGGAGCACCCGAGAGGGTGGGTTCCCCTGCAGGAGCGCAGGAAGGTGCGCACCGGCGCGTCCCGTAGAAATGTGAATACCGCCCTCAGAACCGGTTAGTTGCCGGTCATGCCCAGCAGCTCATTCGCGCGAACGCGAGCCCAACGCTCCGCGTTCAGCACAGCCTCCAGCGTCAAATCAGCGTCAGAGACAGCCTCAGCGCTACCGGCGTGCTCCTCCAGCACGCGTGCCACCGAATCGACAATGTCGGTAAAGCGAATCGCGCCCGCATGGAATGCTGCCACGGCTTCCTCATTGGCGGCGTTGAACACTGCCGGGTGCGTACCGCCGACCTTACCGGCGTCCTTGATCATACGCACGGCGGGGAATGCTTCCTCATCCAGCGGCTCGAAAGTCCAGGATGCTGCCTTTGACCAGTCGCATGCGGGCACGGCGCCGGGGATGCGGTGCGGCCAGGTCAGACCCAGCGCGATAGGCAGAACCATGCTCGGCGGAGATGCCTGCGCAATGGTCGAGCCGTCCACGAACTGCACCATGGAATGCACGATGGACTGCGGGTGAACCGCCACGTCAATACGGTCCAGGTCCACGCCGAACAGGTGGTGTGCCTCAAGCACTTCGAGTGCCTTGTTGACCATGGTTGCAGAGTTGGTGGTGACGACCAGGCCCATGTCCCAGGTGGGGTGTGCGAGCGCCTGCGCGGGGGTCACGTCGTGCAGCTGTTCGCGCTTGTAGCCGCGGAACGGGCCGCCCGAGGCGGTGAGGATGAGTCGGTCGATTTCGGCGTCGGTTCCGGAGGCGAGCGCTTGCGCAATTGCTGAATGTTCCGAGTCGACGGGCACCATGGGAATGTCCAGAGGCGAGGCGTCCACGGCAGCGCGTACGAGCGGGCCGCCTGCGATGAGGGACTCCTTGTTGGCGAGCGCCACGCGGTAGCCGCTGTTGAGGGCAGTGAGGGTCGGTTCCAGGCCGATGGAGCCGGTGATGCCGTTCAGGACGGTATCTGCCGGGTGTGCGGCGGCCTGTACGGAGGCTTCGGGGCCGTGGGCGATCTGCGGGGTGTAGCCGGTGACTCCGGCTTCGGAGGCTGCCGCTTCAATGAATTCGCGCAGGCGCTGCGCGTCGGCGGCGGTGCCGCTGGTGGCGACCAGTTCGGCGCGCACGTGCACTGCCTGGCGTGCGAGCAGTTCGAGGGATCGGGAGCCAGCCGAGAGGGCGACGACCTTCAGCGGTGCGTCAGCGGAGGAGGCGCAGGTGCCTTTGAGCGCGGCGAGGTGATCGATGACTTCCATGGCCTGGGTGCCGATGGAACCGGTTGAGCCGAGGAGGGTGACGCGCTGCGGTGCGCGGGTGAGTTCTGTGAGGGCGTCGGTGAGGCGGTCGCGGCTACCGCCGACGCGTGCTGAGGATCCAAACTTCATGGTTCTAGTGTCTCACGAGCTCGCGGGTGCGTCCGGGTACTGGCGCCGCTCCTCAGCGCAGAAGAGCTCTCAGCATAGAAGAATCCCCCACCCTGTAACGGGGCGGGGGATTCAACACATACGGTTTAGAGCAGGTCTTGCAGTAGCTCAATGCAGCGGTCTAGGAAGGCGTCCACCTGCGTCTCGTCGTAGCTGACGGTGCCCGAGGCCGGGCGGAACATTGCGTGGCGCACAACCGAGGGGTCGAGGGGCTCCTCGCTGTTGAGCTGGGCGTAGACGTGGTCGCAGACGGCGTCCACATCGCCAACGAAGTAACCCATGTAGCGGCGCTTGCTAGGGCGGCGGAATCGTTCGCCGACAGGTCGTTCCAGGCGCCCAGCAAGCAACTCACCGGTTTCGACGAGGGAGCGTTCCCAATTGTCCAGGCCGTACGCCTCAATGTAGCGGCTACGCTCGAGCTTGGCGAAACGCTCCTCAATCTTTTCGAGGGCGCGGTCAACCACATCGAGCTTGTAGCCGCCGGGCTCTTCCCGGAAGATCACCTGACGAATCCGTCGGGAGGTGTAGAGATCTTCGGGGAGCTCAGATGCTCCGCTGAGCTTCTCGTAGTCCTCGGCGAGGCGGGTGAACAGGCGGTCTACTTCACTACGCTTGTAGCCGGGTTCGGTTTCTCCGGCACGGGCAAATCCGCCTCCGCGGGTGGTGCTGGCCAAGGTGACTCCTCTCAACGACTGAACTTTAAGAATACCAACGTCGAGGCCGCATCGTACAAGAACCTGCGGGTCATGTCTCAGATGCGTACCTCATCTCCGACAACCATCTTGATGCACGGAACCAGGTACACAGACCCGAGCACACACAAGCGGGGTGCCCCTCCCCCACTGTGGGAGAGAAACACCCCGCTGAGCGTCATGCCGTTAGAGGGGCATCACGAAAACGAAGATGAGGCAACCGACCGCGGCCGCAAACAGAATTGAGTCGAGGCGGTCCATCATACCGCCGTGCCCGGGCAGGATATTCGACATATCCTTCACGCCCATACGGCGCTTAAAGACGGACTCCACCAGGTCGCCAGCAGTGGAAGCGATCACCATCACCGCGGCGAAGGGAATACCCCAGAACCAGGGCGAACCCATCACGGCGAAAGCAATAGAAGCGACCAGGGCCGAGCCAACGTAGGAACCGGCCAGGCCCTCCCAGCTCTTCTTCGGCGAAATCCGCGGCGCCATGGGATGCTTGCCCCAGTTCACACCGGCGATATAACCGAAAGTGTCGTTGCTGACGGCCATGAGCAGAATCATGAGGATTCCCTGCACGCCGTGCTCACTCCGGAAGTACACCATCGCGGTACCCAGCATAAGGGGAATCCACAGCACGGCCAGCAGGCCTCCAGCCCATGACCTCAGCGGAGACACCCTGCGATCAGCTCGCGGAGCGTAAGAAGCCAGCAGAAGCAACAACAAAGTCACGCCCACCGCAAGCCACAACCCGCCGAATCCTGCGGCGTAACCGCAGGCCACCGACACCGCTGCGAGGACCCCCAGCGGAACAGCAAGGATACCGTAACCGCGACGGGTATTGAAGACGGTAGCCACTTCCCAGACGCCTATCCCGGCGGCCACGGCGGCAAAAGCCACCAGGACCGGCTGGATGAAAAAGCCCAACACCAGAACGAGGCCGAAGCTCACACCCACACCGATAGCGGCGGGTAGGTTACGGCCGGCTTTGGAGGCGGGCTTAGCGTTCTCAGAAGTAGTATTCATTCTCTATCCCCGGTTGGCGGGGCAGAGCAGTGAGCGCTACTGTCCCTTCCTTCGCTTCGTTGCGTGTCGTGATGAGGATTTAGACCTCGAGGAGCTCAGCTTCCTTGTGCTTGTACAGAGCGTCGATCTGCTCGACGTGCTTCTTGGTCAGAGCGTCCAGGTCCTTCTCAGCGCGTGCGCCCTCGTCCTCACCAATTTCGCTGTCCTTGACGAGCTTGTCGATGGAGGTCTTAGCGTGACGGCGCACGTTACGGATAGAGACGCGTGCCTCCTCAGCCTTCTGGTTGACGAGCTTGGTGTACTCCTTACGGCGCTCAGCGGTCATTTCAGGCATAACCACGCGGATAGCTGCGCCGTCGTTGCTGGGGTTAACACCCAGGTCGGAGTCGCGCAGAGCCTTCTCAATAGCGGCCAGAGCGGTCACGTCGAACGGAATGATCTTGACGGTGCGTGCATCCTCAACGTTGAAGGACACCAGCTGCTGCAGAGGAGTAGGAGCGCCGTAGTACTCGGCGGTCAGGCCGCTGAAGATGGCGGGGTTCACGCGGCCGGTACGGACCTTGGCGAACTCGGTCTTGGTTGCTTCGATGGTCTTTTCCATCTTCTCGCCGGCTTCGGCAAGGATTTCTTCGATCACGGAAGGATCTCCTTAGTCGTAATTCTGGTGTGCAGAATTGTCGGTGGGGCGCGTTCCTCACTCTCCCGTTGCTCTGCCGCATGCACTCCGGGGCGTCAGACCCCAAATATGCGGAGGAGGCATGAACACATACGAAAGATGGTGAACGCCATGGTTTCTATCAGTTTAGACGGTACCAGCGGGCAGGGCGAGTTAGGCTCTACCCGCCCGGTACCGTGACGTTATTACGCGCCCGAGAGCGCGGTGTGACGGGCCGGATGCGCACCTAGCGGGTGACGAGGGTACCCATCTTCTCGCCCAGAATCGCGCGGGTCACGTTGCCCTCGCCCTGCATGCCGAACACACGCATCGTCACGTTGTTGTCGCGGCACAGGGAGAACGCGGTTTGGTCCAGCACGCGGATGTTACGCTGCATGGCCTCATCGTAGGTGAGGTTGTACAGGCGCTCAGCGTTGGGATCCTTGTTGGGGTCCGCAGTATAGATGCCGTCCACACCGTTCTTGGCGACCAGCACCTCGTCGGCGTGGATCTCCAGGGCGCGCTGGGCAGCCACGGTGTCGGTGGAGAAGTAGGGCAGACCCGCACCAGCACCGAAGATCACGACGCGGTCCTTCTGCATGTGGCGGATAGCGCGGCGCGGAATGTAAGTCTCAGCGACCTGCGGCATAGTGATAGCAGACTGAACACGGGTGTCGATACCCTCCTGCTCCAGGAAGTCCTGCAGGGCCAAGGAGTTCATAACGGTACCGAGCATACCCATGTAGTCCGCGCGAGAGCGGTCCATACCAGCCTGAGAAAGCTCAGCGCCACGGAAGAAGTTACCGCCACCAATCACAATGGAGGTCTCAACCTCGCCGACAGTTGCGGCAATCTGCTTGGCGATGCTACGAACCACCTCGGTAGAGATGCCGACTTCACCACCACCAAAAACCTCACCGGAGAGCTTGAGCAGCACGCGGCGGCGGCCGGTCTCATCACGGTGCATCGGGCGGGAATTCGCTTCAGTCATGGTTCCTCCAGTGGCTTTTTCAAAGAATAGTGTGGGCGGGTTAGTGCCGCCCGGTCCCTATCAAGGATACAGCAAAGCCGGGTAGCCACCACTGGTGACTACCCGGCCCAACGCTATAATCCAAACCTCACTTTTCGCCCCTAATCGAAGCGAATCAGTTTAGACGCAGAACGTGATGTCGTTCCTTATGCACCCACGCGGAAACGTGCGAATGCGGTTGCGGTTGCGCCAGCCTCGGACAGGACCTGTGCAACAGACTTCTTGGAGTCCTTTGCGAAGTCCTGGTCCAGCAGGGTGTTCTCCTTGAAGAAGCCCTTCAGACGACCCTCAACGATCTTGTCCAGAATCTTCTCGGGCTTGCCCTCTGCAATTGCGGTCTCGCGAGCAACGCGCTTCTCAGTCTCAATCTGGTCTGCGGGGATGGACTCGGAGTCCAGGTACTTGGGGCTCATTGCAGCAATGTGCACTGCCACGTCGTGTGCAATCTCGTCGGTGTTCTCACCGGAGACAGCCAGCAGAACGCCAACCTGTGCGGGCAGGTCCTTGGAAGTCTTGTGCAGGTACACTGCAACGTGCTCACCCTCAACGCGTGCAACGCGGCGGACAACGATCTTCTCGCCCAGCAGTGCGCCAGCGTCGGTGGTCAGCTCCTCAACGGTCTTGCCCTCGTAGGTTGCAGCCTTCAGTTCTTCCAGGGTGGAAGCGTTAGCAGCAATAGCGGCCTCGAGCACGTTCTGACCGAATGCGATGAAGGGGTCGGACTTTGCCACGAAGTCGGTCTCGGAGTTGACCTCAACCATGTAGCCGACGCCGTTCTCGACGCGTGCAGCCACCAGGCCCTCAGCGGTTGCGCGACCCTCGCGCTTGGTGATGCCCTTCAGACCCTTAACGCGGATGATCTCGGCAGCCTTCTGCTGGTCGCCGTTTGCCTCGTCCAGAGCCTTCTTGACGTCGAGCCTACCTGCGCCGGTCTTCTCGCGCAGTGCCTTGATGTCTGCTGCGGTGTAGTTCGCCATTGTGAACTCCTTGTGTTGCTGTAATAATCGGGAAATTTCCCGGTGGTACTATGGCGGACGGCGCCGCGCCCAGGTCAGGGCGGGCGCCGTCCGAACGTGGTCCCCGCGGGTGGGGGCCACAAAGCATAAAGCTTAGTAGGCTAAGAAAACTTACTTAGCTGCCTCTTCAGCCTTTGCAGCCTCGTGCTGCTCCAGGAGCTCGCGCTCCCAAGCTGCCATGGGCTCCTCAGCTGCTTCGGTCTTGCCGTTCTTCTTAGCGTTGCGCTCGATCAGGCCGGCTGCGACAGCGTCAGCAATCACGCGGGTCAGCAGGTTGACGGAGCGGATAGCGTCGTCGTTACCGGGGATCGGGAAAGCAACTTCGTCGGGGTCGCAGTTGGTGTCGAGGATAGCAACAACGGGGATGCCCAGCTTCTGAGCCTCGTTAACTGCCAGGTGCTCCTTCTTGGTGTCAACAACCCACAGCAGGGAGGGAACCTTGGTCAGGTTACGGATACCACCGAGGGTCTTCTCGAGCTTCTCGAACTCGCGACGCATCAGGAGCAGTTCCTTCTTGGTGTAGCGAGAGCCTGCCACATCGTCGAAGTCAACCTGCTCGAGTTCCTTCATGCGCTCGATGCTCTTGGAGATGGTGGTGAAGTTGGTCAGCATACCACCGAGCCAGCGGTGGTTCACGTAAGGCATGTTCACGCGGGTTGCCTGCTCAGCAATAACTTCCTGAGCCTGCTTCTTGGTACCCACGAACAGGATGTTGCCACCGTGTGCGACGGTCGACTTAACAGCCTCGTATGCCTTGTCAATGAAGGCGAGGGACTGCTGCAGGTCGATGATGTAGATGCCGTTACGCTCGGTCAGGATGAAGCGCTTCATCTTGGGGTTCCAACGGCGGGTCTGGTGACCGAAGTGAACGCCGGAGTCCAGCATTTCACGCATAGTTACGACGGGCATGTCGTCTCCTTTGTGGTGCCGCGCGGACCTCCCATCCGGGCTAGCCCAACGCGCGCATAGTAGTTATCAGTTTTTCCTGGCGGCGGTTAGCGTTCACGGTTACCCGTTCAGCTCAGGCCCTAACCACCCCGTATGGGTGGACCGAAGGTCCCTTATCGGCTCCCCGTTTGAGGATGCCGCTCACGCCGCGCGTCGTCAGTGATGCCCTACGGATGCCTCTCAGAGGAGGGAATATCCGCGCAGGCACACTGCAATACGACATTGTACCGTATTTTGTGCGATTAATCCGCAAGAGAGGACATAGAGCCCTCCCCCGATTGCACCGGTGTGTTCAGTAGCACTGTGGATGAAGGATTTTCTACCGGAACCGGCGGATTTGTCCACATTTCTCGGCACGCTGTGGCAACCCGGTTGAATACATGATGAGCTCACTCTATGAAGAACACTTTGAAGGCTCTAGAGCGAGCACTGCGGGGCTTCGCCCTCCTGGCCTGTTGCCTGCTGGGTGCGGGTAGCCAGAGCCATGTGACTGGAACGAGTATCGAGGCTGCCACGACCGTTACGGCCTCGGTCACGGAGGCACCTGGCCCCAACGCTGCGGGTGGCACAGACCCTGTCACCGTTGAGATCGCCTCCAGCCACACACGCTACCGCTCCCCCACCGCAGACTCCACCCCGCGGGTTATCCACCCTTTCGAGAAACCCGCCCAACGCTGGAGCGCCGGACACCGTGGAGTGGATCTGGCCGTGCCCGAACACGACCGGCACGTCTACGCACCGGCTTCGGGGAAAGTGGTGTTCAGCGGCATGGTCGTCAACCGCAAAGTACTGGTCCTTGCGCATCCGGATGGGCGGCGTAGCACCTTCGAGCCCATGGACGAGGCGCTCCCGGTCGGCACCGAAGTAACGACCGGGGACGTCATCGGCACCGTCGCCGCCCCTGATAGCGCTGGCGAGAACGGCGAGCGCCCCTACCGGCGGTGCACCACCGTGTGCCTGTACTGGGGTGTACGCCAGGGAGGCGCCCACGGAGACGGCAGCGGCAAGGATGCCGAATACATCAACCCCATGAGCCTGCTAAGCTCACGAGATCCCAGCATTCTACTTCCGGTACCGGGCGGGTACTAGCCGTCGAGCGGCGGTTACATACCAGTATGCAGAAGACACCCGAAACAGCTGGATACAGCGATGGCCCGTCGCCCCCTTTCGGGAAACAACGGGCCACATACCCCAATCTGGAGCGCGCTCCCTGATGGAGCACCGCACCCGGAGGCTAGTTGCTATTTACTGGAGCACGTCACCGTCAGCATCGCCGAACTGGTTCGGCTGACTAGGCTGGTTCGGCTGTGCCGACTGCTGGCCGTACTGCGGCTGAACCGGCTGAGCAGGCTGCTGAGGAGCGCCCTGAGCTGGAGCCTGAGCGGGCATGGCAACCGTCGGATCGGCTTCACCCTGCACGGGCTGTGCCGCACCGGACTGAGTTACACCGGGCTGAGCCACGGTCTGGGGGCTGAAGACCTGTGTAGGCGAATCATCACCGGCAGCGTAAGCGGCACCCTGCTGCGGCTGGTAGCCGCCCTGTGCCGGATACGCGCCCTGTGCCGGATACGCGCCCTGGGCCGGGTAAGCAGCCTGCTGCTGGTATGCACCCGGGCCAGAAACACCCTGAGCCGGAGCAGCATAGCCCTGCGCAGCACCATAGGCCGCACCGGTTGCGCCTGCCGCAGTTGCGGCATAGGCGGCAGCGGTTGCCTCACGACGCTCACGACCCTTCGCACGAGCAGCCGCAATCTTCTTGCGGAAGAGGAACAGCAAGATCAGACCAACCAGAATCAGAGCCAGAATAATACCGTCCACGATCAGGTCGGTCAGGCTCGGACCGGAGGCAGGAATCGTCAGACCCGAGGTGTTAGTGACACCGTACTCGGTCTTGACGCTCAGCTCGCCGCCGTTGACGGAAATCTGCACACTCGAACTGTCCTTAACCTTGTTCACGGACTCAACCTTCTGCTGATCCATGGAGGAGAAGGTCGGGGCCTTGAAGGTGAGCTCGAAGGGAGCGCTGTAAGAGCTACCCAGCTTCGAGCTGAGCTTAATGACCGGGGTCACCGTGTAGTCGGAACCGAAGGGGTGGTAGCCACCCGAGCGGCTCACCGTAACCTTCGAGTCGGGCAGGTACTCGTTCAGACGCTGGTTGAACTCTGCTTCATCCTTACCGCGAACCTTCACGCTCACGACGGTGGAGTCACCGTCCTGGCGCACCTCGGTCTCGTCGTTACCGCCGCCGGCGAAAACGTCCTTGAGCTTCTGCTCAGCACCGGCAACATCTTCAGTCGGGAAGGCGTAGAGGAAGCGTGCCTCCATCGAACCGTCCAAGCCCAAGGAGGTTGCAACCTTCATGGACTTCATCGACACATCATGCGAAGAGACAAGGGTGAAGGTGGGCTTAATCTTGCTCGAGGAATCCGAGGAGCTCGAGTAGGAGGAGCTGGTGGCGCCGCTGTAGCTAGAGCCCGAGCGGTCCTTCAGAATCATGTTTACGCCGTAGCCCTCCGGGGAGCACAGCAGGGAGCAGTCCAGGGTACCCGAGACCTTCTTCACGACCTTGAAGGAGCCGTTGCTCTCGGTGACCTCACGACTGAAGGCCAGATCGGTGGTGCCCGCGCCAAAGATCTTCTTGAGCTTATCGCTCAGATCCTGCGAGGAGGAGGCATCAAAGACCAGGGTGCGGCCAATCTCGTCCTTAGCCGCATCGGTCGATGCGGAGGGCGCGGAAGTCTTAGCCTGGGTGGTCTCCAGACCCTTCTTCAGCTCGGAGCCGTCGGGCTTGACCTGGTTCAGGTAGGCATCCACAGCGGAAGAGGTCTCGGCAGCCATGATGTCCTTCGAAACGAAGGAAACAGTGGCGTGGTAGCCACCGTCCTTCTCGGCAGCCTCAATCACAACCTCACGGAAACCGTGGTCCTGGATATCCTTCGCGGAGATAGTGGAGCCACCAGAGTTCTTTACTTCCTTATCGCCGAACTTCACGGTGGTGTCGCCGTCGCTACTGAACACGCTGCTCTTACGCGAAGACTCAATCACGCCGTCAACCACGAGGGCCTCAGGAACCCAACCCAGCAGCTCCTTCGAGGTGAAGTTCTCCTTCACCTGGATACCCTGAACCAGGCCCTGGTTGGAGTTGAGGACCGTAATCAGCGGGGTGGTGGTAGAACCGGAGGCCTTCAGGATGCTAGCCACCTTAGAGCGGTACTCGTCAATCGAGGAGAAGGGCAGGGTGAAGGTCGCACGGGCCTTGTCACCCTCGGTCTGGATACCGCCGTATTCCAGGCCGTTAGGCAGGTGCTTACGGATAGAAGCATCCAGAGCCTGGGTACCGCCCTTAATCTTGTCCTGGTTGTCCTTGACGTCAAAGGAAACCTGCATGGTGCGGGTACCCTTATCGGTATTTTCGAGGCCCAGCTGGGTCTCAATCTTCGCACCGCAGGCACTCAGAATCAGGGCCGCGATGGTCAGCAAAACGGCCAGGAGCATCCAGCGCTGGCGGGAGCCGCGCTGAGCAGAATAAGTCAAAGTCTGCATATGTCCTCCCCTAAGCGCTCGTCATGCGGAAGGCAATGAAGTACACAACCATCACGGTCAGAACCCACGCGGTGCTCAGCAGTGCGTGCATAATAACAGGCGACTTAGCGGCGCGACCCAAACGGTTCAGGCCCAAGTAAATGAGCGCTTCACCCGAGAACACCGCAAAGGACATCAGCAGGCCCAGCAGCATAAAGATGAATCCGAAGCCCTCGTTGCTGCTGACGCCACGCATGAAGAGAGCAACCAGGCTCAGAAGAATGTACGTGGGAATTACGGGCAGGCTTGAAACCGCCACTACCTGCATCGAGGACGAGAAAGTCGCCGGAACCTTACCGATGCGGGCGGTCAGCATAATCTGCACGCCGCGCAGAATCAGCACTACGGCAGAAACCACGAGGAACATCAGGAAGGCGAGGAAGACCTGCCCAAAGGTGATTTTGTAAGCCACCAGGCTGTAGGCATCACGCAACATGAACTTCACGATGCCCAGCGACAGCTGAGTGAGGAAGAACGCCGAAATAATGGCATGCAGAAGGCTGGGGATAACCCAACCCCACACGCCCGATGCCGCAAGACGGGAGTTGGCCTGGCCGGGCTTACCGGCGAAGACCTCAAGGAAGGCATCCCAGGTGGAGCGCAGAGCCGTCACGAAGGGGTTCGGAGCGGCGGGGACGTAGACAGCCTGAGCGGGCTGACCAGGCTGGCCGGGCTGAGCCCCCGGGTAGGGCTGGCCCTGGACCGGCGGAATCGGCTGGCCAGCGGGCTGCTGAACCTGCGCGCCATAGGCGGGAGCACCCTGCTGAGTCGGCTGGGTGGGCTGTACCGGCTGCGCGGCCTGCGCGGACTGACCTGTCAGCGAAGCATCCAGCGCAGGGCGGGCGCCAGCATCATAGCCGTAGCCTCCTGCAGCAGAATCACCCTGCGACGGGTTATGGGGAGTGTTCTCCGACATTGAGATCCTCTCGTATGGTATGTCTGTCAATGATGCGAACCTACCGGTATCTTCCATACCCAAGGTGCAATCACAGTCTCTCTTTACATGAGACTCTTCCACAGTACCCTATCAACCGTAGGTATGCTCTCCGCGTGGTCATTTGTTGTAACTCGGGGTAAGACTATGGGTGTTACTCCTTCCAGCCCCTACCAATATGAGCTGCCAAGACAGTAAAAGCCCCGCCCGTCGACAAGTGGGTGAAGTCGACGGGCGGGGCCGTAGGGAGTGCGGGGCTCGAACCCGCGACCAAGGGATTATGAGTCCCCTGCTCTAACCTGCTGAGCTAACTCCCCATCCGGTGCAGTGGCGCAATACCAGGCCTTACCTGCCATCTGGCGCGTGCACCATCATCTAGGGTACCCGAAGGCACTCCTAAGAGTGAAAAACATTGCGGGCCGCCGCTGAGTGTCTCTCCCCTACGCGCAGTATCACGAGGGAACAGGCTGAGGCACCAGCGATTCCAAAGCCTCGGAGCTAGCCGGAACCGTTAGCGACGGGAAGCCAGGTAACGCTCATAAGGTGCGTTACTCACATAGAGCTCCTCGAAGGTACGCCAGGTATTCTCCGCGCTGTGGAAACCCACGATGCGGCGGGATTCACGGCCCATCTGCTCGCGTTCCTCAGGGGGTAGCGCGATGATAGCCTCCAGCTTCTCCGCCAGGTCCTTCGCGTTATTCGGCTCGAAAAGGTAGCCATTAACGCCCTGCTCAACCAGGTGGGGCAGAGCCAGGGCGTTGGCAAGAACCACCGGGGTGGAGGCACTCATTGCTTCCAACGAGACCAGGGACTGCAGCTCGGCGGTGCCAGGCTGGCAGAAAATATCGGCCATCTGGTAGACCTCGGGCAACTGATCGTCGGGCACGAAGCCACGGAAAATCACGCGGTCGGCCACACCGCAGTCGTGCGCCTTTTGTTCGAGAGCCTCACGCAACTCACCGTCGCCAGAGATATCGAGCACCACATGGTCGTACGATTTGGGCAGTAGCGAGAAGGCCTCGATGAGAACGTCCACGTTCTTCTCCTCGGCCAGGCGGCCCACAAAGGCGATACGCAACTCGCCGGGGACTTTGCCAATATCCGTGCCCTCAGCCAGCTCATAATTGCTAATTTCAATACCGTTCGAGACGGGCATGACGGGGTGGGTGAAGTGGCCCAGGTCGCGCATCGCATCCGCACCAATCTGGGTGGGGGTCGTGACCACAGCGGTACGAGCGAAGCAGAAACGCATGTCCTTCCAGGTGCAGCGGTCAATCAGACGCTTAATGGGCGCGGGGAAGGGTAGGAACGGGTCCAGGTTAGCGGGCATGAAATGGTTGGTCGCGATGACGCGAATACCACGGCGCTTCGCCTGGAAAATGAGGGCTCGGCCAATGATGTAGTGGCACTGCACGTGCACGACGTCGGGGCGCACTTCGTCAAGGATCTTGCCGACCTCAGACCAGATTTCCCAGGGGATGCAGATGCGGTTGGTCTCGTGAGTGGGGGGCAGGTGCGAGCGCAGACGATGCTCAATAATGCCATCCTCAACCTCGGTGCGGTAGCTGGGGCCGGGGATGGGGCTGGCGGCTACCACGTGCACGAAGTGGCCACGCTTGAGCATGGCGTTCGCGAGGCGGTGCCCGAATTGTGCCGCGCCATTAATATCCGGTGGGTAGGTCTCTGCGCCAATCAGAATCGTCTTTGCCTGGTTCATGACGGGGCTCCTCATCGGGTGTAGTGTGTCGGTGACTCGGGTTGGCGAATATCGCCGTAACCGTTCCTGTGTGCCGTATCTGCCTGTGGTCGCCGCGCGCGGAAGGGGCATCCTGTGGGGCACGACATTTGTCCATTCTACCGGGGACTCGCCGTGTTCTCTGACCTGCAAGGTGGGTTGGCCCCTGGGAATTGTCTCAAAAACATATTTGCCTCCGCCGCAGAGGTAAATTGCGGGTCTGCCGGGGCATAACAATGCCCCGACGGGCGGGGCCTGTCGGGGCATTGTGTTATTCGACCGGTGGTCGCGTGTGGCCGGTAGGTCGCTTAGCGGCGGACCAGGCGGTTCAGGAAGTGCAACACGGTCGCGATGGATGCGCCCAGTGCCGCAAAGGACTTCCAGCGGGCCTGCAGGACCTCGGGCTTGCGCACGTTCTCTGCCAGGCCGCGGCCGGTTGCTGCGGCAGTTGCAGCCACCTCGGAGGGCACTGCCTTGAGGGCGTCCAGAGCCTGCTGGGTGCTGTTCTGAACATCACCGGTGTAGGACTGCAGGTCGTCGCGCAGGGCAGCCAGGTGCTGGCGACGCTCTGCGGTGCGCTGCTTGAGCTCTTCGAAGGTCGGCGGCTTGGGCTCTTCCTCGCCGCGTGCCTTGCGTTCTTCGGCTTCCTTGCGGGCGCGTTCTGCGGCTTCTTCAGCTTCCTTAGCCTTCTGAGCGGCACGCTCGGCCTGCTCCTTCTTCAGACGCTCAGCGGACATGGCGGTGCCTTCCTTGAGAACGCCAAGGTCGAAGAGCAGACCGAAGATTGCAGACTCCGGCTTGAAGGGTAGCTGCGCCTTGACCTTCTTGAGGCCGACCAGCGCACAGATAGCCACGATAATCAGGAAGATAAGGGCAAAAATCAGTGCCGATGCCCAGTACGGCATGACGGTGCCGAGACCGAGGATTGCGGCGGCAACCAGGGCGATGATGAGGAAGAGACCGAAGACGGCGGCAACGCCGAAGAAAGCCGCGCCCTTACCAACGGCGATGCCCTTGGTCTTCAGCTCGTGCTTTGCAATCTGGATCTCGTCCTTGACCTGGCTAGGGCCGAGGGACTTGAAGGTTTTGCCAGCGTCGATGATGTTCGCGACGCCGGACTTAATCCCGCTGATGCCAGCAAAGAACCCCTTGGGTGCCTTGGGATTAGTAGTAGTGGTCATGACCACCTCTCCGTGACTCGTATTTGGAGGCTTCTGCTTCGCACTCCACCTCCTATATTTTAGCCCCTCACTCCAAGTGTTCGTGACCGTTTGAACGGAGGTTACAGCCATCTCTTGGGGTATTTTCGACTTTTTGAGGGGTGGGCTTCAGCCGCAAGCTGAGAATTTGCCTCGCCGAGGGCGTAAGCCCGAGGGCCCGGAGGGAGCGCCCCAGCGCCTACACCTAACGCAGTGGTTACTGGTTCACGGTTTGGAGAGAACGTTCCGACTGGACTCGAACTAGCGAGGCGAAGATTTTCCGAGCGCGCGAGGAATCATCTTTGTTTCCCTCCGTAATTCTCTGTTGCTCTGGACTCGAACCAGACGGAGCCTGGAGCAGGCGCCCCAGCGCCTGCGTATGGCGGAGTGGTTACTGGTTCGAGCCAGAGGAACAGATAAAGCAAGAACCCCCGAGACGAAGTCTCGGGGGTTCTTGCTTTATACGCTCCCCCGACTGGACTCGAACCAGTAACCCTTCGATTAACAGTCGAATGCTCTGCCAATTGAGCTACGGGGGAATATTTTGTTTTCGTCGCGCGGTTTCCCTTGCAACGAGTAATAACTATACCGGGGCTGTTTAGGCTCCGCAACTTGAAATACAGTGAAGTGCATCACTTTTTAGCCTGGGGGTTGGACTCCGGTTAACCCACACCATTCCCCCGGTTATCTGCGGAACGTAAAACGCTCGGCAAACAGCCGGGGCGCTCGCCAGTAACCGTGCTTAGCCGCGCTGTGCGGTGAGCTGGCGGCGGCGCATTTCCAGTTCGAGGAGCTGACGCTGTACCGCTTCGAACTCTTCGTCGTCGGGGTTTGTGCTGAGCTGCTCCAGACGCATCATCAGGTCGGATTTTTGGCGGGCAATCTGCTGCTCGAACAGGGCGTTGAGCGCGCCGGTCACGAAGCCAGGCAGACGCTCGGCACTGCTGACGGGCAGAGGTGAGACAGCAAGCTCCGCAATGGCGGGGTGCACCCCCTCCACCGCGCCGGAACGCACGCAGTTAATCCACTCGATGCCGGGCGTGGGCGCCATGACGGTCGCGGCGTGAATAATGCCGGCGGCCACCTCGCGGTGAGTGCGGTAGCGGAACTGCACGGTGGCAAGGGTACGCCACTGCTCCACACTGATGAGCTCGGGGTGCTGCAAGGCAATCTCCAGGGCGGCCTTTTCGAGGCGCGCGACCGGGTCGCGAGGGTCGGGGGCGAGGAACTCCTCCACGGCGGGGGCGGTCACCTCCGGCTGGGGTGCGGTGGGCTGAATGCTGCTCGGCAGGTGCGCGGCGGCGTTGTAGCCCGCGTAGGCGCTGGGTGCGGCGTAATCTTCCGGGGGCGGCGCATCGTAGGCGGGGTCGTAGGGTGCGTCAGCATAAACCGCGCCCTGGGCACCCGCATAACCCGGCGCACCCTGCGGACTATCGTTCAGACGCTCGTAACGCGGCGCGGCGACCGTAGCCTCCGCCTGCTGGGTACGCGAAAGCTTCGGATGGTTCTGCGCGTACGCCACGGCACGCTGAATCTCGTCCAGCTCCAGGCCGAGCTGGCCCGACACCTTACGCATGTAGGCAGGGCGCAGGTCGCGGTCCTTAATGCCGGCAATAATCGGGGCGATGGCACGCATCGCTAGCACACGGCCCTCAAGGGTCGCCAAATCGTACTTGGCGAGGGTCGTGTCAATAGCAAATTCGAAGAGCGGGCGGCGCGAGGCAATCAGCGAGCGCACGGCGGCGTCCCCCTTGTGCAGACGCAGGTCGCAGGGGTCCATGCCGTCCTCGGCCACCGCCACGAAGGTCTGCGCAACGAAACGCTGATCCTCCTGAAAGGCAGCCATGGCGGCCTTCTGGCCGGCGGCGTCACCGTCAAAGGTGAAGATGACCTCCCCGCCGGAGCCATCGTCGGTAATCATGCGGCGCACCATCTTGATATGGCCGGGACCGAAGGCGGTACCGCAGGTGGCCACGGCAGTGGTGATGCCGGCAAGGTGTGCCGCCATAACGTCCGTGTAGCCTTCCACGATGACGACCTGCTTCTTCTTGGTCATCTCGCGTTTTGCCAGGTCAATGCCGTAGAGCACCTGGGATTTCTTGTACAGCTGCGTCTCGGGGGTGTTCAGGTACTTGGGGCCCTGGTCGTCGTCGAAGAGGCGGCGAGCGCCGAATCCGATGGTCTCCCCCGCGATGGTGCGGATAGGCCACATGATGCGACCGCGGAAGCGGTCGTACAGGCCACGGTTGCCCTCCGAAAACATGCCGGTCGCCTTCAGCTCCTCATCGGTAAACCCCTGGGAGCGAAGATGCTTGAGCAGGTGGTCCCAGCCGCGCGGCGCATAACCGACGCCGAAGTGGCGGGTCGCAGCGGGGTCAAAACCGCGGGCGCCCAGGAAGCGCTGCGCCTCCTGAGCATCAGCACTGTAGAGGTTGCGTTCGAAGAACTCGGCAGCAATCTTGTGCGCATCGAGCAGTCGGCGGCGCATACCCGCTTCGTAGCGGTCGCCGGGCTTACCGCCCTCATAGTGCAGGGCGTAGCCGATGCGCGCGGCAAGGCGCTCCACCGTCTCAACGAAGCTGGTGTGTTCCATCGCCATGACGAAGGAGTACACGTCACCAGATTCACCGCAGCCAAAGCAGTGGTACGAACCAACCTGCGGGCGCACATTGAATGAGGGCGTGCGCTCGTCGTGGAACGGGCACAGCCCCTTGAAGGTGCCTATACCTGCGCTTTTGAGGCTCACGTAGCCTTCAATGATTTCGCGGATATCGGTACGGGCGCGGACTTCGTCAATGTCTTCTTTGCGGATTAATCCAGCCATAAACTCAATTCTACGGTGGCGATGCGTGAGCCCCCGGGGGCGGCCCCGGGGCGGGTCGGCTGAGGGTTTCAGCCGTGATGGTTCGGGCGGGGTCTAGGCCGGGGTTTAGCCGCCGGAAATGTCCAGCTCAGCCTCCACCAGACCCAGACGTTCAGCATCGCCGAGGATGCGCGAATCCAGCCAGCCGTCGGGCAGGTGCGGCTGCTTGGGGCTGCCGGCCCGGCCTCGTGAACCCTCCACGGCGGCCCCAGGGTAGCCGATGGTGTGGTCGAGCTGGGCCAGCAGCTCACGGAAGGTCGCCAGGTCGGGCACCTGCGCCATCTTGGCGCGCAGCTCGCCACCGACCGGGTAACCCTTGAAGTACCAGGCCACGTGCTTGCGAATCTCGCGCAGGCCGCGGGTCTCATCGCCGAAAGTTTCCACCAGCAGTTCTGCGTGGCGGTAAATCATGTCCGACACCTCAGTCAGGGTCGGGCGGATACGCTCCGGGGAGCCCTCGAAGGCGTTCTGCAGGTCACCGAACAACCAGGGGCGGCCCTGGCAGCCACGACCAATCACCACGCCGTCCACGCCGGTCTGCTCAACCATGCGCACCGCATCCTCGGCAGAGAAAATATCGCCATTACCCAGAATCGGCACGTCGGGAATCAGTTCGCGCAGCTGGGCGATGGAATCCCAGTCAGCTTTACCCGAATAATGCTGAGCCGCAGTACGGCCGTGCAGGGCAATCGCCGCAACGCCGGCATCACGCGCGATCTTGGCGGATTCCAAGAACGTAATGTGGTCGTCGTCGATGCCCTTACGCATCTTAATGGTCAGCGGAATGTCGTTGCGGGAGGCTTCCTTGACCGCCGTCTGCACGATCGCGGTGAACAAATCGGTCTTCCAGGGCAGGGCGGCGCCACCGCCTCGGCGGGTCACCTTGGGGGCAGGGCAACCAAAGTTCAGGTCAATGTGGTCGGCGCGGTCCTCTTCAACGACCATGCGCACAGCCTTGCCGACGTTGACCGCGTCCACACCATAAATCTGAATGGAGCGAATCTTCTCGTCCGGGTCATGCTCAATAATGCGCATGGACTCGGGCTTGCGCTCCACGAGGGCGCGCGCAGTCACCATCTCAGTAACGTACAGGCCGCCGCCGTATTCGCTGCAGAGGCGGCGGAACGCCTTATTGGTCACGCCGGCCATGGGGGCGAGGACCACGGGAGTATCAACGGTCAGTTTGCCCAGTTTCAGGGGCGGAAGAGTCAGACGGGGTGCTTCAGAATTCACCCCTATATTGTGGCACACGGGGGCAAATCGAGAACCGGACTCAGCTAACGGGGTACAGCGGCATAGCACGGGTACGCGAAGGGGGCGGGAGAGTATTCCACTCCCCCGCCCCTTCAGCAAGAGTCACCCGGCAGGCCCGGTACCAAGGATCTACTTGGGAACCTACTCGGTCACGTAAATATAGGTCGGGTCACCCTCCACCGAGGCAGTGCCGGCACGCAGCAGCACGTCGGTTACCTGAACCAGCGCCTCCATGGCGTCGTCAACCTCAACCAGCACCGGGTACTTAGCACTCAGCAGGGACAGCACCTGCATAATCGCCTCCACGGCACCCTCATTATCGAAGTCGTAACCCAGCAGCAGTTCGGTGGCGGTGTTCTCATTCACCAGCGCCGCCTCCGGGTCCGTCTCGAAGGGGTGGTAGCTCACCGCAAACGCCACAATCGGGCCCTTCTTACCCTCGGCGGCAGCCTCACGAATATGATCGCGAAGCACCACCGCACCAAAAGCACGCACCTCATCCGAGAGGAAGTAGCGGTTCACCGTGCCCATACCCACCTCAGCAGGAATATCCCACTCGTGGGCGCGGCGGTAGAAATTCCACAGCGCAGAAGTCAGCTCCACCGAACCGGTCGCCAAATCCTCAATCGCCTGAGTCTCGTTACCGTCAGCATCCTCACGCAAAGACACCGGAGGAATCGCACCCGGCTCCACACGCACCATACGAGAACGCTGAATCAGCTTCATACCGGCAGCCTGCGCAAACTCCTCACCGTCACTAAACGGCGACAGCTTCACGCGCAGAGCAGTCGTCTGGCCGTGCGCCGCGGCCACCTCTCGCAGGGCGTCCATCAGGGCAGAACCAATACCCTGGCGGCGGTGATCTGCCGCCACCTCAATGTAGGACCACAGACGCGTCGGATGCAACAGCGAAGCTACCACAGTACCGGCAGCCACCGGCACACCAGAAACAGTCACCACCAGAGTACGGCTAAAAGGTGCGTCACTGTCCGGGCCAAAGAGGCCACGCTGGCGCTCCTCAACCTCATTGCGGGCAGAGTTCCAAATCTCAAGCAGGGCAAGGTCATCACCCTCCTGCCAGGGGCGAATCTCAAATTTTTCGCTGAGGCGTTCAGCCATGTCTGCGCACCTTTCCTTCACTCGCGTCTATCGCGCCAATCAGTCTAACCAGGGTAGCCCAAATCCACGACGGCGGGTAGCCTCTTTCGCTCTAAGAGGCTACCCGCCGTCCATGTTATGAATATTTTTAGCCTGCCAGGCGTGCAGCCAAGTAGGACTTCACCTGATCCAGAGCCACACGCTCCTGGCTCATGGTATCGCGCTCACGGATGGTCACCGCCTGATCCTCGAGAGTGTCAAAGTCCACGGTGATGCAGAACGGGGTACCAATCTCATCCTGGCGGCGGTAGCGGCGGCCAATGGCGCCCGCCTCATCGTAGTCCACGTTCCACAGGCCACGCAGCTCATTCGCCAGCTTAGTTGCCGGCTCGGACAGCTCCGCCTTCTTGGACAGCGGCAGCACAGCAGCCTTCACCGGTGCCAGGCGCGGGTCGAGCTTCAGCACGACGCGCTTGTCCACACCACCCTTAGTGTTCGGTGCCTCATCCTCGACATATGCGTCGACAAGGAACGCCATCATGGAGCGAGTCAGACCGAAGGACGGCTCAATCACGTACGGCACGTAACGCTCACCGGTGGCCTGGTCGAAGTACTCGAGCTTCGCGTTGGAGTGCTCGTTGTGAACGCCCAAATCGTAGTCGGTGCGGTTCGCAACGCCCATGAGCTCGCCCCACTCCGAACCCTGGAAACCGAAACGGTATTCGACGTCGATGGTGCCAGCTGAGTAGTGCGCACGGTCTTCCTTAGGAACGTCGAAGCGGCGCATGTTATCCGGGTTAATACCCAGGTCAACAAACCAGTTCCAGCAGTCCTCAACCCACTCGTTGAAGTACTTGTCAGCCTCGTCCGGGTGCACGAAGTACTCGATTTCCATCTGCTCGAACTCACGAGTACGGAAGATGAAGTTACCGGGGGTGATCTCGTTACGGAAGGACTTACCGATCTGGCCGATACCGAACGGCGGGCGCTTGCGGGACGCGGTGACCACGTTGTTGAAGTTCACGAAAATACCCTGAGCGGTCTCGGGGCGCAGGTAGTGCAGACCCTCCTCATTATCCACCGGGCCCAGGTAGGTCTTCATCAGACCGGAGAAGTTCTGCGGCTCGGTCCACTCACCACGGGTACCGCAGTTCGGGCATACAATCTCGCTCATACCCTCAGCAGCGCGGCCCTTCTTTGCCTCAAAGTGCTCCAGCAGGTGATCCTGGCGCAGGCGCTTGTGGCAGGAGAGGCACTCGACCAGCGGGTCGGTGAAGGTCGCGACGTGGCCGGAGGCCTCCCACACCGCGCGGGGCAGGATGACGGAGGAGTCCAGGCCGACCATGTCCGCGCGGGAACGGACGAAACGCTGCCACCACTGCTGACGGATGTTTTCCTTCAGCTCCACGCCGAGGGGACCGTAGTCCCATGCAGAGCGGGAACCGCCGTAGATTTCACCGGCCTGGAAAACAAAGCCGCGGCGCTTTGCGAGCGCAATAACGTTATCGAGGGTGGACTTTTCAGCCATAGTTACTCCTTCTGCCCCGCCACCGGCTGTGACGTGCGTGAGTTAGGGTTATTGAGGGCACCTCCCAAAGCAGGGGCGCCCGATATTCGCGCTCATCGGCGCAATATGCACACTTTTGATGCAAGACACTAGGGTACCATTACCGACCCGCCCCTGGGTATGCCTACCCGGCCCACCGCTCCCCATTTTGCGGGGAACCAGGATGCACCCGGCGGGATAAACTAGAGGGCATGGAAGAGATTTTTATTCGCGACGACATGATCCGCCTCGGCCAGTTCCTCAAGCTCGCCAACCTCGTAGAGGACGGCGCGCAGGCACGTGAAGTCATTCAGCACGGCCTGGTCAAAGTCAACGGCGACATTGAGGAAGCACGCGGCAAGCAGCTGCACCCCGGAGATACCGTCAGCTTTAACGGCATGACTGTGAAGGTTGCGCACGAGGACTAACCCGACCTCTTATTCCGCTTGAGATAGGCCTTTGTGGCAAGGCTAGGAGGCAGTGCTCGTCCTCGTTCCTCCCCTCACTACTCAGGGGCGGGACGCCGCATATTTCCTCCTGCTGAGCGCTGGAGGCGCTGGTGACCGTCCTCGTTCCTACCGGGAACCCGCCCTCGCTTCGCTTCGGGCACCCTGATGTCACTACGGACGACACCGCCCCTCCGCTCGCACCAAGTCGCGTACCTCGGACAGCCGGGGTAGCTATACCCTCCGGAAGCGACATCAGGGTGCCGCCCCGGGCGCTCTCCGCAGCGAAGCAAGGAAGAGCGGAGCGTCCGGGTGCGGCGGG